>Ga0209489_104413_pt1 | contig 25960 bp, 13 predicted proteins | sample SiratrowhiteBW_FD_187527 | JGI IMG/M metagenome (GOLD analysis project Ga0209489, IMG submission 187527) | Root nodule microbial communities of legume samples collected from California, USA - Siratro white BW (SPAdes) (version 2) | ecosystem: Host-associated > Plants > Roots > Nodule | place... | reverse complement strand
AAATCTGAAAAATTTTTTTTTTTTTTTTTTTTTAACTTTTCTTCAAGAGGAAAAAAGAAGCATATATAAATATCTACCAAAGCAAAGACAGAAATCCTAATGTGGTCCCCCACTTAACACAATAACATCACACCTTTTGTAAAAGAAAATCACCCCAGCCACAAAAAACTGATCTTTATCAATGAGTCTCTCTCTCTTGGCCGTATCCACCAGCTCATAATAACAAAAGAAAAAACATCATTCATCTGCCAAGGATAAAGGAGACTACATAAGTACAAATAATTTTATAGGTAAGCATGAAGTGGAATATTAAAAAGGGTATGATAATGAGAGTAGGGAAGCAGCATGATCAGTGTTACCGGTTGGGATTCTGGAGTTGGAAGCAAGATCTAGCCAGGAATCTGTGTTCTTTGGTGGCCACTCCCCAAAGAAACGGTGAAGGGGTCTCTGGCTTGTTGTCTCAGCTTCTTTCTCCTTGCTTGGCCTTGTTGATTTGAAGTCAGTCCCCAAAACAAAGCAGTGTTGTTGCTCTTGCTGTCTTGGGTTGGTGCCATCATTCATGTTCTGAAAGTTGGAATTTGAATAGGACTTGTAGGAGCTCATTGATAGTGGTTGATACGTGTCAGTGTAGTTCCTTGCTGATCCTGAAGCTTCTGGGAAGAAAGCTCTCTCATCCACATCTTCCCTTATTCCATGAACATGCCTGTTTGCAAGAACCAACAAGTAGATTGCATCATAATAATTAACAAGAAACAATAAATCTTATCCCATACAAGAATCAATCACCAAATATCATTGGACTCATTTAAGACCAAAGTAACAAGATAAAAAAACCTTTAAAAACATACCTATAGTCCTTCTCATCATGAGAATAAGACCCAGAGTCCATGAACAGCTGGTGGGTATGGGCATCTTGAGGTGGAAAATCAGAATCTGGGGGTCTGGAGGAGGTTGATTGGGTGTAGAAGAAGGGATTGAGAGAAGGGTTTTGGTAGGATTGGGAAAAGGGTTGGTGGGAGTCACAGGACAAGGAAGAGGGCAAAGGAGAGAAAGGGAAAGAGGGTGAAGTTAAGGTTGGGTTGGTCAAGGAGAGGTTTCTGGTATAAGATGGGATTGTGTGGGAGGTGTTTGTGGCGGTGCTTGTTGCTGAAGAAACTTCCACAGGCTTTCTTGAACGGTTTCTGCCTCTGTGCATGTGTCTTTCACAGTACTTGGAGTCTGGATATGCTTCCTTTGAGCATCTCCATTTCTTGCCATCTGTTCTTCTGCACCTTCCTGGCTCTGGGTCTACTTTTCTGCCAAATCCCATTTCAAAACATCCCCACCCAACTGCAGCCAGAGTTATGACAACAAACCAGGCTCTAAATTTTATTTGTCCCTCATAAAAAGTAGACATATAATAATAACCACTAGTGTATATATATATTTTTTTAAATAAAGTTATCCATGGACTTGAAAGAATATCAAAACTGCAAAAGACTTACTTGGATGGTGGGGGAAGAGTCTTGAAGAAATTGAAGAGTCCAGACTTCTTTTAATAGAGTAGATGAGATCTGGGGGGATAGGTGTTCCTGTGACCATGTATTTGAAGACAAGAGCTTGTTGCTCAAGCTCTTGCCACTGAGTTGGTGTGAAAGGAGACCTATTTCTGGCACTTGCACTTGCAGTTGCACTCATCATTTTTAGACAAAAAGAAGGAAAGAGTGTGTGTTTGTGTGAATAGTGGTGAAGAGAAGAAGAGGAAGATATAGGAGTTGAAAGAATGAAGTAAAGAAGGGAGTTTAATTTAGTGCAGGTGGGGTGATAGTAATTTTTTTGTTGGGAGAGGGGGTAGGGGTTGAAGGGTAGCAGATTCTTCTCCTGTGCATGGATAATACTAATGGCTCTGATAGTCTGATGATGCTTCTGGCTTTCTGCCACCTCCTCTCTATTTCTCTAATGTGCTGGATGGGTGAGTGAGTGAGTCTGCTCTTATAATGACTGCACCTCTGTTGCTTCTGTTTTTTTCTCTGCAGCTGCCTTTGTCTCTGACATCTTTACAGAAATCCATAAACAAATGTACAAAGGAAAGAAGAAAAATTAAATTCAAATGCATGTTAGTCCATGCACCTTTGCTTTTGCTGTCTCCACATCACTCATGGAAAATAGTGCCCTCCATCCGATTATGTGAAGTGTAAGCTGCCCAGCAATAGTGGCTGTGCCTATATCAATCTCTTTTGTTTTGCAAGGCATGGCATGGTAACTTTTTGAATAAGAGAAAGTCTCGTACGTGTCATTTTTCATCTTTTTTGGCTTCTCCATGCGTGGCGTTATCTCATTGATAGATTTGGAGGCCAAGGCTAGAGCTCAATCCTCCTTTTTTTGCCCACGGATTTATGCTTTCTCCTTTTTCACATTTTCTCCCACCCCTCTCACTTTCATCCCTCCATTTTCGGTTACATTACACTCATTTTCCCCTCCTTTAACTCTCCATTCCCCATCTTTCCCACTTAATCATTTCCATAATCCATAATCATTAATGACTTTGGTGCTCAAAATCACACAAACATCATATAAAACCGACACAATATTATGTACTACTTTGTCTTCAATAGCTAGTTTTTAACTTAAGTACACCTAAACTAAATGAAAAAAAAAAAAAAAACAGCCGTATAAACACTGAGAGAAACTGTTATTTCACTCCCAAGTTCCCAACTCTGTGGTAACTGACTCCCATGTGAAAGTATAAGATACATGACAAATCTCCAATCTGAAAGACCCTTTTTTTTTTTTTACTTTGTTATTGGAAAATAGATGACCCTTTTGAAGTTGAGTGATGCTGGCTGGGACAGTGCAAGTAAAAGACTATCGGGTAGAAGGAGGTTCGGAGTTGTTTGGTTGCAATTGAAAGCACTTGTCTTTCTCTCTCTGCCTAGCGCGTTGGCAGGTAGGAGGTGTCAGGAAAGTGCACTCTGAGGTTAAAACTGTTCACACTCTGTTGCTCTGCCCCAAAACACATGCTCCCCCCTCCTTTATTTTCACACACCTAACTGACCCTTTCATTCATTAACCCAAAAATTTCCTCAATTACATTTTCATTCAGCCCTCATCTTTCCATTTTTGTGATTTCTGGGGTGTTTCCTCCCTAACTTGGTGCAGCCTTCAAAATATCACCTGGGATAGCACCCTCTTTCCCTTTGACTGGAATCACCCCATGCTATGCATTTCAACCTCACTTCTCTCTTTTTTTTTTTCCCTTATCATCATCATCTACTATTATCATGTATCAGCCAGTTATGGACCTTCCCAACACCACTCTCATGGCTCATCATTGTCTCTATAACTCCTTCCTCTTAGCTCTTTTCTTCACCTACCTCATATTTCAATCATCTTCCTAAACAATTCTATATCATATTCTCGTACTAGTATCTTCCTAACATTAGTTAATGTCATGTAATGCTTCCTACTTATTAGGTAAGATGTGTTTTAGATTCTTCTAATCCATGTTCTTTAGACTTAATTATATTTTCAGTGATATATATGGACCGATTTTAATTTTAATTTTTATAGAAAATGTTTTATTTTTTCTAAAATTAAAAAACACACTAATTTTGATTTTTAGTATTAGATGTTATTATTTCTTTCTATTTTCAATAAAATATTAAATAATTATGAAATGAAAGTTATTTATTTATTTTAGAAGAAATATTATAAACTAAATAAGTAATAATTTAAAAGTTTAGATGTATAAAAGAAAATTTATGACTGGAATCAAAATTCACATATTTTACAAGAACTAAAACCAGAGATTTTAGATTCAATAGATATAAAAAAATTAAAAGAATCAAAATTTTAGATTTTAATGTGAAAGGTTAATTGTACTTAAATAGTAAATCAGCACTCTTAACCTATAAACGTGTTTGTATTTTATTAGAAGTATTATATGCTGCGTTTTACAACCACATTTGAGTAACAACGTCAAAATTTTGATGATGATTCAATTGCATCACAGTTACATTACTTGCAGTTATTCACAATTTTAGAGATGGGAACATCACCATAATTTAATATACTGTAGGTCAATGTCGTATGAATATTTTTTTTTTCAATGAAAAGCGAAAAAAACAATATAAAGTTTTAGCATATACTTTGAAGATAACGTCATAGCTAACCGCCATTTGAGGAAAGAAAAATTATCTTCCATTGTTTGACCTTATCTCCTAAGGTTCGATTTGCAGATTTCAGAATGAGATGTGTCCGAAACATAAGTTGTATGTTTCACTCAAAAACAAATACATTTTGAAAATGCAATGTATAAAAATCCATTTTAACCACAGGAATTGTGATCCTTCAACTCATCCACCCACGTGCCATAAATTCTAATTCAACGTGGAAGCCTTTGAAGCAGGTATGCAATAATTGAAAAAAAACCTTTATAATGACCATCAAGAAACGGAAAAGAATTTATACTTCAATAAGTTTCATGATTTCAATAATCAATTTTTCTTTTTAATCACCCAATCATTTTTTCTTCAAATATTAATAAATTATAGAATTTTAGTCTAATTTTTAAAAATACTTATATGTCATTTATATTATTAACAGAAACATAGATGTACTAATACATTTGTCTCCAATTGTTATTAACAGAAACATAGATGTACTAATACATTTATATTGTTATGTTTTGATGAGTTAAAATCTAATTATTATATTTTTTTTATTCTTTTATATATTAATGTGTATATTGATGTTAATATATTTTTAATATAAAATTATTTATTTATTATGTAATCTTATTTAAATTTGAGATATTGTTTAAGAAATTTGAATTTGAGATGAAAGAGATTTGAAACCATTTGTTAGAGAGGAAAAATGGGAAGAGAGAGAGAGAGGAGAGTTTAGAAGTTATAAAAAAAAATTAGAACTAGAGGGAGAGAATAATGTTTGTGGTTATTTGAAAGAGTGATGAGGAATAAAGAAAATGAGTTAAAAGATGTTAAGTAAATTAATGAGTATATTGAGAAATAAAATATGTAATAAAAAAAATTATTTACATATTGTTATAAGTATATAGATTCTTTTAATTAAGTTTTGAAAACTTTGTCTTATGTAATAAATATTTTTTAAAAAATTTACATGGAGAATTTTATAATTTTAAAAAATTCAAGTACAATTTGTTTTTATTTAAATAATTTAAATTTTTACGTATTTTATTTAAATTAACAATTGGAATTTATTAAAAATAATATTCGTATTTTTTTTAATTATTATCAATTATAAAAATATTAAATACAAAAATCCTATTTTAACTCTACATATAATAACAAACAAATTGACTACAAACTTTAGTAAAAAATCTAGTTGGTATCCACTAAAAAATAGTCTTATATTGAAAAAACTTTGATAAACATTAATAAAAAAAATCATTGTAATCTACGTTGTTAGATAAATAACTTTAATAATATTAAATAAAAATAATTAATATAAATATCCACTAAAAAAAAGCTTACTTACTTATATTAATTGAAAAGTAGTTTTATTATATATTAAAAAATTAATTCATATAAATGTTAAAATTTGTAATTAACATAAAGTCAGAAATATATTGACCTATATTTAGTAGAATATAACTTTACAATATTTACTAAGAAATAATTGAATTAATATTAGGATATAAAAATCTTTATTGATATAGTTGAAAAAATAATATAAATCAATAATGTCTCGACCTCAATTGAATTAAAAATATCTGAATTAAGATCAAGTTGGAAAAAATATATAACAATAAGAACGATTTGATAACAAATTTTTAAAATTTCTAATTCTTTAAAATATTCTCCATCTAAATAATAAAGCATTTAATTTTTTTACACGATTGAATTACTTTCAACAAATTCCTTATCTGAATAAAAGGTTAGATTCTCTTATGATCATTCAAATTAATTTAAAAAAAAAAAAAAAACTAATATGTTTTGCATGACTCATAATGTGAATAGAGGTAATAAAAGCAACTTTGTATATCATTATTTAGCACTCGAGATTGGCGATGATCATATTAAAGTCTTTTAATTTGTTAGTGTTTCTCATAAAATTTATGATTAAAAATATTTAAATTTTAAAAATAAATAAAAATTTATACATTCTTTTATTTAGGCCGGCTATCATACATAATTTTTAATTTAAATGTATTAAATTAACATTTTATATAAGACACGCACACACACACAAATATATATATATATATATATATATATATATATATATATATATATATATATATAATGAAATGAAAACATTTGTACTGTCCTTTTTATACAACACATAATAACATAAAATTTACTCATTAAAAAATATAAGTACTTAGCCGTTGTTGACATTTCCAATTTCAACATGCAAAGATTATTAATAATTTTTTCATCCTATTACTCGTAAGAAAACATATAATTGATAAATTAGCAATTTTAGAGTTATTTTGTTTGCATCAAAACTTAATGTACACTTGGTCATAATTCATTTGTCTTCTTTTTCAAACTAATATATCTCTCAAGCAATTTTAAGTGTTGGACATATCCTTAATGTATTAGTTAATAAACAAGTAATTTTCTCATAGATTCATTTCACAGATAACTTTTTATATTGAATTTACGTAAAATGCTTCTATAATTATAAAACATATCAAATACACACATAAAAATTTAAATTATGTATTTAATATTTTAAAATTTTTCTTCATTTAATAAAACTGAAAAAACGATATTTAGTATTAACAAATATTCTATCAAACAAGCTATCTTTTAAGAATCAAAATGTAACTTTAAGATCTTCACAAAATATTAGTTTTTTATATTAGTTGAAACAAGGTATTTTTATACTAATTTGTCTGACAATCCATATTATGTTCGACTCTTGATTAAGACGATTAAAGTTTCATTAACATAGAATAGCGCTACAAGGTATAAAGCAAATATCATTTGGACTCAACCACTTTTAGCCAAACACAAAGTAATATGGGTCCGACCATTCTTGATTATTAAGTTTTGAACATTTCTAGAGTGCAACCACTTTTGACTTAGAATGAGTATTCTTTTGACACATCCGTTCCTCACCAAAGCTATAAGCATTTTTTCAACACAACTATTTCTAGCATGAGTATTTTTTAGACATAACCACTCATAGCTAAAATACATTAGTAAACAAAGGTTGTGATATAAATGACCACAATTTTTTCTCACTAAAAAAAAGTTAACATCGTGATATTAATACACCATAATAAACACTTTTTTAACTTACTATGACAACAAACAATGATTTTGCTCATACACACCTGCTAAAAGATTGTTAATGATTACAAGAACTTTTTTTGTAAGTATCGTCATCTTTTTTTCTTCACAAAGATCTTTTAGTTGTTGTGAGGTTATGCACTCTTCATTTTCTTTGTCTATTATTTGCCCAAACACATACACTCATTAAACTCTCTCTACGGAACATTAAATGTGTATGACTTATTAGTGTAACATCCCAAAAATGTATATTGTTTAACATACAGTGAATCCAACAAAAAGAATCAAATTTTCAAAATAAAGTCTACACTCTTCCACATACTCTTGCATCTGCATTTATATCTGCTCATGTACATAGTACAATCATCGCAGTTTACAAAACAACAAGAAAAGCAGGGGTAAGCTAGTGAAAAATAAAATTTTATAATATAATCAATACACAAATAAAGAGCAAACCATATTAGTTATTCACAAGAATTTCTTAAAAGATTAACATATAAGTTTCAATACTAAATATATGCAAATAGAACAGAATATCTCAATCATATGAATTTCTTTAAAGTCTAGCATATCAAGTTTCAATACAAGTTTTCTGTTTTTCATTTCAAGTACTCATGTCAAATGTCATACATAAAGATATCACATGAACCACATCAATACATATCGGCCACACATAGACCATATCACACATATAGGCCACACATTGACCTATCGTCTTCCTGAAAACCCATTAAGTATGCCCCTACCAGAGACTAACATCTAATCCAATACCCAAGACTTAGATTCAGCAATTCTAAGAGAAAGGATCAATCCAATACCCAAGACTTAGATTCAGCAATTCTAAGAGAAAGGATCAATCCAATACCCAAGACTTAGATTACCAGCGAATCTAAGAGAAAGGACTAATCCAATACCCAAGACTTAGACTGCCATTCGAATCTAAGAGAAAGGACTAATCCAATACCCAAGACTTAGACTGCCATTCGAATCTAAGAGAAAGGATCAGAGTAAGTTCAAACATCCAATACCGAGTCTCACCAGCGGTCCCGGTGTGTATGAACTCCCTCACAGCTTCTCACCACCTGATACCTTAGTCTATGTGACTTAGATCATCAGTGAAGCTTGAGGATCTCTGTTAAACATAGGCATGCTATACTTAATGTACACAAACAAGCACAACTCATACATTATCCCAAATGTATGACATCAACATCATCATTCAATCATTAACATCAATACACAAATAATAGTGCACTAAAATCTTTCCGCAACCATAATAACACTTAATGATTAAATCATCAAATATCATTCCAAAAATATCTTTAACATTATAACAACATATATATAGTAGATTCATCAAACTCATTTTCCAAATCAAAACAATTCATGTTCATTCAAAACCGATTCCTCAATCAATCATGCATAAAGACATATTTTATTCAATATCTGCTCTCAAACTTTTAAAACATATCAAAGTTTTATCACAAGTCATATTCAATCCATCAAACAACAAGCAAAAATTCTTGCATACTATTTTTTTTACATCATTACTCAAATAGGGTCTATTAATCACACAAAAATCAAGATAATCAAACTTATTCAGTGTTCAAGGACCAGTCAGACCTGCAAGAAAGACTCGAGCACTGATAATCACATATTCAAGTTTTTATCTTTGAGTTCTATTTAAAAATAACTAAATAGTATAAAAATAAGTACTAGCTTTCCTTACCTGGTGAAAGTTCTCCAAAACAATTCCTCCAAATTAGCTAGTGGCACTAACCCAATCTTTAGAGATCTAGAACAAGTCATCAGAACAAAATCAAATTTCAATATAATCTTAATTAAGTTGAGAGAAATACTTTTCTCAACTATTTCTACTAAGATTGATGACAAAAATCTAAGGAAAAACAGAGATTAAGGGATCTTTAGAGCAAATATGGACTTACTCTGTTTGAAATTCTGATCGGTTAGAAATGATCATTAACTCCTCAGGTACTGCAGGGTATGATCAGATTCTAAAACAGATGACGTATGGAGAGAGAAAAGTTAGAGAGAAGGGAGAGAGATTTTGAGAATGGAAGAGGGAGGCATCGAGGAGAGAAAAAAAAGAAAATTTTTTTTAGTAAAACACAACATCTTGATACTACTAGCTACATTTTGTGGGACTATCATTCTACCTTTTCAAAAAAGATATTTTTATGGAATAAAACATTCTTTAAAAGATCTTAATGTAATATTTCGTCTTAATGTTATATTTCATCACCAAATCCTCTTATAAGAAATAAAGAAATCAATATTTTCTGTACAAATAATAAACATATATCTATCTTTATCATGTACTATAAAATATTTAAGATTTATCGTTGGTCGAGCAAAATATATTTATTATCTGTCTAAACAAAAACTTATTAAATAAAATACATATAGCTTATTCAAGTAAAAGTTTATCAAATAAAACATAGTAACAAAATATTTGTATTTTTTTGGTTAGACAAAGTATCTGTATCTAACGAAACTTATGTTTATATACGTTATTGAATAATTTAAAACCAAATGAAAGAATCTTTCAACTTTTGAAGTAACATTATAGAAAAAATATAACTTCTTAATTCTTCTTGAAAAATAATCTTGCAATCATACAATCTTGAAATATCATAATTATATCAACTTTTGACTTAAAAAATTATCTCTTTAACACATATAAAACACTCTCCGTTATTCTTATTATGGACTAAATTGTTTATATATATATATATATATATATATATATATATATATATATATATATATATATATATATATATATATGTATATTTTGATTCAATCAACTTATTTTAATGAATTCTTTTTACTAATAACAATTAGATACCTAATTTCCTATAACAATTATTAACAGTTAAAACATAACGAATACGAAACTTCTTTAAGGTAAAAGGAATCATGTTGTACAATTTGCACTTGTTCTCATTCCGCTATATTTACCCTTAAAATTCTATCTTTATTCTATTTGGTATTCGTCATCAACTTGGAATTTTTCTACAACCACCTCAAATCCTCTCACAGACAACCCAAATTAGGAACTTATTCCATGATCAAAACATTTCAAGAAATTGAAAGGACTACAGAAGAATAAATTGTTGGAAAAAGAGTGTGAGTATCACCACTATCTTCCCCACCGCTATATATCTGATAGTACCATTTCGCTCAAACATCTTTTCTTTTTGACAAAATATTTTTTATTTGTGTTTGCTATAATCTATAAAATTTTAGACTAATTTTTTTCATATATTGAATATTTTTATTTTATCGAAAATATTTGTACCCAAACCATGATATTTGATGTAATATATAAATATGTAGTGTTACATTTTTTGTTTGTTGTTGGCCATTCTTAGCCACACAGATTTGGTAGTGATTGGTTTGAATATAAGAGTCCAAGAGTGACCCACTCCTTGGTCAGTTTCAGCTTAAGGGTGTTTCGTTGCTCTTGCCTCTTCTTTACATGTATAGATCTTACCATCGTTACATCCCTCAAAAGAGGAAAATGTCTCCTCTTCTCAACACAACTTTTCTTCCTCACTACAATGCTATATTCCTCTTTAATTCACCTACCCTTCTCAACCTTATTGTGCACAAAATTTAAATAAAACACATGTTTGTAAAAATATAAACACTTTTTTCCCACTACTTATTTCTATTTTTCCATTCCCGTATTTAATTAGTGCAATGCTTTTTATTTATTATCTTCTTTATGGTAAACAATATATTTTTTTTAATTTAAATTTTAAACTTTTACTTCTTGCTCTAAGAGGCCAAGGTTTATACTTCGCTTGTTTCGGATGATTTACCTATTCATGCGGACTGAAAAGCAAGTTTCATTACTATGTGAAGACTCACTAATTTGCATCCATCAAAAGGTGAAAAAAGAAGACCGGAAAAATTTTATTACACTTCTACCCATGTTATATATTGTGACATAATTAATTATTTTATATAAAATAATAATAATCACAATCATAATAAAATAAAATAAAAATAATTTTTTTAAAATAATAATAATAATAATTAAAAAAATATAATGTTATATTTAATCAAATTAATCTATAACAATAAAAACAAATTAATTAATTGTACAAATATATAATTTAACATTTTTTATAAATTTATTATATCAATCAAATTATTTATACTTTTTCTATTTTTATTTTTAATATAAATAATTACATTTATCGTTTTTTTCTATTTTTTTTTCACTTCCTGATTTTCACCCACCCATGATCTGACGGAGACTATGACGGAGGTGTTATAAACTGCACCTGATTCAAGTCTGACTTTCACCTAAACTCAGTCAGTGGAGTACAAGGTACATTTTGATTTATAATTCACAAAATATAACCATATTTCAAGATGATATAGGAATATAAAAGGTAATGTGATAAAATAATTAAGTTAAGGTAAAGAAAGATTACTCACAGTGACATCGCACAACATAGTCCAGAACAGTAATGACATCTTCTCTATAGAAACATAGCAGAATTGACTTTAACACCATATTATAGTACTGTTTACTTATTTATTTCATTTTATTTATCCCGAGCCCACTTTGATTTGTTTATTGTGTGTTTGAATGATTTTTTGATAGAAAAATATGCTGGATCCTAAAGATATCATTCCTTTATATAACCATAATAATCTCACACTATTTTATACTTCTCTGTTGCTCATTGGTGTAATTAGGAAGCTTATACTTAGGCTTTGTGTGAAACTTATTCTCAAAATATCATTCTTTATACTGCGTCACCGTACTTAATATTTGTAGTGTTTTAGTTTAATTATTTAATCTTTATATCATGTTAATATTTTTAGCCCCTGTATTTCAAATCCTCTAACTTTTTAGTTTTTCTATGAGTTTTCTTTTTATATATATAAATATATTCTTAATGGGTTTCCGAAAATATAAAATAGAGTCATAAAGACTAAAATGCAAAACGAATAAGTATTCATATTAGAACATAGACTTTTTTAAGATGAAAAGATCGAAAATTAAAATTTAATATAATTTCCTAAAAATTCAATTTAGAAGTGATTTATAATAAATGTTGATTTTACATACTAATTTATTAATCGATTAATTGATGTTAAAATGAAATGATATATTATGACCTTACAAGACTAGGATTTTCTTTAATTTGTTCTCATGTAATTTTTTATTTATTTTTCTTTGAATATGTAAAATGTCTTCTCACTTCCTTTACATGATAGTAAAGTGTTTTGATGGTTTAATAAGTATGCAATAAATACATCATATAATATTTTAATGAATTTTTTTTACTTGTAAAAGATCCAATTACCTTAATACCTTATTAGTGTTTTATTAAACAATAAGTTACCTAATTCCGTTCATACCATTAATTCAAGATAGGTCTTGATGATCTTATAAGATCAAAGCTTACTCATATGTAATTCTTTAATTACATCGAAACATCCTTTCTTGTTTCTTCGATTAAAAGGGAGTTAAATTTCTGTAAAGGATTTCCGACGTTTAATTCAACAAAATATATTATTGGTATAATAAATATACAATAAATAAACCATGCATACTTCACCACAAATATAATCTATTTATGATATTTTAATGAACTTTTTACTTCCACATACTTAAATTAACTGGATTCAATAATTTTAATACTTGCTATTTAATTAGTATCTAATTAAGGAATTAACAGCGTAATATTCCTTATGTGATTAATCATCCTTTTAGTATCAATAATAATTCTTTTTTGGTCAGCTAGTATCAATAGTATATATGTCTATAACACTTAAAAAATCTAATATATTAGATATTGTTTTGCAAATCGAATCCTACTTTTTTTATAGGTATCAAACCTGACATAATTATAAACGAATATAATTTTTAAAAAAATACAGATACAAAAAAAGTAAAGTAATAATAAAAATAAATATCAGCTATTCTCATTTTTTTTTTTCCATTTGTTGGATCATTGATAAATAATAGTATTATACATAAAATTTAAGTTAAGATGTAGCGGAAAACTAGTACATTAAACCCACATGTTCATGAATTTTTTTTTTTTTTTACTGTTTACCAATGTTCGGTGTCTGTTGTGAAATAAAATATTAATAATTTATTTAACCTATTCTTTATTGGTTTTCTCAATCACATTACTTCAATTAACCCCACTTATCAAATAAATGTGTATATTTACTTTTTTTATTAGCGACTTAAGTATTTTTTTCACAAAAATGTGATTTGAATATATGAATACCAGATGTGCAACATTTAATGCCTATTCTTTTAAGTTGATGTGTTAACTATGCAGCAAACCTATAAAAAAAGTAGTATATTGATAAAATAAGTTGTCTTTGGCAATAATTTGTACTAGTTGATAATTTAAATATTTACTAATTAAGACTTACAAAATTTAAATCAATGTTGAAGCAATGAGAATAGTTATTATTTTATAATTAGAATAACGAACTAAATATTTTTTTTATATTTTTAAATAAAAAATACTTAAAATAATATAAGTATATAATTATGAGTTAGATTTCATGAACTTAGACACGATAATTTTCAACCTTTCAATATAACTTTTTTTTCTTTAGAATGTAATTTACTCAATTCTTAATTTCTTATTAAAAAAAACCCAAATCTTAATATAGAAATTATAATTTTTTAGTTACTTTTACATAAAAATTGTATAAATAGTAAGTATTATAAGAATGATCAAGATATTAAATATCCTGTCTAGTGTAAAATGTAACTCTGTTACCAAGTATTAACGTCCATTTAAGGTTCAAAGTATTACAAAAAGTGTTCAGATACATCAGAGTTATGTATAACTATTCTCATGACAAAAGGAAAACCATCTCAAGGTTATAGAGTCTTTAACTACAACAAAAACATATATACAAGACAAAAGGAGATCGATTTAAGAGTACATCATCTTTAAGGTGCTCCTAAACCTGCATCTGCACCTGCTCATGTACATAGTACAATCATCGCAGTTCACAAAACAACAAGAAAAACAAGGGTAAGCTAGTGAAATAATGTTTTTAGCTTATAAGAGTGAAAAGAATTGAAGTGATTAGATTTACAAATGCAAATACGAATTCTTAAGTCGAATAAAACTAAGTTTAACATTCAATCACAAACTTTCATACTTTATTCCAAATTCATTAACCTTATAATGATCCATCTGCAATCACCGTACCTTGATTTCCTTTCAATCCCCAGTACTCTGGTTTCATTTCAATCAAAATGATTGCAAATGCATTCATCATTCAGTCATAACAACAATCATATTCAACCATTCTGAAGCTTATAGGTGCATGTGTAATCATGGTATCTTGATTTCCTTTCAACCCCCAGTACACTGGTTTCATTTCAATCAAAATGATTACATACAAGTCTATAACTCAGTCATCACACATAACACATCAATTTCATCATACTGAAGCATATAGAGATATATGTAACCATGGTACCTTGGTTTCCTTTCAACCCCCAGTACACTGATTTCATTTCAACCAAAATGATTACATACAAGTCTATAACTCAGTCATCACACATAACACATCAATTTCATCAAACAACAACCAAAATGTTCTCACATATTTCTTTCTAACATCATTACTTAAAACAATTCAATTAATTATACCAAATCACAATAAATAACCAAATTCAATTAGTGCTCAAGGACCAGTCAGACCTGCAAGAAAGACTTGAGCACTGATAATCATATATCTGAGTCTTTTATTCTAAGGTTCTATTTGAAAGTAAATAACTAAAATAAGTTACTAGCTTCCCTTACCTCAGACAACGATTCCCTAGCAATTTCTCCGGTCAGGCAATAACACTAGTCCGACTTTAGGGATCTAGAACAAGTTTTCCAAATAACACCAACTTTTAGTATAACCTTAATCAAGTTGAGAGAAACACTTTTCTCAACTGTTCCCATTAATATTGATGACAAAAACTTAGCGAAAAATAGAGAATAAGAGATCTTTAGAGCAAACATGAACTTACTCTGCTTGAGATTCTGATCGGTTAGAAATGATCCTTAACTCCTTAGCTACTGCATGATATATTTAAATTTTAAAACAGATGATGTATGGAGGGAGAAAAACTAGAAAGAAGGAAGAGAGATTTTTGAGAAAGCGAGAGAGAGGCACGGAGGAGAGAGTCTGGAGATGCAGGGCGTCGCATAAAATTTCTTAGTTATTCAATCATAGTCAACAACTTTAAAACATTTTCAATGCAGTGAAACTTAATTAATTATATATAATCAACCAATACAAATGAAACATAAACTTAAGAGTTGTCAAAGAAAAATATATTAAAATAAAAAGAAAATTCATTACATCTAGTTCTACTCAATGAGATAATTAATATATGACATTTGTATAAAAAAAAAATATAAGAAATTGTGAAGCTTTAAGATGATGGAAGTCTCTCCCAAACTTTCCATGTTCATAATATGCTGACCTATCTATTTCTTATTGCAGTATAAAAGTGTCCTCCCTAACCGGATCTTCTTTTCTTTTAGTATACAAAGTGAACTTTCAGTTAATGATAAGATATCTTATTGAGGTAAAATGACATAAAAAATTGTTCACTTTACGAGACGTCTCACTTAGCAACCTATCTTATCGTTAAGCAATTTTAATTAGTTGATCTTTATTTCTTTTGTTTTCCACTCGTTAAGTGAATATTTTTAGCAGTAATGAGTGCAAGAGAAGAAAAATATTAAATAAATAAATGCCTAAAGAATAAAATAGTTCTTGATTGTGAAATTTTAAAAATTAATATTTTTTTTCCTGTTGAAGAATAAAATACTTGTTGAATATTCTTCCCTGTGTTGTTTTACTTCTAAATACAAACTTTTATATTTATATAATTTCATAAATTAAATTTGTGTTTGATAATAAACATTTTTGAATTTTATTTTTTTCTAAATCTTAAAAGTCATAACAATTCAAATTTCATTAATATTCAAGGACCTACTTACTCACATCCCAGCCCTGAAAATTTACTACATGCAAATTGGTTAGTTAAAACATATATTTCGTACATGGTTACTTTACTGATTTATAATAGACCAAGGCATTAAAGTTATATCTACACCTTTTACCCATGTAATTAAATTAGCAAATTCTTGCTCACCTAAAAAAAGCAATAAGCATACCAATTCTTTATCAAACGGTAAAAACTCAGTTTGGAAAAGAGTCAAATTTTAGCTTTTTAAAAGAAATTCACCAATTAAACTCAATGTAAATGGATTATTGGAAAGTAACTTAATTTATATTTCCTTTCCACAGTAATGCAGCAAGTTATAATATTCTTAACAACTTCAATTTTTGTTTTCATATACTAAATCTTACACACATTATATTGATCACCTTCTTCTTCCCTTTTCCTTTCCTATCGAGCTTTCTTTTTTCATCTAAAGTATATACACATAAATTTCTATATTCTAAATTTCATGCAATTTTTTTCAACTCATCTAATAATACTCCTTCCACATGCCCTTTCTTTTTATTTAAGTATTTTTATAATTTTTTATATCAAAAAATAAAATTTAAATTTAACTCAATCTTATAAAATTAACTTGTAAAATAAAATTTATATTCATTTATAAAATATTAAAATGTCTTATTTTTAATTTAGATCTCTCAGTACATTTTAAATTAATTATCGTTTATTTTTTATTGTAATAATTACAATTTTATTTCAATATTATGTAAAATAAATATTCATATTAATCTAGGTTCTTTATTACTAATTATAAATCAATTAAGTTGAAAAAAAGTATTGTTCAATAGTTATTGGTTTATCGTAACTTGCAAAACAAATTACGTGAGAATAATTCTCAGTATCTTTCATGTATTTATGAAAAGATAATGACATGTCGTGCGATATGTCCCTTTTTTAGTTTTATCTCAAACCAAAATCTTTCTGCCAAAGTTTCAGATTTTGGCCAATCTGCCAAAGTTCTGCAAGTGTTTGAGACCATAATTTTAAATATCAACTCAGTTGTTTGCAATTTTTTACAATATATATCAGAAAACTCAACAAAATTGCAAAATTTAAAACCTATGCTAGGAACTGTTTACACAAACATTATGATAGTTCCATGCATCTATTAAGCCAAGACTGACAAAAAGGACCAATCATTCGATATTCATGCAGTAGTATTTTTTTTTTTTTTTCTGTCCGTGTAGTTTTTGTTTACGTAGGAAGTTAACTTTTTGTCCATATTTTTTCAAGCAACAAGGAACATTGTATCAGAATTGTTTGCAGTTTCAGTCTCTTCAATTTTCACCAGAGATTTTGTACTTTTATATATGCGTTGGAGTGAAATACCTCACTATTCTTTCCCCTTTGGTTTTCCACTTGAAAAGAATTTGAGGGACAGCAAAGAAACTGTTAGAAATAGTGTAACCGCGGAATCTACTGGAAGACAGATACTATACGCTTCAGTGTGGATGCAGATCCATCATTCATTTTGCATGGTTAGATTTATGGCCTAGTCGTTGTCCAATAAAGTCCAAAGGAATCCAGGGAAGAAGATCACGGTCACAGTGAATACTGAAAAGGAAACTTCAGTAAACATCGATCTCAGATTCTACTTTTCATGTATCAGAAAGAAGATCTTAATCTTGCAGTGACTTGTTCACTTCTACCACGTCTTCAAGAAACCCTGCACATGAAATGTCACAAATATTAGTAACAGTTTTTGGTCTTGAATTAAGGGTTGAAATTAAATATGTAAAAACTTAAGATACTAACCAACCATTGAGCATTTTAACTCTCCATTGTTACTTTACAATTAGAGATATGTTTGATAAATTACTTCATAATCACAAGAAAGAATTAAAGAAATGAAATTAAACTAATCATAAGCTAAAATTAACTTTTACATAAAATTTTAGTAAGTTTTCAAAGAAATTACTATAAAAAATTTCTTTAAATTAACTTTCGACTTTGATCTTCTTAAAAATATCTATGTAAAAAGTTTATCAAATAAATCTTATCTGGGAATGTAAGAGCTTATACTTAATGCCAAAAGCTAACATCACAAAGGACAAAGGGACAATCTAAACTTTCTTAGTGCCCTTTAGTTACGCCATAGAGTCTGCTATATCTGCCAAATGATACTGATAAGAAATCTTAGCAGGAAGGGCCTTTCTCTTTTCCACACATTTACTTGGTTCTTATTGAAAGAACAGCAAAGCTTTTAGCTGTCAAATGTCTGTATTCATGCCCTTCCTATCCTTCGCACATGACGTTGGACCACATTCTAAGTAGTTTCTTCCTGGAATTTTTCATTAACACACTCAAAATATCTTCGGATTCTCCAAAATTGGGAAAAATAAGATAATTACCCGCTTGACATGACATATTGGTGGGTGTAATTTCCACATGATGTAGATTGATTCATATCTGATGATTAGTTACTAGCAAAGACTTGCAAAGTAGCCAATGAAGCTTTACCTTTTTAGTATGACAGGAAGCTTCGTTCATTAGCATTATCCAATAAAATAAAACTTAGCTGAACTTTTCTTAAAAAATTTTGGAGAAGAAAAATAATTTTTTCAGAAGTATTTACTGTTTCCTATCTGATTAGCCTCACAGCATTAGAATAAAAAAAACCAACAGTTAATTAGGACCAACTTTACTTGCCAAAAAGGTCTAATTATTATGAAAACAACTTTTCATTTTCTTTGTCTGATGCCACAAGGGGGGACCTCTTCAGCTGGAATGTTCTGCAGAATCCATAAAGTGTTTCTCTGGCTCTAATTTTGCATTTGTCGTTATTAGCTGCATGGTATATGATCAGCCTCCAACTCACAACACACTTTATATATATATATATAGCACCATCATATAGCCTACCATTCTCACATTCTCATTCACAGTTTCACACTTCTAACAAGTTAAGATGTTTCTCCAAATTGCCTTCCTCCTTTCCTTTCTCTTATCCACTTCCCATGCTACAGTTCAAGACTTCTGTGTGGCAGACCTCAAAGGTGCTGATGGCCCTGCAGGCTATCCCTGCGTTCCACCTGCCAAAGTTACTTCAGATGACTTTGCATATACCAGCTTATCTGAAGCTGCAAATGTCACAAACATAATCAATGCTGCTGTGTCCCCAGCTTTTGTTGGTCAATTCCCAGGTCTTAATGGCCTTGGACTCTCTACAGCAAGGTTAGACCTTGGTCCTGCTGGAGTCATTCCACTGCACACTCATCCTGGTGCCAATGAACTTCTGATAGTGCTTCAGGGTCACATCGTTGCTGGATTCATATCATCAAGTAACGTTGTGTATCAGAAGGTACTGAAAAGGGGAGAGCTTATGGTCTTCCCACAAGGGTTGTTGCACTTTCAAGTAGCAGCTCATAAGAGGAAGGCCCTTGCTTTTGCTGTTTTCAGCAGTGCAAACCCTGGCCTCCAAATCCTTGACTTTGCACTGTTTGCCAGCAACTTCTCTACACCTTTGATCACACAGACCACTTTCCTTGACCCTGACCTAGTCAAGAAGCTTAAGGGTGTTCTTGGAGGCAGTGGCTAAGCTAGGGCATGCACAGTCTCATGGTTATCATTTATGAATTGTTTATTATTTTGCTTAACTCATTATTCCTTGTGTTGTTTCAATTCCTTAGACTTTGTCCAGGTCTCCTACTCATTGAATTGCTCGTGTCAATGCTGAGTTAATAAACTCGTGTAATTCACTTTGTTTTCTATTTCTGCTCGAAAGGTAAATGTGTTGAGAGTTGAGCATGACTATGTTTAGAACAGTTTGCCACTGTTAGATAAATGTTGGATAAATGTTGTAATATTATTTCTTTTTCCAAAAAGATGCTGTTTGTCCTTAACCTCGTAATTGTGTTTTGTTCTGCGAGTCAAGTAAATATCTGAGTTGTTTTTTAAAGTTTAAGGATTGTGATGAAACTATGTAATAAAACTAAGTAATAATATATCAAATATTCTAAGAAAACCTAAGGAAGTTGGTTTGGTGGTAAAGTAAAAGAAAGAAATATATACGTTATAAATTTGAGTATCTGCCAACAAAAGCTGACATATATCAAGAAAATATTTGTTAATATAAAAATTATTTATAAGAAATTATACTTAAAAAAAATAAGGGAAACTAGGAAACAATTAAATAGAATTAGCATTATTTCTCAATCTATCTTAGCATGATAAGGTGGAATGCAAAATTTTTAAATTTTAACGTAAACTTGTTTTAGAAAATTTATTAATGCCATTGTTTATCTCTTTGGACAAGAAATAATGGTTATGGACCATTGTAGCTTGGAATGCGACTGAAGATAAAGGTATCACATGCGAAATTGGAATTCTATTAAAAGCTAGACTACACACTAGTCATTTTGCTGGTTTGTTTTTGTTCAAGATTAAAATAATGCATTTAAAATTATAAATGTAAATCTATTTTCAAAATTAAATCATTCTCTTGTAAAGCTAAATTGGTTTTACTAAATTGATTTAAAGTAATTGTTTTAAAAAATTGTAGACAAAGTAAATTTTGTTTTAAAATCAACTTTTTAAAAACGCTTTTCATTTGAAACTAACTTTTAAACCAAAACTTTTTTTTCAATTAGTTTTAAAAATAAATGTTGTAAAAATAGATTTTAAAAATGGTTCTAGTTGAAAAGAGAAATCAAACTCGATTTTTTCTTTCATATTTCTCTAGTCACAGTTAAAACAACTGTTGGTTTTGTTTTATTTTTATAAGAATAGACTACACTACCTCGGCATGTGTTTTTTTGTGCAATAAAATAATACAACTGTAAAATAGATACGAAGAAAAAGACAGATAAATATGATATAAAATAGATTATATGATTAAAGAAAACATAAAAAGTGATGAAAAGATAATTGACATTGATATAATTCTATAATTTTACTATTGAGAGATATACATACAAATTATACGAAATAGTAAAATTAAAATTTTCATAAAATATCTAAATTAAAAGCATCAAAATTTAATAATTAGTATATTGAATTTGAATTAAATAAATATTTTTTTGGTTATAAACATTAACTATATACTTTAAAGTAAAGGAAAAACGGGCCATGTCATGTGGATTTGAATGGCATGTAATGGGCTTGATATTTGGAAATTGGTTCCTGCAACCCCATATTTGGTTCCTGCACCCATAAAAGTGATTGGACGATAATGCTCCTTTGATTACGGAAATCTTTTTTCGGAAGTCATTAGAAGTCAAAAAATATCTTTTAAAAAAATATTTCCGTAAGTCACTATTTATCTTTCAAAAAACATTTTTCAAAAAATATAAATTGACTTCCCAAAAATATTTTTTGGAAGACGTTCCTTTTTACAAAACACTTTTTTCATATTGACTTCTCCTCATACCCCTTTCTTATGGAAAAAAATATTTTTGCAATACAAAACTTAATTACGGAAAAATTTTCCATAACCCAATTCATGCATCTCTGTTCCAGATTTTCTTTTCCGTAAACCGTTTTCGAAAAATAATTTTTGGAATTCATGTATGGTGTACCCCCATACAAAAAATCAAAATTAACTCCAAAACTAACTTACCTCACTCACGAACATGCTGCCGGAGAAGACTGTCTTCCACCACCTACCACCACAGTCGACGTCATAGACCACCCACCAGCCACCACAGTACCGTTCCTCACTTTCAATGTACTGCTAAGGGTGTTCCTGTCATTATGCAATACTGATGAGGTGCAGAAAGCAAATGTGGAGTGCAGGAAACAATTACCTTGATATTTTGAACAAAGTTTGGGCTATACGTCGATTTGGTTTGGGCTACACAAGTCAGACCCAATTTTCTAGCTACAGTAAAATTCAAAGTCCACACTCATTTACCTCAGAGTATTCTTTCTAGGACTGCGTCGCTTTCTTCGGGCACCTCCAACTTAAAAGGAAAATACCATTTTACCCTTTAATTTTTTTCATTAGCACACCCCCTTATTTTTCTAGAAAGAAAAGGTACACGTTAATTTTCAGAGAGTACAGTTCATGGACAAAAAATAGTTAGACGCACAAGTCAATTTTTTCATTTCCTTGCCAAAATAAGCAAACCGTTTTCCTTACTTTATACGGTGGAAAATAGTAGACAAACAAAAAAAATTCACTTATTCAAAATAATAAAAAAGAACAAATATTTTGTACTATTGCATGAATCAGTACTTTTTTTTTTTTTTTTTATATATAATAACAGTTCATTTTATTGTCTAATACTAGTCATGCATGAATCACTATTTTAATTTTTTATAATGATAATTCATGACCCCAATGTCAACCATTCCTGCATCTTTAAGCCATTTTTTCGGGGGCATTGGATCTAGCACATATATAATACCTCAAAATGAAAACTACTGAAGTAATATTTCTATATGTAAAAGTCAATGGAAAATTCATATTTGAAATTTATTAGAAAACCAGCGCATTGTTTATTCTTGTTTATTCATAATAATACACAGTCTCACTAAAAAAAGAAAAAGAAAATCACAGCTATGGCACATGGCTTAGCACGCGAAAATGGAGTATATATACAGGGAAAATCCACAATTAATTATTGCTTGTTACAAAATCTACAGAAGATTCCTCAATTGTTATGATTTAAAATTTGCGAAAATAAATATATACATACAGCTTTTTTAATTACCATCTAACTACAAACTTTCTATCAAGTTTAATAATAATTACTATAAATCATAAAAAATATTTTAATTGTTCACGGTTCTTTTAAAATCTCATGTTTATTAAACTCTTAAAAAATATTCATTTTAATTTCCTTTTATTTCTCTCTTATTTTGTCATCAACTCTTAAGATATTTTTTATATTCTTTCAGTCAATGTTCAACATTTTTCCATATATATTATAAAACTAAACTTGCTTTGACTTGAGTTATTGCCATGTGGAACTGAATTCTACGTTACTGCATGGCGATCTCTTAGTTTAGTCTCCAACTTGTAAAATTTGCCCTATAAATGGCTACCTAATCCCACACCACTTTCACACCAAAACCATTCATTCATCAAAATTCTAAGATGAAGATGATTCACACCCTTTTCCTTTTGGCTCTTCTCGCATCCACTTCCCATGCTTTTGTCAATGATTTCTGCGTAGCAAACCTAAATGGTCCAAATGGCCCTTCAGGCTATGAGTGCAAGCCACCCAACACAGTGACAGTGGATGACTTTGTGTTCTCTGGTTTGGTAGCAGGAAACACCTCAGGCCTTTTCAATGCAGCAGTAACACCAGCATTTGTCACTGAGCTTCCTGGTGTGAATGGTCTTGGTTTATCTGTAGCACGGCTAGACCTAGCCAAAGGTGGATTTGTTCCACTGCACTCACACACTGCTTCAAGTGAAGTACTCATAATGGTGAAGGGTGAGATCACTGCTGGCTTCATAACACCTGCTGCAGCTTATCAGAAGACTCTGAAACCAGGAGATGTTATGGTTTTCCCACAAGGGCTCTTGCATTTCCAGGTAAATTCTGGTAAGGGAAAAGCCACTGCTTATCTTGCTTTCAGCAATCCAAGCCCAGGAGCACAACTACTTGACTTTCTTTTGTTCGGCAACAACTTGCCCTCCCAGTTGATTTCACAAACTACTTTACTTGATTATGCACAAGTGAAGAAGCTTAAGGCTCGTTTGGGTGGCAGTGGATAGGGTTTCTCATGAATTGATCATTCCTATGTTTGTTTCTAATCACAGTCAATAATAATGTTGTGCATGTGTTTCATTGTATTTTTCATTTTGATGTTTGAAGATTTCATGAAGGAGGGAGTGTGCTGGAAAGTAGAGTTATTAAGAATAGTAGTAGATTGAGATCTACGTAAACTTCATTAGTCTACTTCTTTATATCTTTCATCTAATACTGTTACTTGTGCTATCACTTTTACCAAGATGTTTCTTTCTTGTGTATGTGATTTGCAACTGAGCCAAATAAAGGGAAGAAGTCTAAATTTAAGGGCTTGCATGTTTGATTTACTTTTCATCTCTTTGTTTTAAAAGCTGTTTTCTAAATTAGTTCCATGATAACTATAATTAGTACCATGATAGAACGATGCAGAGGTATATAAATTCTAAGTTTCTTTTTCGGTTGTAGCAAAGAAAGAAGTAAGAATATATACTTTTACTACAGAGTTGAGCAATCAGGAATTTTAATTGATAAAGTAATTGATTCAAATATTCTATATATGACTTTTAAGAATAATTGCAGTAGCAATACTTGCGATAGAGTTTACGTGACAATTCATAAATTATATTATAAGGAAAAAGTTATTTAAAAACTAATTTTTAACTATTAAAATAAAATAATTGCTAATTATAATTAAAATAGTTATCAAATTATATTTTAATTGCTTGATAAGTAATTATAAAATAAAAATAATAATTAAATTTAATGATCAAATAATATAAGATAATTAAATTTAATGACTAATTAAAAATTAGTCATTAAAGAATTTTTTCTTGTAGGGATAATAGTGTATTTGCATATCAACACGATCTAAACAAAGTTATAAGGAGGCGAAAAAGTGAATACTATTTATTATAAAATTAAACTGGGGTACGTATATTTGACCATATTTTTAAATACATTTTTAAATTTATTTTAAGATTCATAAATATAAATTTAAAATTATTTTAAAACTTTAAAGTCATACATAAATATGTGTAATCAATTTTAAAAAAATGAAATATTTAAAAATATGTATAAAATATACATATTTATTGAAAATATGGTTTTAAATTTAAAAGAGAAATTGAAGAAATGTGTAACCTTTTAACAGATAATAAACTGTAACATTAAATCACTTCAAAAATGTACTTTAATTTAATAAATAAACCTAATTTTTTTAACAAACATCATATTACATTATATAATCAATTTATGCATTATAGTATCTATAAATATTTGATATTTAATGAAGAAATACGAATTTTTATTTTTGAATTTTTTAATAATTTTCAATTTTTATTTCACAAGAAAAATAGTTAGGAATTTGAGAAAATATAAAAGATAATTGAAAAAAAAATGAAGGGGAATTTTAGCAATAACAGTGTATGTCTTGTGATAAAAGAAAAATACAAAGTTCAAGAATGAAATATTTAATTGCTTTATCAATAAAGAGTGACGTTTAAGTTATTACATCAGAATAAATAGTCTTAACTCTATTTTAATTCGTAATGATAATTATTGTTGAAATCAAATGTGATTCAGATCCTGAAAGATTTAGTCAATTTTTTCCTGCTATTTTTTTTTTATAATAATACTGTTCCTTACGTCCCTTTTAAGCGACATTCTCGGGGCTTCGGATCTAGCACACATAATACCTCAAGCTTAAATATTACTAAATTGTATCATTACCTGCTTCTTTAATTTAGTATATCCCATATAAAATGTTTCCTAATTTAGATATAATTTTTTTTTCATATGTACTAACCACTATCAAATGTTTTGGTTTTACTTTAATGTGTTTATGCATTTTCTTTTATCAATGTTAATATATGTCTATAAAATGTTATATACTAATTATGCTTGGTCCTAGATTATTTAATTCCAGGACTGGCTATTTTAGTGATTGCAACTAGTAAGCACGAAATCAGAAAAAAAAAAAAAAAATTTCAATTTATTTTTAA
>Ga0209489_104412_pt1 | contig 25964 bp, 11 predicted proteins | sample SiratrowhiteBW_FD_187527 | JGI IMG/M metagenome (GOLD analysis project Ga0209489, IMG submission 187527) | Root nodule microbial communities of legume samples collected from California, USA - Siratro white BW (SPAdes) (version 2) | ecosystem: Host-associated > Plants > Roots > Nodule | place... | reverse complement strand
TTTTTTTTTTTTTTTTTGTAAGAAAATGCATTTATGAATGCATGAAATTATTCTTTTGTTTATCTTTCTCTTTTTTTTTTGGAGAAGGTATGAAATTCTATTTTTGAAAATATTTGAGTGAATGTCATGAGATTAATTTTTTCACTACAAGAAAAAATGATTTTACCCACTGCTAAAATCCATAGGTAACAACAAAAATCCGTGGGTAAATTAGTATTACCCACGGACAAAAATCCGTAGGTAATTTACCTACTGAAATTGAGTCCGTGGGTAATTGAAGTTGTGGGTAATACCCACTAACTCCAATCCGTAGGTAATATCCACCAACTCGAGTCCGTAGGTATTACCCACCAACTCGAGTCTGTGGGTATTACCTACCAACTCGAGTCCGTGGGTAATACCCACCAACTCCAGTCCGTGGGTAATGTCGATAAATTCATAGGTGATCCTTCATGTATCAAAATGTTCATTTTAATTGAAATTTATGAAACATTCAAAATATCCAACATATTCAACAATCAAGCATCATTCACTACACCTAACAAAATATAAAATGCACATTTAATTTCAAATTGAACCATAACATATATAGTTGAAGTCTCATCATACAAAGTAAGTCAAAGATAACATAATTCTAAAGTAAAGTAAACTTGAAACATAATCCAACATAATCCACAATGTAAATAAACTTGAACCATAATCAAATACTCAAAGCCTAAAAATCCTAATAGTCTGCAAAATGTCCAGGTTGTCCATGCTCATTGTGTTGTTTGTTGGGTGGTTCCTCATGCTCATTTTCTTGTTGCCTGGATGATTGTTGTTGTGGCTGCTGTTGTTGAACTTCTTGTTCAAATGCACTTCTTGAATGAGGTGGAAGTATAGGAAGAACCAGATTAAGCAATGCTTTCATTTGTTGACTAAGTTTGTAATTGTCTTCCCTAAGTTGTTTCATCTCCCGAGTTTGTTCTGAATCATGAGAGGAAGTCGAAGGTTCATGATACGTGAGAGTATTTCCAGATTTAAACTTACGAGCAAGCTCTCCAACTCCATAAATTCGACCTTTCTTTTTGCCACCTACAGCAAGAAGCCAACTTTCAGTTCTTAATTTGTCTTCCTTTGCAGGATCTACAAGGGATGATTTAGATTGTGATGTAGAAGACCCAACTTGTGATCTGGCTTGAGTAAATATACTTTCAAATTCTTCCTGTTATTTATATATGATATTAATGTTATTTATACAGTACATTACTAAAATAAAGAAAAATAACAATAACAAATGTAACTCACAACTGTCCTTTTTGATCTTTCATCAACGAATTCACCATTACTCTTCCATTTATGAGTCTTCTTAAATACCTCATCAATATATGCAAGACGACCCAACACTTTTGCCTATGAACAATATAAATAATATTCTAGTTATGCAAGGGAATATTATATATTGTATAATAGAATAATATGTAATCATAAAGTATAATTTAAAATCAATCACACTTAAAATTCAATACAACATATATGTTTTGTATACGTACCATGCGAATGGCGTGCTCATGTGTAGTTATGGACCCACCAGTGTGTAAAGAACCACCCGTGTCAGATGCTCGATTTTTTTCCGCTTGAATACACTTGGCACGAAAGTCAGGTGAATTCCACTTCGATAGCAAAGAACTCCACACTTCATCAAACATCCAATTAGGCTTTTTTCCAGTTTTTCTAGCTTTCATAAACATTTCTGACATCCTATGTGCAGCTTTGGAGTGGAAGTTTTTTCTAATCATTTCCTCATGTTTAGGTTTCCAACTGAGTTTTATCTGTATAAACACAAAATCCGTACTTAAAAATGAGAAACTTTGTGAATACGTGACATTAAAGAAATAATAACTAAAGAAACATAACATTGCATCAACTATCAATAACTTAACATTGCATAACAATTACACTTATATCAAAACATATGGACATTTGAATTGAATTCAACAATCCTAATACAACAATTTTTGTTGATATTAAATGAGAAAAATTACTTTAAAACTTTGGAAGAAGATTTCCCTATTTGTATCAGTCATTCAACGCCATGTAAGCCAAGATTCACGATATTGTTGTTTAATGGTCATTGTGATTGCCTGTGATGCAACCCTACACGGATGAAACCTAAAAAAACAAGGTTGAAATTATTAAACAATAAATTGATTAAAGAAATAATATTGAATATTTTATTTATAATTATTACTTACCCAAGACCATAAGGTGAAATCATAGGAAGAGGATGATCGAGTGTGAGATCATCGTCCGCAATGTTTGATTGTTCATCACCTTCATTAGCACATATTTGTGGACCTTCCTTAATAGGAGAATCACCAATTATAAAAGGAATTGGAAGTGGTGAGGGTGTTGGTAATGGTGTAACCCTTGGCAATGGTGATGGTACTGATGATGTTGAGGGTGTTGTAACTGGTGGGGAAGGTGCTGATGCAACAACTGGGGTTGGGGATGATATGGTGGGAGAAATGACTCTTCTTGATTGAGGTGGTATGTTTGCAGTCCTAGGACATGGGAAAGATGTAGCTGTAGGTGCAACACCTTCTGAGATAGGGGTGAGACCTGGTGAAGGAAAAGGTGTATTTTCAGGATTTGGGGATGGGGAAGGTACAAGTGCAATAGGTGCAAGGATTGGGATATCTACTTTAAGCACATATCGTGGTCTTCTACCCTTCATTACCCTTTTCTGCTTATTTTGACTACATAAGAAAGGTTTTGGCTGGTCACATCTTCCTGAAGACATATCTATAACAGAAAATGATGTTATCAATTATAAATGAAAACAACATCCTAAAATTAAAAACATACAACATAATATAAATTTGTTTCATAAAAAAATCATTATGTTATTACATGAACAAAAAATAAGCATCACTAACAATTGTTAAACATTGATCCAATTTCAATAAAGATATTCTAAATTATAATTCAATCATCATCAAATTTATCATCTTCATTGTCTTCTTCTGAATCATTTCGTTCAAGTTGCCCATCTTCACTATCCTCTTCAATATAAACATCTTCACTGTCCTCATTTTCACTATCTTCAAACTCCTCTTCATTGCCCTCTTCGTTATCCTCTTCAAACTCTTCTTCATTATCTTCCTCCACTTGTTCAACATCAACCTATGAATGTTGAAATCCTAAAATACCTTCAACTTCAATTACTTCATTTACATGTGTCATTTCATCTATTTGGTAAGGAACATCATCTTCCATATCAAGAGATTCAATGTGACCTCTAGGCTTTGTTTTAATTGCAACACACCAACCTTTTTTGTCCTTTCTTGATGATGGATATGGGACATAATATACTTGTCTTACATTATGTGCAAGGATAAATGGATCAAAAGGTAAATATCTTTTTTCCATATGAATGTCTACAATTCCATATTTAGGATCCACAATTGTACCTCTATGTGATGGATCAAACCAATGACAATAAAATACCACCACTTTCTTTGGAGAGCCTGAAGTGTTGTACTCTAGCTCATATATGTGTTCAATGATCCCATAAAAATCATCGTGACCTCCTTCTGTGAGCCCTTTTACATAAACACCACTATTTATTGTTTTTTTCCCTTACTCCATGCATGAGTGTGAAATTTGTACCCATTAACAAAATAAGTGTGTCATTCATTAGCACATGTGAAAAGGCCATATGACAATTCTTTTAAGTGTACATTTGTCACATTTAAAGGGTCACTTGTAACCTACGAAGGCAAGACATATAAAATTAAAATTTATTAGGTTATATAACATATAAATTACTCACAATGAAATATACGTACTTGATTCTTAAACCATTTAGGAAAATGTTGATGTATATCATTCGACGCATTCGATTGGAAGAATGAACTGTGACACATATCAATAAAATCAGGAAGAATTTATTTAGAGGACCAATTTTGACCAAAATCATAAATGTTTGATATACTTACTCGAGGTATGGTTTTACTTCGTTGCAATTGATCAAAATATGAACATGCACAAAATTCCATTCTTTATGGTTGAACCAATGAATTAACTTTTCCCTGAAGAACGACCAGGCCGGTTAAACATGGATAACATTGATGGAGAGCCTTGACTTGCATGAGGTATTTCATTTCTAAGATTTCGTGGTGGCAACATGAAATTCTTGAAATAGTGGGAGCAAAAGTGAATTGTCTCTCGGTGCAAGTAAGATGCACAAATTGATCCTTCAACTTGAGCCCTATTTTTGATTGAGCGTTTAGAATCACCCATAAACCTTTAAAATAAAGTAAATGGAGATGGATTTAGAAAAATAATTAAAGTATTTTTAAGAATTAATAATGATATTTTGTCATACCTTTCGAATGGATACATCCATCTATATTGAACTAGTCCATCAAGTCTTGCTTCATTTGCAAGATGAATCGGGAGGTGTTCCATTGAATCAAAGAATGCAGGGGGAATATTCTCTCCAACTTGCAAAGAATGATTGAAATGTTTTCTTCCATTTTAACCAAGTCATGATCCCTTAATGTTGTCGAGCACAAATCTTTGAAGAAATCGCTAAGTTCAACAAGTGGATTCAAAACATGCATTGGTAATGCACTAAATGCAATAGGAAGTAAACACTCCATGAATATATGGCAATCATGACTTTTCATCCCATGTATCCTCCCCTTGTCTACATCTACACATCTTGCCAAATTTGAAGAATAACCATCAGGCATACGAAGTTCTTTTATCTAATGATAGACTAACTTTGATTCCTCATTAGTTAAAGTATAATTTGCTTTCGGTTTTAAAATCTAAAGTATAATTTGCTTTTGGTTTTAAACTCTTCCCATTAGATTGCAACTTCAATTCCAAATCAGGTCTCCAACAATACAATGATAGGTCTTTTCTTGCCTTATCATTGTCCTTTGTCTTACCTTTGACATCCATGATGGTGTTGAATATATTGTCAAAGAAATTCTTCTCTATATGCATAACATCAAGATTGTGTCTCAATAAATTATCTTTCCAATATGGAAGATCCCAAAAGATACTTCTTTTTGTCCAATTGTGCCACTCTCCATAACCTGGTAATTTGGACATGTGAGGCTCATCTATGATTGTTGGTACATTCTTCACTGTATGATAAACCTCTTCAGATGTCAACATAGATGGTGGTCCACCCATTTCAACTTTGGCCTTTGTGAAAGCCTTTTTATTCTTCCTGAATGTATGAGTGTTAGGTAAGAACCTGCGGTGTGAGTCAAACCAACTATTCTTTTTTCCATGTTCTAACCTAAAGGCCTTTGTGTGCTCCATGCAATATGGACAAGCCAATTTACCATGAGTCCCCCAACCTGACAACATGCCATATGCAGGGAAATCATTAATTGTCCACATCAAACTTGCCCACATCATAAAATTTTGCTTCCTTGAAACATCATATGTTTGAACACCACTCCACAACTTTTTAAGATCATCAATAAGTGGTTGAAAATAAACATCAATACTAGCCTTTGGATTATGTGGACCAGGAATGAGACAACTCAAAAACATATAAGGTCTTGACATACACATTTCAGGAGGAAGATTATATGGGGTGACAATTACTTGCCAACAAGAGTAAGGTTTTGTTGATGCTTGAATATATGGATTAAATCCATCAGAGCATAGACCAAGTCGTATATTACGTGGCTCAGCAGCAAAATCAGGATGTACTTGATCAAAATTTTTCCAGGCTTGACCATCAGACGGGTGTCGTAACACACCCGAAGGTCTTCTATTATCATAATGCCATGTCATTTGTCCTGCAGTTTGCATGGGTGCAAACAATCTTTGAAATCTTGGAATTATAGGCAAATAGAACAATGTCTTCATTGGAATGGGTTTTCTTTTACTTGTTCCAACTTTTGGGTCATGATATTGTGCTTTATGATAAAAATTTGTATTGTAGTAGGTGTCCATCATTTTTCCCATATTCATTATCATAAAAAAGCATACAACCTTTTATACAACAATCTATCCTCGAAGCCTTCAACCCCAACATTGACACTAGCCTCTTGGCATCATAATAACTTTTTGGAAAACCCTCTTTTATAGGTGTAACATCCAACAACATTTTTGTAATAAAATCCAAACATTGGTCAGGAATATTCCAATTAGATTTGCAAGTTAACAATTTGACACATATTGATAATTTAGAATTTATAGCCCCTTCAAACAATGGCTTATTAGCTTCTAACAACAAATCATAAAATCTTTGAGCTTCTTCGTTGGGAGGCTCCTCTGTGTTATTAAAATTGGATGGTTCAAATGTTTCATGTTGCCTAAGAGCATCGTACACCATGTCTTGCATTGCCATAAATTGTTCACTTTCATCCACATGTTCACCACTACTTGGAACACCAACATAATTGTCATTAACATGTGGCATTTGCTCGCCATGATGAATCCAAACATAATAATAAGGCATGAAACCGTTCTTAAAGAGGTGAACCTTGACCGTTTCAATTGAAAAAATCTTTGTACAATGACATTTATTGCATGGACATCTAAGCTTGTTTTCATTCAAATAAGTCTGTTGTTGACAAGCTTTAATGGCAAACTCTTCAACCCCATTTACAAAACTCTCTTTTAAACCACCTCTATTAGCATAACATCTATCATACATCCAAATACGATTTGAATAAAACCAATCCATGTTCTGAAAAGAAAAACATGAAAATGGAAATTTAATTAACTAAATTCTTATTCAAGAATGAATTTAAGTAATACTAATTACAATCCTCCATGTTTAATTATAAATTATTTTAAATAAATCATAATCTTATTGACTTTATGGTACAAGATTTTTCTAAGATATCTCTTTAACCACTAAATATAGATTAGTTAGTAAAATAAAAAGTAACCTTCTCTCTTCTTCCGTAGTAGATGGTCCACTAGTTAAATTGTTGGTTCTCTTTAGTTTACCCAAGTCCAAACTTCTGCACACTTTTCATCTACAAACAAATTACATCCAAATTCAAAACATTGATTAGTTAGTGCATAATAGTTTAACAACTTCAAATATAATTTCTAATACATACTAAAAAGTAAAAATACAACATCATATATATTCTTAATGTCTTATAAGAGATTTTAAACTAATTAAAGAAACTTATAAGAGAAACAAGAGACCTACAAACAATGAGAAACTTACACTTGCAAGTATATTACTGTTTTAGCAAGTATATTACTGTTTTAAGGCACTGCCCCTTGATTGAAAGAAAACTAAGCTAATAAATTTCAGATTCACTATGCTTTTAATGATTGATAAAAATTGATAAAAATATGCCAATACATAAAAAAGATAAAAGGACATCTAAATGCATTTGAAACATGCCCACTAAAATGTTTGCGGTGATAAAATCAATGCATTAAGCCAGTAAAAAAATAAAGAGATTGGTTAAGAGAAATAGAAGACTTACAATCAATAAGACTTGCAAGTATATTACTGTTTTAAGACACTGCCTCACATAACATATTTCAGATCCATATAATATTATTTTTGATCAAACCAATACGTTATGTTATGAATATAATATTATTTCTCATAACATATTTGATGAGAATTGAACCACTAATGTAACTACATCACATTAGATCTGATAACATATAAATCTAACACTTACTACAAGGTTAGACGAGGCACATGTACTCAAATTTTAATTTAAGAGGGATGCCCCGGAATAAGAGGGATGCCTGGGATAAGCTTTATAAACAAAACTTGAAGGGAATAAATCTTGTATTTTTCGTTTAGCTACAATTGTTTCAATTGGAGGAAATAGTGTCTTTGCAAAGGTCAAAAAGCAAAATGGTATTGAACCATGTGGGATCAAACCCGACATGAAGAGCCAATCTAAGCTCATTCCCAGTGACAATCTCAAATGCTTCATGAAATTATTGTTGGCCTTAATGGCATAACCAATTTACAAATTTGATAGTTTCTGAGTCAAAATGGCAACCTCGCTAAGGTTATAACAACAGTATTTATTTTATTGGCTCAAAAACAGGTCCAAACTTCAAAATCACAGAACACATAATGATGGTAAGCACCACTTGACAGAACTAGAAACCAATAAAAGAGTTTGAGGTAGCCCATAATTCTGTTTCATCGAAAAGCAATTGATATTTTCTTTTGAAGGTTAGAGCAAAACTGGATATTCTATATGGTTTAATTTGGCATATACTGGAATAGCATTGAATGTTTTCCTATAAAAGTTCGTTCAACTTTAAGACATGTTAAGTGAAAGTAACTGAATATGATTTATGTGTCTCCCATCTAAATTTAAAGCAAGTATATACTGAATTTAATTGAAAAGGGAAACTAAGCTTGAAGAAAGAAAATTGAAATGAAGTTATTTGATTGATTAATTGACATTATTTTGTGTTTTGCTTTCCTAATATCGGGGCATAATAAATGTCTCAAGCCATTTGAATAAGATACATTATACAGTGCTCAGTAATATTGGTAGTGCGTATACAATTTGGAGTGGTATACAGTGCAGAACAAACATTTGTGTACATTGTATACTTTTTTCTTCACATTATGGAAACCTTTTAAATTGGTTGTAAGTTGGTTTTATTTATTTTCTCTATCAAAAGGCTATAAAAGATTCTTGCTCCTTAGAATATTAGAAAGATCTAACTAGTGGATAAAAATTATATTTTTGGTAAATAAAAGGTTTGATGTGCTTCTTGCCTATGGAACTACGACAACTACAGATGAACTCCTAAGTTGGAAACATTGTTTCTTCATTATTATTTTTTCCTTCAAGTTTTCAAGGATACTGCCATTATTATTAAGTTTTCAATCCTTATAAGAACAAGGAATCATGCTAGGATTATAAATGAGCATTCTTAATATTTCACCATGTGAACCACTACAACACTTTGTGGTCCCTACCAGAACAAATGCCTGAACACCTCTTTCTTTAAACTTGTACCGCTCTAAAAACACAACCTACAGCATAAAAAGGGAATAGACTTGACCATCCCTGAGAAGAAAAAGTGAAACATACACTACAGAGGCTTTAATCTAATTTTCTCTAAACATTTTCTTTAAACAATTTTAATCTTATTATATCTAGATGAGTCTACATACGAAGAAAACAAGAACTTTAATATTTGATTACAGTACCCTTCTGCAAAAAGAAAGTGTTCTCTATTGGAGAGAGGGCCTGGAAGTTTCGGTAACAACAAAGTTAAATTTCAACTCAATATATTATTGCTATCATATACACACAAAAGTTAAATTTCACTGACAAATTGTTTCCCAGCCATTTTGAAAATTACCCTTAAATATTGATTAGTATCTTAATAGTGTGTAGTTACGTCAAAATGTTTCATCCAGAGATTCTTGCACCGTCATTTATTTGTTGAATTTTTTCCTCCATAAACACATGATTTAGCCCCCACACTATAAAAACATGTCAATTAGTTTTCCAAAATTTATACATTTTTCATATTAATGATCATTGCACTACCTGAACTTCCTATTTTTGTTATATGGAACTTATATGAAGAATAATTGGTTATTTCGAGTCAAATTGAAGTGAAGACAAATACATTGGGGACAAATTTGGAAATATTACTACTAAAGGCAGATAGTGGTCCAGCTCAAGTGACGCAGCAAAAGGTGCAATGTAGTGGTTATTGGAGTGACCACTTTCCCTTGATAATAAATATACTAAATATCATTTGATATTGATGTTCTTTAGAGAATTGTAAAGCATCTAAATTGAGTTTGTGAACAGATAAATCAGATTTTTTCAGCAAACAGCAGCCAGCCACCAACAACAACAGCTTTCACACCACACCCCACAACGTTAAAGGACACAAGTGCATGCAAACAAACATTAAACCCTTTCCACATTATTAATAACGAAGAGGGAAAGAGTCAAGTGAGATTTTTTCATGAGAATAAAAAATGCACAAAATCACTCCACAAAAACCCTAAACACTTCAAATAGTGTATTTTCTTGGTGTTGGTATGAAAATGACAAGTGAATGTGAAGAAAAAGGGAAGAGTTAGACTCTACCTTGTTTCAACACCTCTGTTCGTCCACAAATCCGCAGTAGAGCCCTCGGTTTGGGATTTAGGTTTTGCTTCCACAAATTGAAACTGCAAATTAGATATTTCTGCAACAAATTGACGGATTGTAGCTTTAGGTTGGCATTTGGGGGAAGAAATTGGAGCGATTAAGATGTTCCGAAGAAGCAAAAAGCTATTTTGAGCGGGAACTATTCTACTGTGGAAGTGAAAAGCATTTTTAGAGGAAATGTTTAAGTGAGATAAAATATTTTTTTTAATTATTTGTAAGTTTTTTATTTTACTTATGTTTTCCCACCAACTAATATTCGTAGGTAATGTATCTCTTTTTTATTTCCCCTCTTTTCCCTAAGTTATGATATTACCTACGGAATTTTCAATAGATAAAATTAATTTACATACGGAAAAAAATCCGTAAGTAATTATCCGTGGGAAAAATGACTTTTTCTTGTAGTGTTTGTTATTATTATTTAACATCAACATTTAAAGGAAACTCATAAGTGCAATGGGAATACATGAATATATGCATGAAATTTTATTTGAAAATTCTTATGAAGATGCATAAATGAATGCATGATGAAAATACATGTAAGACATGTATATTTTTCATTTTTGTTTAATGAATGCATGATGATTTGAAAATTCATATAACTTTACTTTTCATTTTTTATTTTTTGAAAATGCACGAATGAGTGCATAAAATTGTTTTTTTTTTTTTTTTTTTGAATTAGAATGCATGAGCAAATGCATAAAAAACTATATCTCTTCTTTTTTATTTTTCATGTATGAATAAGAATCTATTTTTTAGTGAATGAGAATGCATAAAACTTCTATTTTTATTTCTTGTTTTTTGTTTGTTTTGATTTTTTTATTATTATTTTTTTATACATGAAATTTTGAAGAAAATGTATATTTAGGAATGCATGAAATTTATCTTTTGTTTTTTTTAGAAGGTATGAATTATATTTTTTGAAAATGCATGAATAACTAATTTTTTTTGTTTGATGTCAACATTTTATTTAAAAAAAAAGAAATGTATAAGTGTAGTGAAAGTGCATGAACATATGCATGAAATTTATTTAAGAATTCTTGTGAACATTTGTCTAAATGAATGCATGATGAAATGTATATTATTCATTTTTTGTTTATTGAATGCATGATGCATATATTAAATCTATTTTTTATTGAATGAATAATAATATGGAAATGAATTCTATAATTCTTATTATTTTTTGTTTGAATGCGATTTTGAAAATGCATGAATGCATGAGGCTATGAGGATGCATGGATCAATGCATTGACTATATTTGAAACAATTTTTTTTAGAATACATGTATGTTATTTATATGAGAGTACATGAATGATACATGAAACTTTAAATAAGAATAGATTCCACGAGATGTGTATGGAAGTATGAAGTCGTGGTCAATGAATGAATGAATCCCATATGTTTCAGTATAATGAGAATGCATGAAAATATATTTATTTACAACCACGGTCACGACGGGGACGACGAACAAAATAAAATTAGTTTTTCAAAACAGAGGAGTCGCCACCATAGTTTATATGGAAAACTATGGAAAAACCGGAAAAGGATAAGGCAAGTCTGTGAAAACCAGATTTTGGGTCCGGGAGTCCGTTACGTGTGGGGAAGGTATTAGCACCCCCACAACGCCCGTCCTAAGACGATACCTTTAATTAAATAAATAAAATGAGTGTAATTTTCAAAATGTTTATTTTCCCAAAAAAAATGACGATAAAAATAAACAAAAATATTTCTTTTATTTTTTGAAGGGGCCCGACAAGGTTTGACCTTGTTCCTATGTATCTCCATCAGGAATGAAGAATCAGGGTTACGTAGTTCTTTGGATAAGATTGTTTGTCGAGTTGATATATTTATTTGTAACATTTTTGTAATTAATTTTTTTTATATTTGATATTAAAATGACTTATTTCGAAAGTTTCATATTAAATATCGCGTGACGCATGTGGTCATTTGATATTTAAGAAACATTTGGAATAATAATATTAAATATCGTATGACGCGTATGGCCATTTGATATCTAATATTATTAAAAAATATAATATTCCAAAATTTTATTTCTAAAGTTTATATTAAATATCATATGACGCATGCGGCCATTTGATATTTAAAAACTTTAGAATAATAATATTAAATATTGTATGACGCGTATGGCCATTTAATATCTAACATCGTTAGAAAATATAATATTCCAAAATTTTATTTCCAAAGTTTTATACTAAATATCATGTGACGCGTGCGGCCATTTGATATTTAAAAAACCTTAGAATAATAATATTAAATATCATATGACGCGTACGGCCATTTGATATCTAACATTATTAAAAAAACTATAATAATCCAAAATTTTATTTTATTTCCAAAGTTTTTTATATTAAAATTTTATTTTATTAAAAACTAAAAGGAAAAAAAAGCATGCAAAATATAAGCTTAAACTATGGAGGTACACAAATAAAAGTTTTTTTTTCTTAAATATTGGGCTCACTCAAAAAGACCCAGAATGATTTTTTTATTGAGATAAGGGGTGTTATGGTAATATGGGGGTGCGAATAGAAAGGCCCCAACTCCACAACCCTAGGCCATCATCACCTCAACCCTAAGCCACCACCTTACTCCAAATCCATGTTAGGTCTACCAACCCAAACCGGCAGTGGCAACGGCGAAGAGGAGCGGCGACGGTAGCGACAGGCAGTACAATGGCGGTGGCGGGCGGTGCGGCGGCGGCGGCAGGAGGTGCAGCGATGCGGCGGGTGACGACGAAGATTGTTTTGGGACTGTTTTGGAGTGGTTTTGGGAGCACAAAATACACTGACAAAATATAAAGAAGAATGTATGGAAGATGGAAGATGATGAACTTTTTTTTTATTATTTAAGAAATAAGAAAAAAAAAACAAAATGCCATAAAGAGCAAAAGGACCTCCTTTCTTTACTTTTTTATCTTTATATGAAAATGAAATGATGAAGAAATAAAAAACAACATTACATGAAGATAAGAACACAGGATTTATAAATTTCAAACTTCAAGATCCATATGAAAATCTAAACCTTACAAATCATACCTGTGAGTGTTCTTAAAAAATGATAGTCTCCTTTCAAAAAAGTTCCTTTCATTTATTTTTTATTCTGAAAGTAGTTTAGAGTGGTTTTGAAAGATTGACTCTTTCTTTCTTTTATTATTAAAATGAAGTGTAGATGAACGTGAGATGAAACAGTTTGAGAACGATCGTATTTTATTTTTTATATTTTTTGTTATTGTGAAATGAGAACATGGGTGGTTAAGAGCAGTTTTATGATTGACTGATTCTCTTTTTTTTATTATTATTTTAAAGATGAATTAAAAACAGCAGTTTTAAATATTTTCAATTTCTTTTTATGTATTTTCCTTTTATTTATTATTCTATTTTTATTTTTTATGTTAATTATTTATTTATTTATTTGATTTTTCATTTCTTTTTTTTATTATTTTTTTATTTACTTTCTTTTTTTGTGTTTGTTAATTGTTATTATTTTTTATGTTTTGTAAAAACAAAATGGATAAATTCTATGTTTCTTCTTCATTTTTTTATTTTGATTATTTATTGAATTGTAGACACATTTTTTATTTTCTTTATTTTAATTTATTTATCTGGACGAAATCGAGTGTTGACACTAAAAATACATGAAATTCTATTTTTGATTGATTTTATTTTTGAGTATTGTATGAATGGATGCATGACCTCCTTTTTCTTAGAAAAATACAATATGTAATGTATATGGAAAAAATGAGATTAATGTTTTTTTCATATGTATAATGTTTTCTTTTTTTCCAATCCTAGAAAGTATGTAATGCATGTTAGAAAAAATATTTAATGTTTTTTATTTTTGTTTCCCAAAATTTTTTGTAGAAAAAAATAAAATATGCAATGCATGTGAGACAAAAATGTTTAACGTTTTTTTATTTATATTTCTCAAATCATTTTTTTAGAAAAAATATGCAATACAAAAATGAGATTAATGTTTTTTTTTTAAAATGAGATTGACGCTTATGTAAAAAAAATCTCTCTCGCTTTTTTTAAAGGAAGAAGTGTTGAAAGTTTCCCAAGTAAACTCCCAAGAGAGAGGTGAGTCACAATTGGACATTCTTAAATACCAAGTCTTTCCTAGCCAGAGTTGTTCTTAGACCACTCTCACAAATTTTCTTTAAAAAAATGAGATTAATCTTTTTTTATTTGAAAAAGGATGTATTGTATGCAAGAAAAAAAAGAGATTGATATTTTTTTATTTTTTTAATACTTGTGTAATGAGTGACAGTGGATAATTGAGTTGTAGAAAGTCTCCCTTAGTCCCCTAATTAGGATCTGTCCTAGTGAGGCTTAAGTTCTAAGCATGTAAATGTACTCACAAAGGGTGGCTTATCCTAGTTTCCTATTAAAGGTCACTAGAGCTATGACCTCCTTTACCTAACATCCATATTAGTCAGTAATGACAGTATTTATAGATATGATAATAAAGGGAACAAACTCTAGCTGGAGTTTTCACACACCTAGGTTAGGAAGTACATCCGCCCAGTTTTGCTACACAACTCCTCTATTTCTAAGCTTCACAAACCCGGATATAGGGCTCACTCATGATATACAATAAAGTTGTTAGCACCAAGGCTAAGCATGTGATTTGATGAAGTCAATATTGTGAGCACCAAGGCTTAGCATGTGAAGCTGATGAAGACTGCCTCATGAAGAATCTGTAGGAACCAACCTGGACCAGAATTGTTCAAGTGAAGACTTTGTGCCAACATGATGATGGTTGGGTGATTAGGTCTTTGTCCTTAGTTGGATTTATGTGTTGGTGATTAGCTTAGTCCTTAATCACTAGTGGCATGATTCATCACTTCTGAGGTGCTAAAAAGATTCACAAATATTTTTATTAAAACTGTTTTTAATAAAAATAACCCAAAATGTTTTTGCTGGAAAAAGGTTTTTCAATCGATTGAATTCCTAAAACAATCGATTGAATATAACAGTTATTTCTGTTACAACTAAAATACAGTTATTGCTGTTACAACTGAAACCTTTGACTGGGTCAAACTAACAGTCAAATTCAATCGATTGAATGGTTTGTTCAATTAATTGAATTGTGACAGCTAAGCTGTTTTTAAAACTGTTTTGGGTATTTAAAGGAATGAAAATCATCACTTTTAGAATTATCAAAACAAATACTTTCGAAAAGCATTCCTTGAGATTTTCTAAGAGAGATATTTCCCCTTTTGTGCGATCATCATTTTTGCAAAGCTTTTCAAATCAAGCAACCTCCAAAAACGTGAATCTTTGAAGCATCCATGAAGTGAGGTTCTTGCTACTTTGGTTCTGGACCAAAGCTAAGTCTTCTGCAGCTGATCTTCATTATGTGTAATCTGTTTTGTGTAGAAGCACTCTGTAATCTTTTCTGATCCTGTTAAACTGTAATCTGTTTGCTGTTTTCAATTACTGAGTTTGTAATTGAGTTGGTGCAGTGGGTTTTGCACTGGTCTCGCATCTGCTGAGGGGTTCAGTAGAGGGTGAGTACTATTGGGAGCAGTGTTGCTTGCAGACTGCAAGTGTTGTGGTACAGTGGGTTTCTGCACTGCTTACAGACTAGCTGAGGGGTTCAATGAGGTGTGGGTTTACTGCTGGGAGTAGTTTGTAACTTGCTGGGTGTGGGTTCAATGATCTGTTTTAGTGGAAATCTTTGCTAGTTTGAAAAGGACTGGACGTAGCCCTTGAGTAAGGGTAAACCAGGATAAAAATTATGTGTTCTTGCTTTTCTCCCTACTCTTCTTGATTGCTTTTATTCACTGCTGTCATCTTTAAAATTGACTGGATTAAAATCTGTTCATACTGTTGATCACACTCTGAACATCTATTTTCATAATCAACTGTGATTCTGGATTGTATTTAATCTACTGGATTGTGTTTAAACATCTTAAATCTGGGTTAAAACATTTTTACACTGTAAACTGTTTTCTGGGTTTAACTGATTTCTGGATTTATCTCTGATATCTTCCGCTATGCACAAATGATTGTTTACCTGACAGTCCAGAATTACATAGTCAATCAATTGAATAAAGAATTTTCATTGTCTACTTCAAGAACAAATCAGATTTGCGAAAAGTTTTTGAAAGTTCAATTCACCTCTCCTCTTGAACTCGGTCTAAACCTTATTTTACAATTGGCATCAAAGCTAGGATCTTGAATCCTAGTCAAGATTTCGATCCATGGCCGAGAACAAGTTACCTTTTGCTGAAGGTGCCTCTATTAATAGACCACCTATGTTTTCTGGGGTAAACTATCAATTTTGGAAAGTGAGAATGAAAATCTTCATTGAGTCTATTGACCGTGGAATCTGGAATGCCATAGTAAATGGTCCATTCATTCCTATGCATGTTGTTGATGGTGTGTCTACTGCTAAGTCTTTTGATGAGTTAACTGATCTTGAGAACAAGAAAATGCAGTATGATTGTGTTGCTAAAAATATTATAACTTCTACATTAAATCTTGATGAGTTCTTTAGAGTATCTCAATGCAGTTCAGCCAAAGAAATGTGGCACATTCTAGAAGTAACACATGAAGGAACCACTGATGTGAAGAGAGCACGCAAACATGCATTGATCCAGGAATACGAGCTGTTCAGAATGCAGTAGGGAGAGACCGTTGCTGATGTCCAGAAAAGATTCACACACATTGTCAATCATCTAATTGGACTGGGCAAGCAGTTTGATAGAGAAGGGCTTAATATCAAGATTCTGAAGTGCTTGAACTCGGTCTAAACCTTATTTTACAACATTTTTAAGTAGTACTGATTGGAAACGATAAAAACTATATCTTGAATAATGTGGGTATGTTTCGGGTGCAAAATTGAGTGAACCGGACTCGATTTTCAACTTTGCATGATTCGGTAGTACTCGGGCCCGGAAAAGTCGATAAAAATTCCACCGAAACATTTTTTTGTCGTAATAATGGGAAACGATAAGAATTGCACCACAATAAGTGTGGGTATGTTTCGGGCGCTACACGGAGTCATCTGGCCCCGTTTTCAAGTTTTCCTACACTGGTAATGCCGGGGCCCGAAAAAGTCGTGCGAATTTTTCTGAGACCGTTTTCACCCGTACGGATGAGAAACGACAAGAAATGCGTCCCAAATAGTGTGGGTATATTTCGGGTGTCAAAACAGAGTCATCCGGAACCGATTTTCAACCTTGCCTACTACGGTGGTGCCCAGGGCCGAAAGAGTCATCAAAATTCGACCGAAACATTTTTTAGCCGTACGGACGGGAAACGATAAAAACTGCACCGCAAAGGCTTCGGGTGCAAAACGTAGTCATCTGGACCCCGTTTTCAACTTTGTCTACAATAGTGGCGCGGGCCTTGAAAAGTTGTCAAAATTTGACCGATTTTTTTTTTCCGTACTGATGGGAAACGATAAGAATTGCCCCCTAAAAAGTGTGGGTATGTTTTGGGCACTAAACCGAGTTATTCAGACCCGATTTTCAACTTTGCCTGCCCGGTAGTACCTGGACTCGGAAAAGTCGTCAAAATTCGATCGAAACATTTTTCAGCCGTACTGATTCGAAACGATAAAAATTGTATCTTGAATAATGTAGGTATGCTTCGGGTGCAAAACCGAGTCATCGTGGCCGATTTTCAACTTTTCCTGCTCCGGTAGTACCCGGACCCGGAAAAGTCGTCAAAATTCGACTGAGACATTTTTCAGCCGCACTGATTGGAAACGATAAGAACTGTATCCTGAATAATGTAGGTATGTTTCGGGTGCAAAAAAGAGTCATCCTGGCCGATTTTTAACTTTGCATGCTCCGGTAGTACCCGGGCCGGGAAAAGTCGATAAAAATTCGACCGAAACATTTTTTTGTCGTAATAATGGCAAACGATAAGAATTGCACTACAATAAGTGTGCGTATGTTTCGGGAGCTAAACCAAGTCATCTGGCCCCGTTTTCAACTTTTGCTGCACCGATAGTGCCGGGGTACGAAAAAGTCGTGAAAATTTGTCTGGGACCGATTTTACCCGTACGGATGAAAAATGACAAGAAATTCGTCCCAAGTAATGTGGGTATGTTTCGGACGTCAAAATAGAGTTATCCGGGACCGATTTTCAACTTTACCTACTACGGTAGTGCCCGGGCCCGAAAAAGCCATCAAAATTTGACCGAAACATTTTTCAGCCGTACGGAAGGGAAACGATAAAAACCGCACCACAAACTATGTGGGTAAGTTTTGGGTGCCAAACGTAGTCTTCTGAACCCCGTTTTCAACTCTGGCTAAACTAGTGGCGGGGGCCTGGAAAAGTCGTCAAAATTGGATCGAATTTTTTTTCCATACTGATGGGAAACAATAAGTATTGCCCCCAAAAAGGTAAGGGCATGTGTCGGGCGCTAAACCGAGTAATCGAGACCTGATTTTCAACTTTGGCTGCTCCGGTAGAACCCGGGCCCGGAAAAGTCGATTAAAATTCGACTGAAATATTTTTTTATCATAATAATGGGAAACGATAAGAATTGCACCACATTAAGTGTGGGTATGTTTCAGGCACTACACAGAGTCATCTGGCCCTGTTTTCAAGTTTTCGTACACTGGTAGTGTCGGGACCCGAAAAAGTAGTGAAAACTTTTTTGTTACCGGTTTTAGCCGTACGGATGAGAAACGAAAAGAACTGCATCCCAAATAGTGTGGGTATGTTTCTGGTGTCAAAACAGAGTCATCCGAGATCGATTTTCAACTTTGCGTACTACGGTGGTGCTCGAGCCCAAAAAGTCGTCAAAATTCGACCCAAACATTTTTCAACTGTACTGATGGGAAGCGATAGAAATTGTACCACAAACTGTATGTGTATGTTTCGGGTGCCAAACGTAGTTATCTAGGCCGCGTTTTCAACTTTGGCTGCGCTAGTAGTGCCCGGGCCTGAAAAAATCGTCAAAATTCGATCGACATTTTTTTTCTGTACTGATGGGATACGATAAGAATTCGTCCCAAAAAGTGTGGGTATGTTTCAAGCACTAAACCTAGTCCTCCAGACCCGATTTTCATCTACGGACTCAGAAAAGTGGTCAAAATTCGACGGAAACATTTTTCAGCTGTACTGATTAGAAACAATAAGAACTGTATGCTGAATAATGTGGGTATGTTTCGGGTGCAAAACCGAGTCGATTTTCAACTTTGTCTGCTCCGGTAGTACCCGGGCCCGGAAAAGTCGGTAAAAATTCGACCGAAACATTTTTCAACCGTACGGACGGGAATCGATAGAAATTGCACCAAAAACTGTCTGGGTAGGTTTCGAGTGCCAAACGTAGTCATCTGGAGCCCATTTTCAACTTTGGCTAAACTAATGGTAGGGGCTTGGAAAAGTCGTCAAAATTTGACCGAATTTTTTTATCCGTACTGATGGGAAACGATAACCCAAATAGTGTGGGTATGTTTCGGGTGTCAAAAACGAGTCATCCGTGACTGATTTTCAACTTTGCCTACAACGGTGGTGCCGGAGCCCGAAAAAGTCGTTAAAATTCGACCTAAACATCTTTTAACCGTACTGACGGGAAACGATAGAAACTATACCACAAACTGTATGTGTATGTTTCCGGTGTCGAACGTAGTCATTTGGACCCCGTTTTCAACTTTGGCTAAACTAGTGGCTGGGGCCTGGAAAAGTAGTCAAAAGTCGACCGAATTTTTTTTCCGTACAGATAGGAAACGATAATAATTGCCCCCAAAAAAGTAGGGGTATGTTTCGGGCGCTAAATCGAGTAATCCAAAACCGATTTTCAACTTTGCCTGCTCCGGTACTACCCGGACTCGGAACAATCGTCAAAATTCGACCGAAACATTTTTTAGCCGTACTAATTGGAAACGATAAAAACTGTATCCTGAATAATATAGATATGTTTCGGGTGCAAAACCGAGTCATCGAAGCCCGATTTTCAACTTTGCCTGCTCCGGTAATACCCGAGCCCCAAAAAGGCGATAAAATTCGAGCACAACATTTTTTTGACGTAATAATGGAAAACGATAAGAATTGCACCACAATAAGTATAGGTATGTTTCGGGCGCTAAACCGATCTGTTTCAACTTTTGCTACACCGGTAGGACCGTTTTTACCCGTACGGATGAGAAACAACAAGAAATGCAACCCAAATACTGTTGGTATGTTTCGGGTGTCAAAAAGGAGTCATCCGGGACCGATTTTCAACTTTGCCTACCAGGTTGGTGCCCGGGCCCAAAAAGTCGTCAAAATTCGACCGAAACATTTTTTAGCCGACGGACGCGAAACGATAGAAACTGCACCACAAACTGTGTGGGTTTGTTTTGGGTGCCAAACGTAGTCATCTGGACCCCCGTTTTCAACTTTAGCTACACTAGTAGCGGGGGCCTGGAAAAGTCGTCAAAATTTGACTGAATTTTTTTTTCGGTATTAATTGGAAACGATAAGAATTGTCTCCCAAAAAGTGTGGGTATGTTTGGGGCGCTAAACCGAGTCACGCTGACCTGATTTTCAACTTTGCATGCTCCGGTAGTACCGGACTCGATAAAGTCGTCAAAATTCGACCGAAACATTTTTCAGCTGTAGTGATTGGAAACGATAAAAACTGTATCCTGAATAATGTAGGTATGTTTCGGGTGTAAAACCTAGTCATCCGGGCCGATTGTCAAATTTCCCTGCTTCGGTAGTACTGGGCCTGGAAAAGTCGATAAAAATTCGAGCGAAACATTTTTTTGCCGTAATAATGGGAAACGATAAGAATTGCACCACAATAAGTGTGGGTATGTTTTGGGCGCTAAATCGAGTCATCTAGCACTGTTTTCAGCTTTTTCTACACTGGTAGTGCCGGGGCCGAAACAGTCGTGCTAATTTGTCTCAGACTGTTTTTACCTGTAAGGATGAAAAACGACAAGAAATGCGACCTAAATACTGTATGTATGTTTCGGGTGTAAAAAATGAGTCATCCGGTACCGATTTTCAACTTTGCCTAGTAGGGTGGTGCCCCGGCCCGAAAAAGTCGTCAAAATTCGACCGAAACACTTTTCAGCCGTATGGACGTGAAACGATAGAAACTGCACCACAAACTGTGTGGGTTGGTTTCAGTTGCCAGACGTAGTCATCTGGACCCCGTTTTCAACTTTGGCTAAACTAGTGGCGAAGGCCTGGAAAAGTCATCAAAATTCGACCGAAATTTTTTTTTGTAGTAATTGGAAATGATAAGAATTTTTTTTCGTAGTGCTGGTATGTTTTAGGCGCTAAACCGAATCCTCCAGACCCGATTTTTAACTTTGCCTACTCCGGTAGTACACGAACTCGGGAAAGTCGTCCAAATTCGATCGAAACATTTTCCAGTCGTACTGATTGGAAAGATAAAAATTGTATCCTGAATAATATGGGTGTGTTTCGGGTGCAAAACTGAGTCATCCGGGAACGATTTTCAACCGATTGGAAACATTTTTTTGCCGTAATAATGGGAAACGATAAGAATTGCCCCACAATAAGTGTGGATATGTTTCGGGCGCTACACTGAGTCATCTAGTCTCGTTTTCAAGTTTTCCTGCACTTTTAGTGCTGGGGCCCGAAAAAGTCATGGGAATTTGACTGAGATCGTTTTAACCCGTACGAATGAGAAACGACAAGAAATGCGTCCCAAATAGTATGGGTATGTTTCGGGTGTCAAAACGGAGTCATCCGGGACCGATTTTCAACTTTGCCTGCTACGGTAGTGCTCGGGCCCGAAAAAGTTGTCAAAATTCGACCGAAACATTTTTCAGTCGTACGGACGGGAAATGATAGAAACTACACCACAAACCTTTTGGGTAGGTTTCGAGTGTCAAACGAAGTCATCTGGAGCCCGTTTTCAACTTTTGCTAAACTAGTAGCGGGGGCCTAGAAAAGTCGTCAAAACTCGACCAAACTCTTTTTTCCGAACTGATAGGAAACGATAAGAATTGCCCCCAAAAAGTGGGGTATGTTTCGGGTGCTAATCCGAGTTATCTAGACCCGATTTTCAATTTTGCCTGCTCTAATAATACCCAGACTCGGAAAAGTCTTCAAAATTTGACCAAAAGATTTTTTTGTCGTAATAATGGGAAACGATAAGAATTGCACCACAATAAGTGTGCGTATGTTTCAGGCGCTACATCGAGTCATTTGGCTCCGTTTTCAAGTTTTCCTGCACTCGTAGTGTCGGGGCTCGGAAAAGTCGTGAAAATTTGTTTGAGGCCGATTTTAGCCGTAGGGATGAGAAACGACAAGAAATGCGTCCTAAATAGTGTGGGTACGTTTCTGGTGTCAAAACAGAGTCATCAGGGACCGATTTTCAACTTTGCGTACTACGGTGGAGCCCGGGCCCGAAAAGTCATCAAAATTCGACCCAAACATTTTTCAACCGTACTGACGGGAAACAATAGAAACTGTACCACAAACTGTATGTGTTTCATGTGCCAAACGTAGTTATCAAGGCCTCGTTTTCAACTTTGGCTGCGCTACTGATGCCCGGGCCGGGAAAAGTCGTCAAAATTCGACCGAAATTTTTTTTCGTACTGATGGGAAATGATAAGAATTGCCCCTTACAAAGTGTGGGTATGTTTCAGGCGTTAAATCGAGTCTTCCAGACCCGATTTTCAGCTTTGCTTGCTCCAGTAGTACCCGGAGTCGGAAAATTTGTCAAAATTCGACGGAAACATTTTTCAGCCGTACTGATTAGAAACGATAAGAATTGTTTCCTGAATAATGTGGGTATATTTCAGGTGCAAAATTGAGTCATTTGGGCCGATTTTCAACTTTGTGTGCCCAAGTAGTACCCGGGCTCGGAAAAGTCAGTAAAATTTTGACCGAAACATTTTTTTTTTTGCCGTAATAATGGGAAACGATAAGAATTGCATCACAATAAGTGTGGATATGTTTCGGGCTCTAAACCGAGTCATGTGGTCCCGTTTTAAACTTTTGTTGCACCGGTTGTGCCGGCCCCGAATAAGTAGTGAAAATTTGTCTGAGACCGGTTTTACCCGTACGGATGAGAAACGACAAAAAATGCGTCCCAAATAGTGTGGGTATGTTTCGGGTGTCAAAACAGAATCATCCGGGACCGATTTCCAACTTTGCGTAATACGGTGGTGCCCGGGCCCGAAAAAGTCGTCAAAATTCGACCGAAACATTTTCCAATCGTACTGACAGGAAACGATAGAAATTGCTCCACAAATTGTGTGGGTAGGTTTCGGGTGCCAACATAGTCATCTGGGCCCCGTTTTCACTTTGGTTACGCTAGTGGTGCCCGGGCCTGGAAAAGTCGTTAAAATACGACCGAAATTTTTTTTCCGTACTAATGGGAAACGATAAGAATTGCTCTCCAAAAAGTGTGGTTATGTTTCGACGCTAAACCGAGTTATCTAGGCCTGATTTTCAACTTTGCCTACTTCGGTATTACCCGGAATCGGAAAATTTGTCAAAATTTGACTGAAATATTTTTCAGCCGTACTGATTGGAGACGATAAGAACTGTATCCTGAATAATGTGGGTATGCTTCGGGTGCAAAACCGAGTCATCCAGGCCGATTTTCAACTTTGTGTGCCCAAGTGGGCCCGGAAAAGTCAGTAAAATTTTGACCGAAACATATTTTTGCCGTAATAATGGGAAACAATAAGAATTGCATCACAATAAGTGTGGATATGTTTCGGGTGCTAAACCAAGTCATCTGGCCCCGTTTGAAACTTTTGCTGCACCGGTTGTGCCGACCCCAAAGAAGTAGTGAAAATTTGTTTGAGACCAGTTTTACCCGTACGGATGAGAAACGACAAGAAATGCGTCTCAAATAGTGTGGGTATGTTTTGGGTGTCAAAACAGAATCATCCGGGACCGATTTCCAACTTTGCGTAATACGGTGGTGCCCGGGCCCGAAAAAGTCGTCAAAATTCGAAACATTTTTCAACCGTACTAACAGGAAACGATAGAAATTGCTCCACAAACTGTGTGGGTAGGTTTCGGGTGCCAACATAGTCATCTGGGCCCCATTTTCACTTTGGTTGCGCTAGTGGTGCCCGGGCCTAGAAAAGTCGTCGAAATACGATCGAAATTTTTTTCCGTACTAATGGGAAACGATAAGAATTGCTCTCCAAAAAGTGTGGGTATGTTTCGACGTTAAACCGAGTCATCGAGGCTTGATTTTCAACTTTGCCTGCTTCGGTATTACCCGGACTCGGAAAATTCGTCAAAATTTGACTGAAACATTTTTCAGCCGTACTGATTGGAGACGATAAGAACTGTATCCTGAATAATGTGGGTATGCTTCGGGTGCAAAACCGAGTCATCCAGACCGATTTTCAACTTTGTGTGCTCAAGTAGTACCCGGGCCCGGAAAAGTCTGTAAAAATTCGACCGAAACATCCTTTTGTCGTAATAATGGGAAATGATAAGAATTGCACCACAATAGGTGTGGATATGTTTCGGGCGCTAAACCGAGTCATCTGGCCCCATTTTTAACTTTTGCTGCACCGGTTGTGCCAGCCCCGAAAAAGTAGTGAAAATTTGTCTGAGGCCGGTTTTACCCGTACGGATGAGAAACGACAAGAAATGCGTCCAAAATAGTGTGGGTATGTTTCGGGCATCAAAACAGAGTCATCCGGGACCGATTTTCAACTTTGCGTACTACGGTGGTGCCCGGGCCCGAAAAATCGTCAAAATTCGACCCAAACATTTTTCAACCGTACTGACGGGAAACGATAGAAACTGGACCACCAACTGTATATGTTATTACTCTTACAAGAATAAAGATTTGATGAAGCCAAACAAGACAAAACAAGCAAGACAAAGCAAGCAAACAAACAATTGGAGGAGATTTGGGATTTGGTCTTGTGTGAGTGAGTGAGAGCTTGATTGGCAAAGAACCTATGCATAATTGGGGAGAATTCCACCAGCACAACTGTCTAAGAGTGATTAAAAACTAATCAAAGTGAGCTAGCTAAAGTTTGGTGCAAATTGGTTTGAAATACACTACACTGGACAAAAATCAATCGATTCCAGTTTTCATGAAATTGATTTATTCGTGTCTGGTAGAACTTAAATAACTGATTTGTGAAAAACAGAATTGGGGGTTTTTCCTTTATAAAAACTGCAAGGTTTCTAACGTGGGCCAGAGTCTGAATTACATAAATTGAGACTCAATTCTTGAGATCACTGTGAGAAAAACACTTTGGTTAATTGAGAATTTCTTGATCAAAAATCAATTGGGGCCTTTTCTTGAAGAATCACTCTTGACCAATTCACTGTGCCATTGGAATTCTTCAAGGCTGTGCAAGGGCCTCTTTTGCGCGCCAATCAAGGAGTCTTTCTTAACCATTCTTGATCCCTTTTGTATCATGATATTCGTTGATTGTTTGTAATTCTTTAAAACACTTGAATGTTCGTACTGTTTTAGGCTATAGAATTTAGCCTTGTGTGGTTGCTGAATTGATTGGGGGACTGTAGGGACTAGTTGATCATTTCAGTGGGTTCTTGATTCTTATAGGGAGTAGGAATTGTGTGATTGATTGTAACTTGAACAATTAATTAATATAGTGAAACTTTCTTTGCTTGAGGGGCAAAGGAGACTGGACGTAGCCCTTGAGGAAGGGTGAACTAGTATAACTGACTTTGTTCTGCTGTTCTTGACCTTACTCTTTCATTTCTAAATTATTCTTGCACTGCTCATTGGAATTAATAGGTAATAAAATTGATTCTTGATAATCTGAAGAGTAATTGGTTTAAATTGCTATACTGCTCATTGGGTTTGGTTTTTGTGATTTGAATAGGGTATAACTTTGCCTTCACAAGGGTCTGTAACATCTCT
>Ga0209489_104408_pt1 | contig 25986 bp, 13 predicted proteins | sample SiratrowhiteBW_FD_187527 | JGI IMG/M metagenome (GOLD analysis project Ga0209489, IMG submission 187527) | Root nodule microbial communities of legume samples collected from California, USA - Siratro white BW (SPAdes) (version 2) | ecosystem: Host-associated > Plants > Roots > Nodule | place... | reverse complement strand
GTTTTCTATCTTGATCAGTAGTTTTAATTTTCTGTCATGAATAGTTGTATTTTGGATTATGGTGGGGTGTTAGAAATAATCCAAATTAATAGTGCCTATAAATAGACAATTCTTTGTATTGTTTAAATGTAAGAGAAATCAATAACAGAACAGATTCTCTCTCTTCTCATTTTCTCATATCTCTCTCTGTGAGTTCCATCTTTTGTGTGTTTGCTCTAACACACTATAAGGCCTAAAAAAGAATTGATAGATAAAAAGAAGCATATCTAAACTGGCCATTCACAACATTTTTTAAAGTTACTTTTTTTTTTTATTAAAGCTCCTAGATGGCCTATACACCAAATGTCTTTAAAAAGTATTTAAATTTTATTCAACTTTTTCGTTAATCAAAATCATAATTTGAAAAAAGCTGATATAATTTACTTACAGCTACATATATACATTTCATGTATTTGTACATCACAATTTTTTTCTTGTATACATTGTTGCACAAAATTTTGAGAGTCTGCATAACTAAGCTGGGTTTTAATCTTAAATATGTAAAAGGAATTTCAAGTGTAAAGATGGATTTCAGGATGAGAGATTGGATAGGTCGATTATGTTATTATGGTTAGGTCCAAACATTATTTGGGGTCTATTCCATTTTATTATATTTGTTTTTTTTAAATAAAAAAACATAAGCATCTTGGCATGGAGTAGAAACATAAAGTTGGACACATGAAGACAATATACGTTATTATGATATCCAAGGAATAAGACTGCAAAACCAGACCAAACAGGATTACCTCAACACTGTACACTGACTTTACTATTGAAATTTGCCACTTAATTTGGCAGCTTGCAACCGATAATTGCAGGAAAAACAATAAGAAAACGCTGGATTCCTTCTGCTTAGGTGTTTGTCACGTGCACTTCAGTTGCAACTTGGAAAATATTGGCACTTGCCGAAACCATGTGCCACCACCAAAATTTGTTACATGCAAACCTGACTAAGCTGGAAGCAGATCAATCTTACATCTTCCATCTGAACGAGGGTTCCAGCTATTTAGTGAAGGTGGAAATGCAAAAAGGCTCTTAAAAAGTTCAATCATGGGCCTCTGATTGGAAAGGTAAAGGATCATTTAACATAATAGAGAAACAAACAAATCAAACAAAAAAGAAGGGAACCTCAATAATTACACCAAATCAACAGTAGAATCAAGAAATAGAAATTTGATACTATTGGGGGAATTATTCTCAAGCCAATCAAGAAGAACCAGGGTTTATTACACTTTCATATACTACAAGGTAAGAATGAAAAATTAAAGTACAAGAAAAGGGAATCTAGACTACAACAATTGGAACCTGCCACATCCCAAATCAAATCACTCATACTATTATAGAGTGAAAAGACCAGTATACTGCGAAACCTGCAGAAAGAGTTGTGGCTAGACTACCAACTAGGATTCTTCTCGGGGCATTGGAGGAAGCCTGCATTGATCCAAATGGTGCAAAAGCAGAAAGAGGTCCATGAGCTATTACGTCGTCTGGGTTTGGAGGGCTTGGATTGGAAGGAATAGTGGGAATGTCAGAGCCAGTCGGAGTTGGCAACAAACCACCAGGAGAAGGAAACAGTGGAGCAATGTCTGGGGACAATTCTTGGGAAGGGAATAGTGAAGATGGAGGAGGATCTCTTAGTGTTGCCGGTGAAGATGAGAGGGTGGGAAGTTCTGGAACAGGCTGTGCATATGATGAGTGCAGAGGTGAGGGCATGAAAGTCAAGATGATCGTGAGTGTTAGATAAACTTTGTGTAATGCCATTCTGAAGGTGAAGAAAATCCAACTGACAGTGCCTGAAAATGGATATAATTGTGCAAGGAATTTTGAGGGAGAGGGAGATGTGTGGGCATTTAGTGGGAATAATTATGACAAGGCTTTTAAATCTTCAGGTTCCTAAGTCTGCAGGTTCCCATCTCTCACTCACCTCCTACCTAAGACTAGGTGGGACAAATGGGGTAACACATGGCAAGAGTACATTGGATGATGATAAGGGATATGGTTTTTTACCTCGAGGAAGAGACAAAGATTGAGAGGTTTCCATGTGATGCGTTTGGTGAGAGAGAATCCTTTTCAGCCCGTGATATTTGGTGCACTACAGCTCTTGATTTTGTGTTGATCCTTAAAGCTAATTTGTTAATTATAGCAAACAGGAAAACTGACTGTAGTCATGCTTTACGAAATTCACAATCATAGTGCTTCATCTTTCAAAGGTGATTTAAAAATACCCGGCAAACAAAAAGAAGGAACCATAATGATTCGAAATTTGTAGCGTATTCTATGACGGAAGGAGATGTATTTGTTGTCTTCATGGGACTATGTTGCATGGTAGAGGTGATTTTTATAACGTGAGGTTGTCCCGTGACGAACATTCGTATAAGCATAAAGGAGGCTAGGCTGGACTTTTTTTGTTGCTTGAGCATTATTTAAATAAGCCGTCTAACACATCTGACAGTCTTTCTGTCTTTGGAAGTATGTGTGCCATGGTACCTATAAAATATGAATCTCAATCACATTCATGCAGTTTCATTTGTGTTTAATTTTATACTTTTGTACAATACTTTACCACCGTAACAATCACAAAGGAATCGGAATCACAATCATGCAGTTTCATTCAAGTTTTTTTGGCATTTTCACATTTGTGTCCAGTACCTTATTTTGGTGTTTAACTTGCATGGATATTTAGAAAACGGAGAGAAAACTCTAACCTAAACAATTTATAGAAAAAAAAAAAAAATACAAGGAAAATTTTCGTTGACTTATATTTTAATGTTCACAGAGATACAAAGTATACTTTACATAGAAATACAGTGGAGCCTGAGTGGAATTCACGCTCAATCTTTATCTGGAATTTAGCAAGGCCGCCTGAAATATAAAGGGTAAGGCGATGAACTTGAAAAGTTGCAGTTTCTAATGAGAAGAACAGGGAATAATATGATACCTACAATTATTCAAATGCAGCGAGGCAACCGCTGCAATTCCAAGGCTGCTAGCCCAGCAGTTTTAGCTAAGACTGGTACACCTGAACTTTTTAGTTCAGAAACAACAACTTCAATTCTTGAAATCTCCGGTTTAGATATTGATAATATCATTGCATGCAGTAAGTATTGCTTGCAAGCATAACCTAAAGAATGAAGCATTCGCTGCACCATCAAGTGAGGAATGCCTCTATTCCAGCTCTCTAGGATCACAGTGACCTTGGGAAGATTGGTTAGTATACCAGTGGTGGCTTCTCTAGGAGCTGCCTTGAACAGTAAAACAACACATTCAGAAGCTATATCGGCAATACTGTTTTCTGCAGAGGCACTCAACTCTAGCAAGACACCAAAATTGCTTCCAAAGTCTGCGATATCTTTTATGCATTGTTGGGGATCAACAGTACCACCACTCAACGCGGGAGGACAGTCACCTAAGAGAGTTGGTTCTGTTTTGCTGCTCAAGCCTTTTGTACAGCCGACTGAACGTGCTATGAAAGCCCTACACAGCCCAAGAGTTGGTTCCAGCAAATCTTCCATGCCCTTTGCATGTACAAACTCAAGTAAGTTGCCAATCCTCCTAACCACCTTTAAATGGGAGAGTAATTTGGACTCCATATCAGGAGCAGAAGCTAGAGCAAGACACAGCTTAACATTATTCACATTTGCATTTGAGAGATCACCAAGCAAGAACTCAAAGCATTGTGAAATTGTCTTCATATGTAGAATGTCTGGAATTGTAATAAAACTGAACTCCAGCAGCATAACAAGAAGCTTCTGGGCATAAATAGGAATAGGATCTTCATCTTCAATCAAGGTTGGGTAGAGAGGAAGAAAACGGGTATTTGATATGAATTTCAGATCCTTTAATCGTTGCCCTTCGTCAATTGGTTCACTCAAAAGAATTATCATCACATCAAAAAGAATTTTTAGGCACAAAAACCTGGCATCACCATCCTTGTTACCCTTGTAGAGAACTGTCAAACTAGGGAGAATTTCACGTATGAAAATGTCAGCATTGCCAAGAATCATAGGAGATTCCTCTGTGAGAGACTCGAAAATCCGAAGAAGGGTTATTTGGAAGTCATCTCTTCCCTGAAAGACAGTAATATAAATTATCAATTATTACCTGTCGACCTTGTTCTACAGAAAATACAATTTAACATACAACTAATAACAGCATGATTCAATGGTAAAATCAGTGAAATAATGGTCATCAATTTATGAGAGATTAGGCAGCCAGACAGTGCGAAAATTAGGCAGGCAATGAATCAACACCACAGTTCATTTGAATTAAGTTAAAACTTTAGCGGAAAAAATATTAAAAAAATAATATCTTAAAATTTATACCCAAAATTAAACATACACTTTATATTAAGGGAAAAATCAATGTGAAGACTAGACCATTAAGAGAAAATGTTTAATCTTAAGGAATGAAAAAGAGATGTAATCGGTTAAAAGAGCCATACAATTTGCCTAAAGACAAATTCTGGAGTAAAACTAACTTCAATGAAAGGAATATCTGCTTATGTTATGAGAATAAATATTCATTGTCAACTTTCATCTTAACTTCACATATGTATAATGAAACACGTTTTGTTGTTAATTACCCAAGGCGAATGCTTCGGATTCAATAATACATAAATTATCAATTATTACCTGTCGACCTTGTTCTCCAGAAAATACAATTTAACATACAACTAATAACAGCATGATTCAATGGTAAAATCAGTGAAATAACGGTCATCAATTTATGAGAGATTAGGCAGCCAGAAAGTGTGAAAATTAGGCAGGCAATGAATCAACACCACAGTTCATTTGAATTAAGTTAAAACTTTAGCGGAAAAAATATTAAAAAAATAATATCTTAAAATTTATACCCAAAATTAAACATACACTTTATATTAAGGGAAAAATCAATGTGAAGACTAGACCATTAAGAGAAAATGTTTAATCTTAAGGAATGAAAAAGAGATGTAATCGGTTAAAAGAGCCATACAATTTGCCTAAAGACAAATTCTGGAGTAAAACTAACTTCAATGAAAGGAATATCTGCTTATGTTATGAGAATAAATATTCATTGTCAACTTTCATCTTAACTTCACATATGTACAATGAAACACATTTTGTTGTTAATTACCCAAGGCGAATGCTTCGGATTCAATAATACATAATTATTCGCAAATTTCTTCTTTGACTTCGTAAATCTGGTATGAAACTTCTTCAACTGACGATTACCCCGCTCAGTGAAAACAAATAATCGTTCAACTAAGAAAATACGATTATTCACAATTTTCTCATTTTCACGTATCAAGTATGTATTCCATTTGTTAATTATTCAATGAAACAAATAATTGCTTTCAAGACTTACAAAAATAACGTTGACTTTTAACATGCTAAAATAATTTTTATGAAATTTTTGGAACAATTTTAATTAAAAAATACTCTGTATAGAAAAGAAACAATTGGCCTTAAACTTTGTATATTCTCCGCTATCATCCTTACAGCCCTTATGATCCAAATCTTAATCAAAAAGCAATCTCATATTTTTAAAAAAACCAAGTATCAAATGACTATATATCAGAACAACTTTTATATTTAAAGAAATATAGCAGTTCCACTATTTCAAAATTCATGAAAGCATACAATTAAAAGTAAAAACAAATGCTAAAGAATATTCTATTAACACCTTTCAAATTATTATGTGAAACTTTGGTGTAATTTACTAAAAAAAATAAGACACGATAAATAGGGCGTAAGACTCATTTAATTACGCAAGACCCACTCAATTAAAAAGAAAACTTGTTTGTAATGTATAGAGATGGTTTTGCCATTTCTCTGAAAAGAAAAGATACAATGGCTGAGTCACATACCTGAAATGGTGTCTCGACTAGTTTAATTAGATTCGCCAACTGAAGTACGACTTGTGGTGTCACGACTTTGTGCTTAAAAGTTGAAGTTCCAAGAAGATGAAGGACAACAGGAAACAAATGAATGTTGGCTTTTGGAGCTCTGCTGGTAAGGGCAGATATTTGTCCATGGCGCCTCCCTCCCATCATTTGCTGGACATCCCCTGTTATTATATCCAATAAACCTGGAATACTGGAGGCCACAATATGTACAAATGCATCCAAACACTGTCTCACATAGGAATCTTTCTCTTTTCCCAGCCTATCCACCACAGAAAGCAACTTTTGACTACAAAAGAAGTGTGGAAGCCACCTCCTGCCATGCTTACAGAGGAGAGCCACAAGAACTAGTGCCTTTCCTCTTAAAACTTCACTACCTTGCTCAACAAGAGCCAAAAGACTTGGGATCAGATTTTTATCCTCGGCAAGTTGTACAAGGTATCTTCCAATATTTGTGAACAAGTTGCTTCCAAGCATTGCTATGTTAAGAAGATTTAAGCTGATTTGCTGCTCTCGTGGACTGCCCTTCACAAGAGCAGAAGCTAGGTCCTTGAATGAGAGTTTCTCAACAACAGACTGAATGCTAGGAGGATTAAAACGAACAAGGCGCACCAAGCACGATCCTGCAGTGAGCCTCATACTCTCTTGTTTCCCTGCCGCCCTATAGATATAACAGAGATTACTAAAAACATCTTGACTGGCCAATCGCCCCACCCAGAACCCTCCTTGACTGCAAATATTCTCTATTGTTCTCAATGCATACAATTGAGTTATATCATCCTCGCCCTTCCTCAACATCGATGACACAAGTGAAATTAACGAATTTGGAACCTGCAGCAAGGTGGAAATTATTTAAGCATGAAAAATGTGCACTCGGAACGCAGGTGAACAAAGTTAAAACAGCTGACAGGATCACACGAAATTGACAAAAAATATATTATTAACATGCTGCAAGCAACTTTATTAGAAAATTTAAAACTTTGCATACCAGTAAATGTCAAGCTTTAAATGGCCTAGAAAGATGAACAACAAACATAGTTTGGAAGCTAACCTGCCAGCCATATGTTGTCCTATTGTCCTTTGATGGAGATTCAAGTTGATTGTTATCCCTGCAGTCTGCATTTTGAGTGGATATATAAAATAGCAACTCACCCAAAGCAGCCATGGAAAACCTCCTTACTTTTTCCTGCCTGTCTCTAAGGCCATCTGTCAGTGCACCTAAAATTCCAGAATTAGCCAAACTGTCATCAACAAAAGTGGAGTGCCTAATCAACAGACCAATCAGTGAAGCAAGTTGAACACGCAAAGCTGATGCCTTGGATTGCCGAAGCAATTTTACAAGCATGAGCATAATTGGCCCATTGGTCAAGATATTAGCTGCATCAGCATTAGTACTCAACATCTCAAGGTACCTAATCACATTCTGTTTCTCTCCAATGCTGGTATTTCCATTCAAAATGGTTAATATTCGGTTGTGGACTGCCTCCAATTGCTCTTTAGGCATCTTAACAAAATCAGACACTTGCAATGCCTCAAAGGGGAGTGAAGGAATGACTTCTGAGACTTTATCAACTTTTCTGCTCGGCATTACAGGTCTGACCGAGAGATCAGATGGATGCCAAAGAACCTGGGAAAGGTTGTTAGACAACCTTGAAGAGTCAGAGTCAAAGCCAGATCCTGAGTCTTCTTTAGCTCTATGCTTCTTCACCTGAGGGCTCACACTGGGAGAAATACCAGATATGTCAGGATGGTCAGGAGTTGATTCATGATCAAACGACCTTGGATCATCTGATACTGGAGGGTTAACAGCAGATGGGGTATCCAACTGGTGTGTATTATTTTCAATCTCCTCTGTTTTTCCCTGATTCAGAAAATGATTGTCTATTTTCTCATCGGGCAAAGAAGGTGTTTGCTCATTGCCATCAGTTTCTTCATGTGTATCATCTTCAGTATTCTCATTAAAATCAAGTTCCATGTCAGTGTTCTCAATTTTAACTTCAGAATCATTCTCAGAATTATTAGGCAAGGGGCGTCGATAGTTTTCTTTCTCATTTTCCCTCTGTAAATTTGTTTTTGCTATTCTTGACAATCTCAATAGATTCACACCCTTGTTAATATTGGAATGGTCTTTCTGCTTTACCTCATTTGTTCTGCCAGAACCTTTTATCTGAGTTCTAGGGCCATTTGGTGCCCTTGTTGGTGTGTCAGTGCCTCTAGATCCGAAAATAGAGTTCTCGTCCTTCTTCAACACCCCTTTGACATCTTTTTCACGATATTTGGGAGGTGTCCGGTTATGAGAAGATTTATCTCCATTTCGTTCTGATAAGCAAGGTTTAGTATGTAGCTCTATCATATCATCAAATGCAGGTTGAGCAGGCAAAGGCACCAGAGCAAGTTTGGTTCTCCAAAAGGCATGTCCACAAAGCTCGGCCCACTGTATTCTTTCAGCTGGATCCTTTACCAACAGGGAATTAATTAAATTAACAAAAGGTCGACTTGGATTACCAGGGAGAGGTGGAGTCGGATCTGAAATGATGGATTTTACAAGCTGAGTGAATTCTCTTCCCACAAAGGGTGGCCTCCCAGCATAACATTCATATAGTACACAGCCTAATGCCCAGAAGTCAGAGGCATAAGAATGGACTCCACCATCCTCAAAAAGCTCCGGAGCCATGTAAGAGGGTGTTCCACGTTTTGCCCGTGGTAACTACAAAGGTATACAAACTTAGCAGATATTAACAGATAATTTAATTCATGGAGAAAAGTGACAAATATATTTAAGTGATTATTCATCTATTTACGCCTAAAGATGACAGAAACTGCAAGAGTTAGTCAAGCATACCGAGGAAGAAGGAGCTTTTGATATATCTTTCAACTTCCTAGCCAATCCAAAATCACATAGCTGCAACAATCAAGAAAAATATGCACACTTCATTTCAAATTAGATTAAAATAATATAAAACAACTCAACTAATCAATCAGGTACCTTTGCGCATCCATTTTCATCTAGTAGAATATTTGATGGTTTCAGGTCGCAATAAATTATTCCATTTGAATGTAAAAACCTGTATATCATATCACAGTTTTAGTTCATATAATAAGAATAAGAATGATACAACCTAAAAGTAGGAAAACAGACAAAATTAAGATTAGTGAACCTACTGCAGAGCTTTCACTAGATCATACGCAAGATCGTGAACAGAGTCTTCGGGAAGTTTACTATCCTGCAATTCATCCGCATAGTCAATACCAAATTAACATTGCACAATATAGCCCGAAAATTCCTAAGATCTACAGATTAAAATTCACAACGGCATAATTAGATTACATGTGAACAGTTTAGAGTAGGATGGGGGTGGGGAGGGAATCAGAACATGCAAAAACGAAGAGTCGATCACTTGAAAATTTTACAAAGACACCTAACAGGAAGTATGATTTCCAGCTTCAAATGAATGAATGAATGAAGAAAGCAACACGCAGAGAAACACTGAACCTGTCGTAATATGGATAGCAGATCCCCTCCGACGCAGTACTCTAAAACCAACCATAGGTGAGCAGAAGTTTCGTACCTAAAAAGGCATTATTGAACCACACTTTAGAAAACCCCTAAGAGCCCTAATTAAGAAAATATAAATGTTCGAGCCAATTCCCAAAAAAGGGACTCTTACACAATAATTACTTATGCATAACAAATTAATAATCACTTCAGTATTCATGATTCAGACTATAAATCTTATTAGTAGGATTTCCTAAAATTTCAATGAAACATTTCTTTCCTTTCAAAGCAAAGTTTCTTAATAGGATTTTCCTAATTCTTGGGTTCTCTCAAATTGTTCTGTGAAATAATAGCATTACCAATCATAAAACTTCAGCACATTTATATGATCCAACGTGTGAAGAATCCTGACCTGCAAAAAAAGAAAGCTGTTAATTCAACAAGCACGATACAGCTCAGGATCTGCTGGAAATAGTGCGAGAAATCACATCATGGATGCAAGTAACAATAATTAACAATTAACTAAAGAGAAAACAAAGTTAACTCATATTAAATGAACTACACTAGTACACTAGAAATCCTGCATAAGTTTTTCGAAATCGAATGGCCTACCTCTTCAAGGACCTTAGTTTTCTGCGATTTGTCGACGCTCTTGATGGCGAAATACTCGATAGTCTTCTTCTTCCTGCCTTTGTAAACGGTCTGCGATTACTCAAAAAGATAGAAAGAGTGATCGTGCGTTAGAATACCAATTAGAGCTTGAAAGATAAAGAGGAAAATGGAAGAGAGATGATAGAGGTTGCGTTACGGAGTATCTGCCGCGACCGATGGCTTCGTAGATGTGGTACTGGTTCATCTTTCTAGGGTTCTTCGTTGCAGATTTGAAACGTTGTGAAGAAGAACATGAGAGAGAGAGAGAGAGAGAGAGAGAGAGAGAGAGAGAGAGAGAGAGAGAAACTTTGTGCCAACGGGCGGGGTATTTCAAAAATCAAAAGTAGGGGATTATGCTAAGGAACCAGCGCAATTTTGAAAATGGAAACACGATAGTTAACGTTCATATTATCTGGCTGGCTATTTGTAAAATTAATTTTAATTTCATATTCAATTCAAATTTATAGACTTTATATGATAATATAATAAATTATTTGGATCCAAAATTCACTCTTAGTTTACGGGGAAATAGAAAAAAAATAAATGAATAAATTGAAATATTGGAGCTTTCCTATTTCTTAAGAAGAGGAATATTAGAGAAAAATACGGATTTTTTATCTATTAGAATATATTTTCTCCTCAAAATGACATGGCATAGGAGAATGAAAAATTGTGTGACCGAAAAATATTGGAATGAAAAATAACTTATAATTAATATACAGATATTTTTTATATATTTTATTTTTATTCTTCTAAATGAAAATATGCGTGTGTGCAAATGATGCGATAAAAAACCTTTCCGTTTTAAAAATGAAAAAGAAAATAAAAAGTAATTTTATATTTATGTAAATTTTACTTGTCTCGTGAAAAATAGTTGTATCAATGTGATATTAATAATATTAGTTGAGATAAATAGTAGTGACTTTTGTGACTTAACTAAGGGGTCCATAATTTCAATTAGGTGACATTCTTTTAGGTATAAAATAAACTATGTTGAGGTAGAAATACGCAAATAATTCGTTTAAAAACTAATTATAAAAGAGTTATTCCAATATTAAAATTATTACATTATAAATAAAATAAATTATGACATTAAAAAAATATAACTACAAAGGTCTACTAATATAACTTTAGGTATGATTTCAAAAAGTTAGTTTTTATTTTTGAGATTCGTCTTCTTATGATTTAATGTTTCTAAAGATCAGTCCATTTAATCATTAGATTGAAAAAAAAATTGTCTCTGTAGTTTTGTGAATGTACGTCTTTAAGAAATTTGATTGTACGTTTTGGTTTTTATAGTTTTTAAAATCAAGTAATTATGGTCATGATAAATTATTCAATTTCTAATGAAAATGTTGGAGCTTTCATCAATAATAATATTTGTGTTTCTTATTGATATATGTATAAAGAAAAGGATAAAATTGATATTTTGAAGTGAAGAAAGATACTAATAAGCATGTTTTAAAGCATCAAATAATGAATTTACTTAGATGATCGTAGTTTAAGTCTGCAATTACAAATCATAATTTATAAACAAAATGTAGTATGAGTAAAATTAACTGTGGTTTTATTATATGATATTATTAAATATTAATTTTTGATGTTGTCCTTGCTTTTGTAGCATTTATGAAGAAAAAGTTTATTTTGAAAAAAGTAAGACATGATATTTGACAAGGGACCATAAGAAACTAAATTATGAATAGAATAACACATGAAAGAAAAAAGGGAAAATTGTTAGGTGTAATCAACTATGCAAAATCAGATTATCTTAGAAACTAAAGTAATATAAAAAGATAAAGTTATGTTATTTATTAATAAAATTAATTGGTCAAATGCGGTAAATGTCATTCAATCCATCATAATGATCTTATTTATTCTTATCTAGTCATAAACAACATCATCTAAATAACAAATTTAATGTGAGCTATTACCTTTAAAAATATATATACAAGCTTTAAAAACAAGAGAATAACTACAATTATTTATGAATATTTTAGTAAATGCGTATTTTATTGGAAAGTGTATAATTATCTCTCTTAAGTTATTTCTTATAAGTCTCGATTGAACATTTGCATTGATACGAGTAACACAAGTTGATTTTTAATAATTTATTTAATTGTATAAAAAATAGTATAAAAGCATAAATAGTCTATTGTTAGGAATACTACCAAATTTTGTCCTAAAAAGCAAATAAAAAGAACGTCTCGTGTTTGGATAAAAGAAGTTATGAATGATGTCCGTGGTGTAAGTTTGACTCTTAATGAAACTTGTAAAATTCCTAGAATTAATATAGGCTCAAAGTTGGAACAGAAAAGGATCTCAAGAGCAACAGGTTTTTAAAATATACAATTTAACTTTTATGGATGTTGTTTAGGTGCTCAATTAGATATAGTATCTAACTAGAAATAAGGTTTTTCTTGTAAATTTCACTTTATAAATAAATTATATAAGATTGAATTAGATTTAAAATTTAATTATTTATAAAATTGTTAGATTTATATTCAAGAAGAAATTCATATTTTTTATAATATATGTCAGTTTTCTTATAACATGTTAATTTTGTGATTACTCTTTCCACAATTAAAATACACATTTTTATCTTTTGTACTTTTTATTTTCTCGATTGGAAAAATCGTATTTTTTATAGCACACTGATAAAGTGTATCTTATACGACCACAAAATTTATAAGTATTAGTGTTAACATAATTGATAAAGTTTGTATTATTAATTTTTACTTTATTTTGAATAAAACTTCTGTTGAGTTGTCTCTTTTGTTAAGAAACATATGATTTTTTTTTATATAAAGTTTGTATTATTAACCTTTACTTTATTCTGAATAAATTTTTTATTGAGCTACCTCTCTTGCTGGAAAACATAGGAGAAACTTTTGACTATGGTGTAGAAACCATTCAAAAATTACATGGCCTGATCTTCTCTTTTCCTTTGTGTAATATTAACAAGAACACCACGATAACGTTTGGCTTTACACACAGAGACTAGGTCTGGCCGAAAGTTGTTCAACTCATCCCATATGATTGGAAGCTTTGCAAAGTATTCAGTAATTGAAGTATCTCCTTGCTTAAAAGCAGCAACATTAGTTTTCAACTCATAAATGTGGAGCAATTTTTTCTCGAAATATCTAGACTTAAAATCTTTCTAGATATCCTAGGTTTTGTCCATTCACAACATGCGTTGTCAAATATGCTCAGAGACAGAATCTAAAATCTAAAAAACTATCATTTTGTTGCATCTTCGCCAAGTCAAATACTTATGATCATTCTTCTCAAGTTTGGGCATAGTCTCATCCATGAATTCAAACTTATTTTTGGCTCTTAACACGATCTCCATGGTTCGGCTCTAAGAATAATAATTGTTACTGTAAAGAACAGGCGAGATAAGACCATTTGTAAGATTCTCGGTAGGATGAAATGTATAGAAAATTGTACACTGAAAATGTTTGTGAATCCTCTGCTATGAAAAAAAGATGGAAAAGAATAAAAGATTTAATAATAAAGAGATAATGCAACTACAAAAATCTATGATATCATAACAAATATTGTAACAAATGTTAATACTATGAGATGACAACAAATAGTGCTTATAACTTCATGAAGAATATAGATAAGTAAGAAAAGAAACAAATGAGAGGAATAAAACCTTGAATAAGAACATCAATGGATAAAGAAAAGAAAGGAAAAAAGAAACAATAGAAAACTTTTATTAACAAACACCATATGCAAAAAAGACATATGCAAAAAAGTATTTAAATACTTTGCTGATGGAAAATATTGTCATAACTGAGAAAAACTTTAGAAAACTATAAAAAATAAAATAAAATAAAAAACTAAAGTCAAGACTTACTAACAATAATGTGTTTTAAATTGGTAATTTAAAATTCAAATTCAAATACTCACTTATCATTCATACTAGTAAAACTAATAAAAAAATATGGTTACAACATTTCTAAAAGACATATGCGAAGGATTTTACTCGATTTTAGTTTCTCAAAAGGAAGTAGTTAAAGCATTGTCGAGAAAGCATACAGATTTTTTTAAGGCAAGATTTGTGAGTATTGATGATTTTCACTTAGTAATGTTATATGGAAAATTATCTACACACATTTACTCGCGCATAAATAGATGTATACACAAAGAGATGACATATTATGTGAGAAACATAAGGCTTTAATAAGAATCATAGAATTTAAAGACATTTTAACAACAACAAAAAGATGGAATGTGCTTATTCTTCTTTGCATCAAATATGATTTCTTTTGTTTTTTTTTTATTTCACAAACATTAAAATGTTATGAATTGAAAAATTATAAAATTTGTTACAAGATTTTGTTACCATTTTTGTTTTACATATTATGTTTGCTACCATTTTTATTTGCAATTTTCTTTTTTTGCTTTTTTAATCCATTTTCATTGTTATTCTTTTTTAAAATATATTGATTTAATATTTTAACATCCATTTTGTTCTTTGGTTATATTTGTTATGCTACTAAATATTTTATTTTACTTACAACCATGTATTTGTATTTTTCTCATTTTTATATGTTTGTTAATTTTAGTGTTATGATCATAATTACAGACAATGTTTTAAAGCTAGAGAATTGCATTACAACATTTATTTATTTTTTCGTGTTAAGATATCAAATAATGTGAGATCAATAACACAAGTATTAAAAATCCTTGAGTCTGAATCTTACATTGTATAAAAATAAAAAAGTTAAAATTTACCAGAAAAAAAACTCTAAATTCAATGTTTTGAAGTTTTATGTTAAATGTGGTGTTAATATTTTTATATAGATTTAATTCATATCTTATTGTTGCAAAAATTTTATAATAAATTATCTCAAAAGATCCAATAAATAGTGTCAGAGTCAGGTTATACCATAATAATAAAACTTTCTTTATAAGTCATTACTTACAACATATTAAATATAATAAGCATTGCTTTCTAATATTAAGAAGATTAAAAAGTCAAGAACAACACATTCTTTATTGATTTTTCCATATTACCAAATTCACTATTTATTAAACCATATTTATTAATTATTTATTTCCAATTACTCAAATGCTCTTACATATCTATATTATCATAAATATTATTTTTTTTAATCTTTAGAAAAATGTATATTTTTTAAAAAAATTATTGTAAATTTTAATTAAATAGTTTTATTTTCAAATTAATTACATAGTTTTTTTACTCAAAACAATTAACACATAAACTTTGCTAAAATAAAAGAGAAAATAATTACAAATTAATCTTCTTATGTAAAACACACACATAGGGATTGTTTATTTATATAAAAATAGTAACAAACTAATAGAAAATATGGGCTAAGCCCGTTATATTTAACACTTTTCATCAAACTGGTGCATATAAATCCTATGAAGTGCATATAAATCTTACGAACCAAACTTGTTACAAATATAATCAATTATAGGTATCCATAAATATTTAGTGAAAATATCAATTAACTCATAAGTTGAATTAACAAATTTAGTCTTGATCTCTTCATATATATTTTTCTCTCAAATGAGATGACAATCAATCTCAACAATCAATCTCAAAATGTATGTTCCTTTCATGAAAGACAATATTTCAGCTAATACGAAGAGCAGTCTGATTATCACATGAGTGTCATTTGAGTGGTCTCTCCAAAATTTTAAATAAATTACTATTATTATTATTACTATATGTGATCAAGTCAGTGAGCGAATATGTGATTGAATTAGTGACCGAATCAGTGACCAAAATCAATGACCGAATCTGTGACTGCATTTGTGACCGAATTAGTGACCAAATTTTTCGGTCACTGTTTCGATCACCGATAAATTTTTCGGTCACTAATCTCAGTCACTATTCAGCAGTTTTCTAGTAGTGTTCATACCAAATTGTTGAACAACATTACTAAGTTTTCTAAACCAAGCCCTAGGAGAATGTTTAAGATCATATAAACATTTGCGGAGACGACATACCAATCCATAAGACTCCCCTTAAGCAACAAAACCTGAAGGTTGCTCTATATAAATTTACTCCTACAAATCCCCATCAAGAAAAGCATTTTTGACTTCCAATTGATAAAAGGGCCAAATTTGAAGAGTTGTCATGACTATAAATAAGCGAACAAAAGTCATATTTGTCATTGGAGAAAAAGTATCACCATAGTTTAAACTGAAAAATTATGTATAATCTCTAGCCACAAAATGAGCTTTGAAACAATCAATAATACCGTCCATACCAACTATGATAGCAAAAACCCACTTGTAACCAACAATAGATTTTCATAAGGTAAAAGAACGAGTTTCCAAGATCCATTGTTCTAAAAAGCACTTATTTCAGCAAGCATTGTTTGATACCAACTAGGATGAACTAAGGCATCACCTATAGTTTTTAGAATGGACACAAAAGAAATAGATGAAAGACGAGTATAAAACAGTTGAGATAGTCTATGATAACTTAATGTAGTATAATGTGAAGAGGAATTACGAGTAGAACATATACTTTTACAAATGTCAATGGGAAAATCAAGTTCAACTGTCAGAGTCGAAGGGAGCGAAAGAGTTGACACAAAAAGAGAGTCATCAGATGGACAATGAGAAGTCTGACGATGGCTATAAACTTGAAAAGGTGGTGGATGAAATGAATCTTTAGGTACAATATATACAATTGGAGTATCAAAAACAATTGGGGTATGTACTTTATTAAATGCAAGAGGAAAAGTTAAAGACTCAAAATAAAAACAAGACTCAATAAATGTGACATATGCAAAAATGAAGTAGCAGTTAAGAGAGGATGAAAAACATTTATATCCCTTTTGAGATTTAGTTAATCCTAAAAAGACACATTTGTGTAACTGAGCAGATAATTTATCAAGACTATGACAAAAATTATGGACAGAGCAACTAAACCCAAAAACTTTAAGAGGTAAGGGATGAAGAGGTTCGTGAGAAAATAAAATAGAATGAGAAATTTTATTTGTTAAAAGTGAAGATGACATACGATTAGTTAAATAACATGCACTAAGAATAACACCACCCTCCAAAACCGTTGAGGAACCTCACTATGAATTAAAAGAGTGTGAGTAATTTCAACAGTATGTCTATTTTTGCTTTTAGTCATTCCATTCTATTGAGGTGTAAAGCACATGAAGTTTGGTGAAGAATATCATGAGATTTCACAAAAAGTGTTAAAAGAAAGAGAAAGATACTCACAAGCATTATAACTGCGTAATATTTGAATTAAAGGGAACGAGTTATGCGACTAATAGATAATAAGTTAAAAGGAGACCCAAGAACATAGAAAACATTATCAATAGATAACAAAAAAATGAGATGAATAGTACCAACACTATGAGATGAGACCCTAAAGCCATTAGCCACGGTAATGGAGGTAAATAACCAAAGGTAGATATATAAGAGAAATTTATTTTATTACTAGTAATGTGATATATGACACCCGAGTATAGAACCCAAACACCAAGAGAATTGAAATGAGTGATGTCAATAAAAGATGTACTTGTATGTGAAATAGAAGCATTGGAACCAAAGTTTTGATGACCCTCATACTATTTAAGAAATTCATTGAAGGTAGCAGAAGAGACTATAGATGAAGTAAGAGAAATCACCTTAAAAGATAAAGAAAAATCCTAAAAAGTCAAACGAACTCCGATCAATAAGAGCAACGGTGAACAAAAGCAGAATAAAAAAACAAAACAGTGTATAAAAACAACAAAGACGACTGTGAAAACCACAATACTAGACTCTTGATATCATATTAAAATAAAAAAATAATTATGAATTAATCTCCCTTATGTAAAATATACACATAGAGACAATTTATTTATAGATAAAAATATCGTACTAATAGAAAATATGAATTAAGCTTATTATATTCAATACATTTTTTAACTTTTATTATTTAAATTTAAAAAATACATATAAAAACACAAGAGTGAAGGTGTTTTCAATAGTAATTTTTAAGCACATGATATATTCATACAAATTTTGTGAAGTTATGAACAAAAAATCTATCTATGTGAATGTACTAAAATGCCCCTAACCAAAAAGACGTGAACCGTCGGATCAATAATCTCACGGGTCAAATGACAACGGAGAGAACCCCTGCACATTAAGTAAATTACGGAGGGAATAACATTGGAAACACAAGATTGAAGGGGCAGTATGAGAACAATGCAATCCTAAGAATAAACAATCATAACATTTGTTTGGGGTTCCACTAAGAGCAGGTTTGAAGTTTGCTCCCTTTTTTGGTGCGCCATCCCTACTCTCATCTCTCAATTCTCAATTACTCTACCAGGTCCGAACACACTACTTCATCTCTAAAACCCCTTTTTTCTTTTAATTTCATGGTTTTTCAATTATAGGGATTTAATAATTTTTGCCCCTTATGCATGTTAAAAACTGTTCAATGCATTAACTTATTCCCCTTCACTTAAGAAACAATGAGTGTCTCCCTTTATTGTAAAGTTTTTCTTTTTCTTTATTTCTGGTGAGGATTTGTTTAAGTTTCTCTGATTTTTGTTTTGAAAGAATGATTTCTTAATTCTGTGTTTTTGGTTATTAACTTTTGAATATATTAGGGTTTTTCTCTGTCACTTTCCTCTGGTGTTTGAATGTTGCTTCTGTTTATTCCTGTGACCGGTCTGCGAAACAAAGAAGTGCCTATGGCACAGTATAATCTCGTTCCCTTTTGTTTATTTTAATTTATTTTCTGACTTGCATGGTGCAGGTTTATAAATGGTTAGCATTTGTAGGGCTAGTTTTTGATGTTGTATTTGAACATCAATATTTTTTGTTCCTTGGTGAAAGTTTAGCCTGGGAGAGTGCTGCACCATCCTCATTTGAACCAGGTATGCTGCAACCCTACGCAACAAAGTACATCTACTTCAAGCTTGTAGTGGGATACAAATTTGTTGCATGGCACTTCAAATGCTCCTGAATGCATTTTGCATTTATAAAAAAAAAAATCTCGGGTCAAAATAAATGCAAATATCATGATAATTTAAAAAATGGGAACATTTTTATTATTGTATAATGATTTTTTATGTATAATGTATGCTAACTTTTAAAATATTGATTCTCTCTTTAGATTTGTATTGTTTTAAAGTTAATTTTATAGTTTATGCTAATTTTATTGTTTATAGGTCCGTTATATTCTGTATTTATTAAAATTTGTCGTTTGTTCTGATTTTTTTTCATATCATTGTACATTTGTGGACTCTTCGTAAACTTGTTCTATCTTCATGCTTGGTTTAGGTTTTGAAATCTGGATTTTTGATGGAGTGCAATAAAGAAGATGCCTTAAAGGCCAAGGAAATTGCTGAAAAGAGAATGCAAAACAAAGATTTCAAAGGTGCTCGAAAATTTGCTCTTAAGGCTCAGCAGCTATATCCTGATCTGGAGAATATCAATCAAATGCTTATTATCTGTGATGTGCATTGCTCTGCTGAGCAGAAATTGTTTGGCAATGAGATGGACTGGTATAAAATTCTTCAGATTGAGCTGACGGCTAATGATACAACAATTAAGAAGCAATATAGGAAGTTTGCCCTCCAACTTCATCCTGACAAAAATAAGTTTGCTGGTGCAGAAGCTGCATTTAAGCTGATTGGGGAAGCTCAAAGAGTTCTTCTGGATACAGAAAAACGATCTAGGCTTGATGTGAATCTGCGCAGGGTTCAAATGAACAGAACTACCATGCCATCTCATCATCATCAGAATGTTCAGATGAATTTTAATCCTGTGATGCAAACAAGTGTTAGGCCCAATTTTACAAACTTAAACCCTCATCAGCAACATCAGTCTGGGCAAACATATCATCAGGGGCCTAATGGTGGCCGCCCTACTTTCTGGACTATGTGCTCATTTTGTTCTGTTAGATATGAGTATTATAGGGAAGTTTTAAACAGATCTCTTCGCTGTCAACATTGCAATAGGCCCTTCATTGCATATGATGTTAATATGCAAGGTACAACATCAGCAACTGATTCAAGTCAGCAAGCTTTTGGTGCGCATAACTATAGTCAGAATCATGGCACTTTCAATGTTGGAGTTGGGTCTGAAGGTAATTTGCATACTCGCAGATCAAACACCGAATCACAAAAAAAAAAGGGTAGTACTGTGGATGACCATGTAAAGCCAAATGGAAAGAGAAGGAGAAAGCGGGCAGCTGAATTCAGTGAAAGTTCTCAATCCGTGGGCAGTACTGATTCTGAATCTGAAGAGGCTATTCATTATGATGCTGTTCCTGGTTTTTCTACCCAAAGACAAGAAAATCCACGAAGATCTACGCGGCAGAAGCATCAGGTTTCCTACAAGGAAAATGTGAGTGATGATGAAGAAGAGCATGGAGAGGCAGCTAAAATTAATGAACAGAATGGTTTAGCTGCTGATAAGAAAGATCAGCGACAGGTAAAGCAGGAGCAGAATTTTTATTCGAAAGAGAGCTTTAAAAATATAAAAGACGAGCTTAAGGAGGTGAAGGAAAAAGTGGCAGTGGGTATCTCAAAGACAGATAAAACTTCAGAGCATTCGCCCTTGAAATCAACAAATCAACCAGATTATTTTGTTTATCCAGATGCAGAATTCAGTGACTTTGACAAAGACAAGAAAGAGGGGTCTTTTGCTGCTGAGCAGATTTGGGCTGTTTATGATACTGTAGATGGTATGCCTCGATTCTATGCTATAATCAGAAAAGTTCTCTCTCCTGGATTCAAGTTGCGGATAACATGGTTTGAACCAGATGGAGAAGAGGAAGATGAAATCCACTGGATAAATGAGCAATTACCCGTTGCTTGTGGGAAACATAGACTTGGTAATACAGAAATCACTGAAGATCGACTGATGTTCTCTCATCTTATTGTTTGTGAAAAAATTCGCCGCAGTACATATAAAGTATATCCTAGAAAGGGAGAAACTTGGGCTCTTTTTAAAAATTGGGATATTAAATGGCATATGGATGCGGAGTCTCATCGGCAGTATGATTTTGAATTTGTCGAAATCTTATCAGATTACATTGAAGGTGTGGGAGTACTTGTTGTGTACTTGGCTAAGTTGAAAGGTTTTACGTCTCTCTTCTCTCAAATGGATGGAGGCAAGCATACAATTCAAATTCCATCAGCCGAGTTATTCAGATTCTCGCACAGGGTTCCATCTTTTAAAATGACTGGTCAGGAAAGAGTTGGTGTTCCTGTAGGGTCTTGGGAACTTGATCCTGTATCCTTGCCAATGAATATCGAGGAAATTGCTGTTCCTGGAGATTTGGATGTAAATTTGAGTCATGCTCCATCTAGTGGGAATGACACAGGGTCTTCAGATATGTCGAAATTTGCTAGCAAGGTAGATGCCTCTACTGCAAAGCTTAATTTGGAAAGAAACAATTCTTCAAAGGAGAACAAGGATCCCGTTGATTATACTGGTAGTGATCCTTCAGCCTCAGCCGCAGATGCTTTCGAAATTCCAGATCCCGAGTTCTACAATTTTGATGCTGGGAGGTCCATTGAAAAGTTTCAGGTTGGTCAGATTTGGGCATTTTATGGGGATGACGATGGACTGCCAAAAATCTATGGTCAGATTAAGGGGATTAGGACTAGACCAGAACTTGAGTTGCAAGTTGCTTATCTTAGTAACTGCCGGCTACCTGAGAACAGTGTCAGATGGGAAGATAAAGACATGCTTATTTCCATTGGCGTATTTAAAATCAAAGAGGGTGCCGGTCTCCGTACTCATACTAACACCTATTTTTTTTCACATCAGGTGCAGACTATTACTGACGGTAAGAAGAAGGAATATGAAATTTTTCCAAGGAAAGGCGAAATTTGGGCATTGTACAAGAATTGGACGACTAAAATAAAACATTCTGATCTGGAAAATTTGGAGTATGACATAGTGGAAGTTGTTGGAGAAAATGATTTGGGGATGGATGTTTTACCTTTGGAGTTGGTAAGTGGTTATAATTCAGTTTTTAAGGGCAAATCAAATGCAGGATCATCTAAGACCATGAAAATATTTTGGAAAGAGTTGCTCAGGTTCTCCCACCAAATCCCTGCCTTTAAACTATCAGAAGAACATGGTGGCAATCTGAGAGGCTTCTGGGAGCTTGATCCGGGAGCACTACCCCTTCATTGTTTTCACAGCAAATAATACAATCCTAGGGCTCCTGAATAGAACATGAATAGGTTTAATGTATTTACATATAACCCTTTTGCCGGGAAGCAAAATTTGCGGTCCTAATGGCATTTTTGGACACAGTTCTTTTTAGTGGTTGTTGAGATTTAAATTAGATCAAAATATACCTTCTGTGTCGATGCAGTTGTAGCTCCTGCATGATCACAGTTGATATGTCATCAACCCTTAGATATCTGTCTCAAGGTAAGGAGGTATTGCTAGTTCTCATTTGCATTATTTGTTTTGTTGATCATCAGTTAGAATTTGAGTTAGAATTGGCGTAGTTATGCTTAAAATTAGTATTCACTAAAACAATTGAACTTAACCAGACCACATGTTAGTGTATTGGGTTCAGGTGTATGCAATGTATCTTGCATTAATGTGTTTTGTTATGGAAGAAGTCCAGCAAAGGAATCTGCATTATTCTGACTTTTCAAGTTCAAAGGAGGAATAACCCTGCTAGTTTTCAGTTTAGACATCAAAATTGCTATCACAATGAAAATTATTAAGTTTTCCGATTTGTCTGGGTAGCATGTATGTATTGAGGTTACAGTATAAAATTACTAGTATGTTTTTAACTATAAACTGAGGTTGAAGTGGAGGCCAGTTTAATGATGATCCTTTATATTAAAATCTTCAATTTTTATAGTACTTGCAAATATAATTTTTGCATATCACAAGGGATAAACTTAGTATCAATTTTGGTTTCAATTCATGACTAGTTATTATCCCATGATGAGGATGACATTTACAATGCTATATTAACATTTCTTTTTCACAATTATTTCCCACTAAACATTTATATAAAATTATGAATCTTCTAAAAAATTTAGTTCATCAAAATGATTAAAATATAAAAGTATTTTTTGACATGATTACTTGTCCAACAACCTCTTAATCTTCAGCCTTCTAATACAGTCAAATCACAACTTATGAGTTTGGTCGGTCTGAATTAATGTATTAAAATTGAAGCTCTTTAAGTAAGGGCATTTGGTCTAGTGGTATGATTCTCGCTTTGGGTGCGAGAGGTCCCGTTTTCGATTCTCGGAATGCCCCTTGTTTTGGTATTAGGTTGTTTTTGCACACAAAAAATTGCTTTTATGATGTTGTGTAAAAAATATATCAACACTGTTTCATTTAACTTTAGAAAATGTTTTTATTTCTCAAAGGTAAAACCTATGAAAAATAATAACCTTTAGCAATAAAACATTGGTTTTATATCAAACTTATTTCTGAAGTGTGACATTATCACCGTACTAAATTATATGTTTTCCAGACATATAGTTCTCTCTTGGTTTCCAATGGAGATTGATTTTCCTTAATTCATTAACTATAACAATGTTCAATTGAATATTCATTTTTTATACATTTCATGTTTCTATTTTGTTTTTAATTAATTTTTTAATTTTAACATTTTGAACTTCAACATTGTTATTAAAAAAAAAAAATAGTAGAAAAAGGTTGCCTGTATGCTTGAAATAACTGCATTAACTACTACTTTAAACTTCAATTAAGTTTATTTTTCTTTCTTTCTTTATTTTATACAAATATGACATATATTGCTTCTCCAACATTTTTTCTATTTCAATATAGTAGGTAACGCTTAATAATAATAACAACTATTTTATTTAAATAAGTATATAAAATTAATTTTAATCTTAAATTTCAACTCATTAAAATAAGTCAGTATAATAAAAAAAGTTAAGTATTTCTGCAAACTAAAAAAAGCTAAAATTTGAAAGATGATAAATTAACTTATTAAATTAATTATTTAATCAACTTATTTGTTGAAATCGGTAATAAACGTAAATAAAAATAAACGTAATTATATAATGTTTTAATATAAGTCTTGGTTTTACCTTATAGATGAAAATACTATCAATATAATTTTAGTTTTATTTTATGTTTAAAATATTATACCTAAACATTTGATCATTTTAATAATAATTTTGTTTAATGGAATTTTATGTTTTGTGCATTCTACTGTATGTTAATGTTACATTGTATCTTTAAATGCTTGCAATTAAGTTTTAAAAGAACAAATATATACGTAAACAATGGTTAATTAATGAAAAAGGGGCATTCCGAGAATTGAACTCGGGACCTCTCGCACCCTAAGCGAGAATCATACCACTAGACCAAATGCCCACTGCGATACTATATTAAAACTTTTATTATTAGAAATAATAAAATGTGGTACATATTATGAAAACATATACATAAAATTAAGGAACTAAAATTGTAGGACAAAATTGAATATAGTAAATAAGTAATCAAAAGTGAATTTTATTTATTTAAAAAGTGAGTAAAGAATGACGGTTACACACTAGACTTGTTACTTCACAAGAACAACCACCAACACGCACAAGGCGAGAATTGCAAAAATTACTCAAAATCAGAACCCTAAAATGTGAAAAAGCTACCAATTAATTACCATTGTTTGTGACCTTTTGTAGTGTTCTACACTGTTCTTTAAAGCGGTCCAGAACACAAAAACCCGCGACATTTTCCCTCCAAAAAATTCTGACTCTTTAATCCTTTCTTCTCTCTTTCGGTGCCCTAATCTCTGATAGGGGTTTTCAGCGATGAGTCCGAATCATTCTACCGCCAAGGAAGATTGCAGAATCCACTCAGATTTTGACTACGTTGACACTCAACCATTTGATGCCGATGGTCTGTACTTCTTTTCTTCAATTCAATTTCTTTTAAATCTATCATGTGATTGAAACCCCTAATTTTGCATCAAATGTAACATTTTGGTTTGTTTTGTTGAAATCTCAGGTGTGGAGGACGACGATTGCGATGACAGCGAGTGGCGGTACTTCGAAGATACTGCGCCTTTCGACGACGACGGCGTTTTGGATACCGAACCAGTGGTCCTTGCCGGGGAAACTCAGGTATTTGATGAGGATGACGACATTTTCGAAAACGAAGCGATGAACCTTGCCAGTGAAACTCAGGCGTTGGGTGATGATGAGACGCAGTTGCTAGAGGAAGAGTGTGAATCGGATAGAACGCAAGTTTTGGATAATGTGAATGATGATGAGCTATCTGTTGACAGTGGCAATGGTGAAGCCGTGGATAACAGAAAGGATAAATCGTGGCAGCGAAACAGTTCTGGTGAGTGAGTGAGTGAGTCAATTCCGATGTTTGTTCTTTGTCTTTCTTAGTCCTTGGGAGTATTGATTGGAAGCTGCTGGTAATTTGGTAGGTACCTGACACTGTTTCAGTTGTCATGGCTTGTGTTTCTTGTATGTGAATTTAGAGATTTCAACAGTTGGATTGCTGAAAAGAAAGGGAAACAGCGAACTGAAAGTGTTGATTTTGAAGTGTTCTGTGCTTTGAAGTGGTGATTTTTAATGATGTCCATTTTGTTAGTGGCTTATTAATTCTTAGGTAATAATGTGTATTGGCAATTTCAGTGATAATTGAAAATAATAATAATTTTGTGGAAACTTTATTTGTCTATACCCATTTCTTGCACTATCAGGCATGCATACTGAAGAAGAGAAAAGTTGGCTTCCACATCATGAACTTTGGATTATCTATGACTTTCATCCCAATATTGTTTTTTCGATTAGCTCAACTTTGGGGTGAAATACATACTAATTCATTTTTATCTTTTTCATTTATTTTTATGAGAAGTGGTATCCCTGCATGTCTATTTTTTTTTTTTTTTTTTGTTTTTTTTTTTTTAATGATTTTTTTTTTTTTTTTTTTT
>Ga0209489_104406_pt1 | contig 25988 bp, 11 predicted proteins | sample SiratrowhiteBW_FD_187527 | JGI IMG/M metagenome (GOLD analysis project Ga0209489, IMG submission 187527) | Root nodule microbial communities of legume samples collected from California, USA - Siratro white BW (SPAdes) (version 2) | ecosystem: Host-associated > Plants > Roots > Nodule | place... | reverse complement strand
TATATATGACAAAAAAAATATTAAGAAACTGACAAAAAAAATATCACAGATAACCCCATGCATGTTAACAACATTTTGCAAAATTAAAGCTTCACATGCGTCTGATTTGTATTAGGCAAGATGAAGGAATATGATGATTTTTAAATCCCTTGCTAATTGTTTTAGATTGTTAATTTCATTTTCATTCCACTCTTTAACTTAGTTATTGTAGGTTACAAATTCTTTAAATAGATGAACAATGTTGTTTTCTATAACATGGATAATGTATAATAATATTATTGTTGACATTGGTTCACTTTGAGTGATTGGTTAACTTTTAATGTGAATTGATTAATTAACTTCAACAGTCTTAAGTCTTATTTTAATCATATATATCAGAATTGTAAGTAAATTTACAACTTTAAAAGTACATAAAAAAAACAAATTAAAAGTTAAAAATATGTGAGTTAGATAATATAAAAAGTAAAAAACGTTAATAAATATATATGAGAAAAAAAGAAAAAATAACAAAGATTATTCTTTGAAGACGATATATTTATACTAAAATTTAATATGTCATTTGTTATGTATTATTGTTACTTTATAAATTTAATATTATTATTTTATAATTTTTAATAATTATTAGAGTTCACTTAAAGAGAGAATAAATATGATTTATTATTAAAAAACTAAATGTATATAATACAGTTCTCGATATCTATTCATCCAATTATCTATATCTTGAATTTCATATATCTTGAATTTCATATAATATTTTAAAATAATTTTGAAACAAGAAGAGAAGAGAAAAGTGAAACTGAAACGATTGAAAGTACTGCAAAGACCATTTCTTTGTTTTCTTGTTCAACTTAACTCAACGAGACTCTCAACTCGGTTACAACTTGTTTATGTAGGATTCATATTTGTGTTGGGTGACAATTGGTTCAGCATGATTTCAATGGTATTTTCTTTTCTTATTGAAAATTAAATCCGTCTTACTCTTTTATCAATTTATGAAATGTGTCCCTAATTTTTATTTAAGTGTATAATTGTTACACTCCTAAAATGTGTTTTTTAATTTTAATTTTTTTTTGGCTGTTAAAAAAAAAATATCAATCTACTATTAATTATTTGTTTTACTTTTAATAGTAATTGTGTTGGACTAAATGATATTGTTAATAACGCATTGAGACTAAAATGAAAGAGGCCGCGCGAACGCAGGCCCTGCTACCACAAATTATGACGTAGGCTCTATCACTTAGACAGACCTTACAAAAACACTCCTTTAAAATGTAATGAAGGTCACTTTTCTAGGCCATAGACCTTAATGATCATCCATTGACCACGTCCAGGTAAGTATGTTGTTCAGGGTGACAAATCTTATATTTGTAGTCTATTCTCCATGACACTGTAACTAATATTTCAGTGTGGGATTTAGTAGAGTATTTGAAGCCTAACGTGAATTGGTTTCACAGTCGTTGAGTGCTTGGTTTAAAATTAAGGAAAAAGGATTCAGTGAAACTGTACTCAAAGTAAAAAGAATTTTCCTTCAAGAACCGGTGTTTCATTAATATCCTACAGCTTTAATATCACACCAGTTATTGAATTGAACTTTAAAAAAAGCATGACAATCCCATACTACTTGAGTTCACATGTCCATAATAAGACCTTGAACTAAACCTGCTCCATTCAACGAATTGGTTGCTCCAAACTGCCATCACAAAATTCTAAGATCATTATTCTCTTATTACATCTCTTCTTCCTCTTTTGTGTCAATTTCATTGTATCTATAAAAGACACCTTTTATCTGATTACTACACTAGTTTCACTCTTTAAATATCCTCTCAACATGCATTAACTAAAAGACACAAAAGGTTATACAGTAGACAGTGATAAAGTACTGTAGCATTACTTACAGGGAAATGTGTGATGGGGCTGTGTAATTTTACTGTACATTACAGTCTTACTTCACTAGAATTGAAGGACAAGTAGTTATATTTCATCTTAGAAGAATATTTTTCTTATTTCCAAACACATACAGTTTTGAACTTACGTTTTGTTATGTTGGCCTTTTCTAAGAACTAAGGTTGGCTACTAGTGCTCCATGAAATTTAGAAGGAAATCTTGAACTGATGAATCCTGGACTGATAAGGTGAAGTTAAATGTGAAAGAAGTATGCTTATGTGATTTCATGCATTGGAATTGCAGTGGACAGTTGAGAAGCTACTGTAATAGCACACAGCACATTCAGTGTATGATGATATATTGCATTTTTTGTTAGATTTGGTTAAAATGAATTGAATCATATCAATATTGGTGTCAATCTTAACTTTTTTTTCTTCATATTTTCATCTTTTAAATTAATTATGATTATCTTCCCTTTATGCGGGTTATCTTCTCAGTTTTTTCACATTACATATTTTTTTTTTTATAATCATCTTTCATACTATTATCAAGATATAAAAACAAAATAATTATACAATAAAGATGAAAAATTTAAAAGGTGACAAAATAATGAAACAAAAATTTGAGTCCAGTGTTGGCTTGGAAAAGCTTCAGTTGTTGGAAAGGAATTAGAAGAAGTGAAGTGAGGAATGAGAGAAAAACAAACTTTTAGGGATTTTACCTCGTTCTTTATCTATCTGTCACTGATTCTTATCTTCAATTTTTGCCCATTTCCTTTTGCAATTGTTCTACTAAGAGACTACGTCTCAAAAGGAAAAGAAAAGCGAAACGACAATGTTGCATTGTCCTTGCGATTTAGAAAAACGACGGATACATGATGTCGTATTTCTAAAGTTTGAAAGTGCGCATATTCAAAAGAACAAAATGTTTTAAAAGCTAATATCAAATAATATGTTTATACAATAAAATTAATCTTCAATGCTTTTTTTTATCATGTAACAATTAGTTAAATAATAATATAAATGCAGATGGATCGTCTTCAATTATTTCTATATGTATAAAAAAAATAAAATTATTATAAGGTGTCAACGTGTTTTTTAGTTTTATCTTTTCTCTTATTTCTTATTTACCTTTCTCTTCTCTCTACTTTCTCTTTCTTTATATTTAATAAAAATAAGTTATTCTTATCTTGTGATTTTATTATTTTTATTTCATTTTATTTTTTTAAAAAGTAATGTTTACATTACATTAAATAAATGTAATATTATCTTTTTATTTTTTCTTTTTTATCAATTAAAAATTTATTTTTAACAATATATAATAATTAGTTAATTAATTTTTATTTTTTTTAATATTATTATTTTATTTTTAAATAATCATATATAATTTTTATATTCATAAATATATTTTATTTATAATATCAATATATTATTATTATTTTATTTATTGTAATTATTATTATTTTTATCTTATTAAGTCATAACATTTTTCTTTTAAAACCTCTTGATTTGATTTTTAAAGTTCAAATCTTATATAAAATATGAAATACTTTTAAAATAAAAATTTAATAATATAAATTAAAACTTAAGTTTTTTAATTCTTATTTTAAAATAAAAATAAAATAATTAATATATTTATTTCAACACTTGATAATACACTTACAAACAATACAAGTAAAATTAAAGGCAAACAATGAAGGTGGACAGAGGAGAACAAAAAATAAATAAAATATACAAGAATGTTATAGTTGATGTAAAGAAGAAAAAAAATGATTGAATTTATTTGTCTAAAGTTAGAGTTGAGATGTGGTAAATGTTAGGGTTGATAGGATCACCACCACCATGTGTTAGGTGTTATGTATGTTTATTTTATGTTAATATTGAGATGTAATAAAGGTGAATGAATGTTAAAGACAAATGACAAAGAGGAAACTGAAGAAAGATTTTTTATTAAATGAAAAAGAAAGAAGAAGAGAAAAATAAAAGAAAGAGAAAGAGATTGACACATAGGTGTCAAAATATTATTATTTTTTATATTAGATCAGCTCCACCTCTTTAACTCTGCAGGGCTGGGGACTACTTCTTCATGCACCTCAATAGTATCTTCCTGCACATCTATAGTAAATATAAAAAATACCCTTCACCCTATTTATTCATTGAAATCTTGCACCTTCGTAACACACCTCCTGCACCTTTGGTTACCAACACAACATACCATCACCTTTGGCTTCCGCTGTTGAGATAGAACACCATCTTTCTCGCACAAGCCATTTTGGACTAATGAATTCTGTAATCCGTAAGTTATTAAAAAAGTTCAATACTTAAGAATTATAAAATTCATAATTGTCAGGTTTTTAAATAACGTATTACAAATTGTATAATTCATAAATCATCAACACTTACAAATATTACAATCTACAATCTGTTTTCATATATTTCTATTATTACGGATTGTATATACCTCTACTATTATAGATTGTATATTTTATAAACTTATATGCTTTTTAAATTACTTATAAATTATATAATCCGTAATTTATGATAAATTTAATTTAAACTTACGGCCTGGGGAATCGGTAAATATATAACTTTTACAGATTCTACAATTTATTAAAAAGAAAAAAATCGAATTACAAATACCTCGATGACGAAACCTTGAACGCCATCAGCGACTCACTCTGTCACTCCGTCGGCACAAAACGGCCTCAACAACCACCACTCCAACAACAACGACGGCTACTTCCACTACTGCTTTGGATTGCGCTGTAACCTTCCACCTCCGTTCCTCTCGAATATCCTATTCTCTAACACCAAGGACTTTTTTTGTCCTTTTGTTACGTCTAAAGTTGGAATATTAAAAATTATAGAATTACAGGAGTAGGAAGAAGCAGTCTAGCAGGAGTAGGAAGAAGCAGTCTAGCAGGGTTGGCTCAAGGCAGCAGGCAAAATTTAATATCAATACATTATTATAAGATTAAAAAATATTTAATTTTAAAATTATATTAAAAAATATTTTTAATTAAAAATTTAAAATATTTTAACTCACTTCAAATTTGATATAAATATTTTCTGATAATTTTAAATTTATTATAAATATTATTTAATGAATAATATTTTTGAAACTTTATTTTAATAAATTAATAATTTAAAAAAAAGTTAAACAGTTAAAGAATCTTGCTTATTAAAATTTTTTAATTTTTCATCTCTTTTTATTATTCCATCATTATTTATTTATATGTCTTTTCATTATCTGATTCTTCCACTTATCTCCTTTTATTATCTGACTCTTTTATTTATCTTCTTCTTTTTTCTGTTCTTTCAGAATATTGTTTCAATTTGAGTGTTTGATTGTGCTAGGTTATTTTTTCAATTCTAAATTTGTTTTATCATTTTATATTGTGTATTTATGTATATGTCACTATTTGATGTTTGTATTCGCTTTTGTTTTGTCATGAAAAAATAATATCAAACTAATAAATTGATCTCAAAATTAATTTATTTATTTTAATTAATTTTAAAATAATTTGTGTAGATCTAAGGAAGAACATTAGAAATTTATAATTTATAAATTAAATTTAAAGGTTTACCAAAATTTTTAATTTATGAATTAAATTTAAAGGTTTATCAAAGGAGGTGACCTTAAGATAGGAGGGGAGGAGACTTGAGATTTCAAGAAAAGATACTATAGTCAAATTAATTATTTTGATAATAAAGTTTTATCTTTTTTAATTTAGTTTTCTTTTATATATTTATAAGTTATATTTAGTGTTATATATATTATAATTTTTAATTTTATATAAAAATATACAAATATGTAAACTAGAAAATATGAATAGGGTTATTCAAAACTTCAAAAATATATTTTTGATTTTTTATTTAGTATTAAAAATTAAAGTCATTGGATTGTGTATTCTTTTAAAGAATAATTCATGAAAAATATTTGAAAAATGATAATTTTTTAGATATTGATGACTTATATTTATTTTCGGAATTAAATATCTTAAAAGAGATTATAGAATTGAAAGATGATAAAACATTCTTAATTATATAAATATATAAAAAGAATATATTTTTTAATTGATTCAGCTGAAAGAGATTTTTCAAAACTTAAACTAATAAAATTTTATTAAAAATAAAAAAAATGCCTAGACAAAAATTAAACGAAATAATAATATATAATTTTGTATCAAAAAAGCAAAATAAATTTAAAAATAAAAATATCATAATTTTAGTTATTTTATTAATTTGCTTTAAGCTCTTTGAAGTGTTGAGACTGGAAGTATTACTCACTTTTTACTTTTAGCCTATTTACTACCAACAGAACTCACTTATATTCTTATCAACGTTATTATTGTTCACTTAATATTACGATATATGAGAGTGTTTTTCATATATAATTCTCTCCTTCCTCATCTTCAGACATAATGTGAAACTGGGATAACACAAGTGATATTCTGAACTCAATTCAAAAAGACATCTGTTCGAACTTCGATAGTAACAACACCAATATTTAAGTTTTTTATGTAGACTCCTATCATATTTAGACTGAAACTATTTAAACTTTTTTATGTAAACACCCATCGTATTTAGATTGAAACTCGGATCACGTAATTATAAAACCACGTGGTGTTTGGACTTAGACCAATTATATTCAACTCACCTCACAAGACATTCCTTCGGATTTCAATATGAACAACACCAATATTTAAGTTTTTATGTTAATTATTAATAAACATAAACTTTGATACAATAGTTAATCTAAATTTTGATATATATATATATATATATATTATTATTATTATTATTTCTTTTATAAAACAATTAATAATTATGAAAACTTTTTGTTCTATAGACCATGCACATTCATTAAAATTTGATATTTAGAATTTATTTAAAAATAATACACACATAGATTGAGGTAAGATCTTATTAAATTTGACTTGTTTATGTTTTTAATATATATTTATTAATTTTTATATGGAAATAAACTTTAACAATAAATAATAACCATATCTGTTTTTTTATACTCTTCCTTGTCTTCTTATATACCCTGTAAGACTGAAAGAACATATTTTGAAAAGAATTTATTTTGGGATATATTAGTAAGTATATGGATCACACATTCAATAAATATTTTTAATATATGTTGAAATTAATTTTTACATAATGATTTATTTTTGTTTTTTATGGGTAATTTTTTTTAGAAATAATTTCAAATATATTCTATAATGTTAGTTCTATACATAAGAAATTTATACTTCATAAATTAAAAATCTTTGAACATATTTTATCTAGAAAAATTTATAATTTGTTTCTAAACATTTTTTCCCTAATCAAATTTTGTTTTGGAAAAAGTATCTCTAAAATGCTTTTCAAACTAATAAAACAATAACACATTAAAACACTTTATTAGAATCAAACTCAAACTTAACACTACTTCTTGAATATTTATTATCATAACAGTAAAATATTACTATTGACAAAGTGATGAGAAATGAACATTGCAAACCCTAAGCACAGAGATTGTAGATTGGAAATTGCTGCAGCTAGATGTTCCAGTTACTTAAAGAACATGTCTGACTCAAAGAATTTGAATAATTTCATGCAATCCTCATGATTCTCTAAGTTATCTTTTGCATAAATTATGAACTACAAAGAAACACTTCAAACATGACACAGACTCAACAACCAATAAATAAATTGCAGAATTTGTGTGTGCACATAAAATAAAGACAAGACAGAACCATACTTATGTGATTTTAGAGTTCCTTAATTGAGGTTCAAGAGCAAACTTTTCTTTTCTCATTGTAGAAAGAAAATGATTGTGTGACACAAAATACTCCCTAGTAAAAAAAACCTTTAATTAATATTAGTTAATTAACTATTAAATAGGTGTATCTAATTAACATCTCCTAATCAAATCATTTAAAATCTATCAAAATGTAATGTTATCCATATCTAATACAAATAAACAAAACCATCAAAATAATAAAATAAAAGGAAGGTAAAATAATTTTTTTATTTATATAATAAATGAGAAGATAAAATTAAATAAAATATAATAAAATTAAATTTAAAATAAAATAATTTAATCAAATATTTGTAATTAAAATTCAAAATAGTAAAATAAAATGAGAATAGTTGGTTACATTTATTTAATTAATATATCTTGATTAAATCATTTAAAATCTTAAATTAAAGACTAAAAAATGTAATGTAATTAAACAAAACAATAATTTAAAATAAAAGAAATGTAAAATAATTTTTTTATTTATATAATAAACGAGAACATAAAATTAAATAAGATATCATCAAATTAAATTTAAAATAATTTAATCAGATCTTCATTATTTAAATGATAGTAAAAATAAAATGATAATAGTTACTTATTCACAACTAATTAATATATCTTGATGAAATCATTTAAAATCTTAAACTAAAAACAATCTTAATCTTATAAAATCTAATATAATTGAACAAAAGCATTTTGTGGTAACGAAATGAAAGTTAAAAGAGAAAGAAAAATATAAGAAAAATTCTTTTTTTATTTATATAATAAATGAGAATATAAAATTAAATTGAAGAGTGTTAGTGAATGATGGTTAACTTATTAGTTTTTTAAAGATATTTTCTTCCCTTAACTTTTTTCTGAAAAAAATCCAAACTAAGCCAGGGAGACATAATCAAGTATAAAAAAATTGTAACGTATTATCAACACTTAGATTAGTCAATTCATTAACACAATTATTACCTTCTCTAAAATATTTTTTTTTATTCATATAATAAATGAGAAAATAAATTTAAATAAGATACTATCAAATTAAATTTAAATAATTAATCGAATGCCATTATTCAAATTCAAATCATATTAATAGTAAAAATAAAATTATAATAGTTAGTTACATATTAAATAATATCTTTCAATTTTTGCATAAATTATCATAATCAACTACAAAGAAACACTTTAAACTAGACACAGAACACAACCAATAAACAATTACAGAATTTGTTATAACACATGAAACAAAAATAAAACAGAATCATCCCGCAAAGAGTTTAGAAAGAGAATCTGGAGTTTGAAGACCATCTCTCACACTAAAGAGAATCTGAGTTCGAAGTTTTTCTTTTCTCATTATGGAAATTAAATGAATGAGTAGCAAAGGATAATATATAGAGATATATGCTTACATGTTAATAAAATCTAATAAAATATTAGATGAAATACATAATAAATTAAAAGATACAATCTTGAAAAAAATAATCATTATTAAATTTTGAAATAATTTGATCAAAAGTCATTATTGAAATTCAATTCATAATAATGATAGTAAAAATAAAATATATAGTTAGTAAAAATAAAATGATAATGGTTAGTTACATGAAGATTGGTGCGTCTAATTAAGATCTTAATCAAATAATTTAAAATCTTAAATTGAAAATATATAAAATCAAACAGTGATAATGAAAAAATGTAATCTTATTCATATCTAATATAATTAAATAGAACATATTTTCATCTGTTAATGATAATAATAATATTATCTGATAATAAAATAAAAGTTAAAAAAATAAAAATTCATTTTTATTTATATAATAAAGGAGAAAATAAAATGAAATTGAAAACGGTTAGTGAATGATTGTTAACGCAGTAGTCTTTTAAACATATTTTCATCTGTTAATGATGATACTAGATAAACTATAATCAATAAAAATATAGTAAAATGTATTATTAGAATCTGTATAAAATCTATTACGAGACCTAAAAAAAAAGTTAAAATCAGATACGACAAAAGTTGGATGAAAACTTAAAATCTCGAAAAATCTTTTGATGAAAACTTAAAATCTTCAAAAATCTTTTATACTAAATAATAAGAAGATCATTTTTATACTAAATAATAAGAAGATAATGTGATATGAAGAAACCTGTAAAATTTAGAGTAAGATTTTAAAATAAAATCTCTTGTTAACACAAAGTTTTTCTAATTATTGTATTTTTCGTTTTTTTTAAGACTTATGTTAGATATGGTTTTAAATTCTGACATTTTAACTATATTAACACTCTAAAATTCATCAATCATCTGTTATCATATAAAACATATTATTAAATAGAAAAATAAAAGAAAATAAAAAAAATTAGAGAAACCGCACCAAATCCATTTGAAAAAAATATAACACCACTTAAACATGAAACAACTATAATAAAGAAGCATTAATAGAGTACTAAAAGAGATTTTAACTTATTATCAACGGGCAGATTAATCAATTTATTGTTACCTTTTCTCAAAATGTATAAGTTTTAAACTTCATGTGAATACATATCAACATACACTTTCTCCACCTCCAAAATTACTATCCATATTAAAATCAAAGACAACTTTAGAACTATCACACACTTTAACATTCTCAAGCTTGATTAAAATTTCAGTATATCATTGTTTTTCTTGGATTTGGATGCTCAAGCTGGAAGTGTTGTACACGCCTTCGAGGACTAACAGATATATAAATATTAGTTATAGATTAGTTATTTAAGAAGGACTATCACATATATAAATATTAGTTATAAATTAATTATCTAAGACTGGGAAATTAGTTGTTTAATTTGACTATACTAATTTTGTGAATCTTTTGTAGATTATTTTACTCATTATCAATACAATCATAAAATTATATTTTCAGATTTATACTTTTCTTCCACTAAATCATATTTATTTACAGTTATGAACTTCTCAACCTCTGTACTGACAAATCTGCACAACAATTTATTGTTTGTACAACTGGCTATAATTCTATTGTACAAATTTTGAATCCCTTTAAGAATAGAGATGCTTTCCTACCTTCAGTGCAAACAATCTATATATTTATATGATCTGTGCCAAGGCTTACGTTAATTACTGAAAATATATGACCATTATTTGGTATATGTAAGATAGAAATTGATATTTAAGTATCAGTTTTGCAAGACATTAGACATGATCTGAAACCCAGAAATTTGTAGAACTAAACTTGACATTTAATATATGAGAATCCAGAAAACAGTAACAAAGTTCCCTTTTTTATTTAACAACATTAAGCAGAAATTTGGCAACATTAAGAACTGATTCAACTTCATCACACAACTTTATTTTGTTAACACAAGGTGGTTTTTCAGTCCAACTGATTGCTCTTTCTGAAGCCTACAACAAACTCATAGATCTCCTTCTCATCAGCAATAGATTTGGAAACACTCTCCCTCTGCTTGCATCTCTCAGCCCAAGCAATGATCTTAGGACACTCTGCCTCCACTTTGAAGTTCCCCAATGCCTCATAAGTATAAAACCAGGTGGAGAAAGGGATGAGAGCAATGTCAACAAATCCAAATGTGTCACCCCCAAAATAAGGCTTGTCTCCAAGATTCTTCTCGAATTCCTTTAAGCCCTCCACAAACTCCTTTGTTGCCAATTCAATCCCTTCTCTCTTTCCAGCCCATATCCTAAACCCAACATCACCAATCTGCATGTGTTTCACACATGGAGATGATGTAAGTAAATTTTAAGAATATGACTGCAATAACTTTCTGTTCAATCTCATCATGAGAAAAAGAAGAAAACTTGTACAGTATTATTACCTGTATCCTTGTCATTAAATTCTCAAATTCAAATTATACTACAAATATGAAGAACTTGACACAAAGATATGTTGTAAAATTAAAGGGGTGATCTAAGTTTGTCATAAAAATGAATTGCCCATCATGTTGTTGAATCATTAATAAGTAAAAGACAAAACTTTGAATCAAAGGGTACTTAATTGGATGCTAAAATAACTGAAATTGAGCACCAAAAACTTACCTTCTTGTTGACAAAATCAGCCCAGAATCTGGCCTGTGCTCTCTGATAAGGTTCTGAGGGTAAGAAAGAAGGTTTGTCCTTCCACACCTCATCAATATACTCAACAATAATGATGGACTCAGCAATTGGCTTGCCATTATGGATGAGAACTGGAATCTTCTTGTGAATTGGGTTCATTTGCAGAAGCAGTTGGCTCTTGTTATTCAGATCCTCTTCCCTGAACTCATACTTTATCTCCTTCTCTGCCAGTGCAATCCTTGCTCTCATGCCATACATACTAAGCCACTCATCCAACAGAATCAACTCCTCCGCCATTTCCAATCACAACAGATCAACAGCACTTCTTCGACAGCCTACGATGATTTTAAGGTTGTCCAAAGGGTTGTCAGACTTTTTGAGAGACAACAGATCAGCTTTATCATCTTCCTGAATGGCTCAATTATTGTTACAATCACATGCCAAAGTAAGTTTCTTACCTTAAAAAATCTATCATTAGTGGAAATTGTGTCTTTACTTCTTTTTCAAGTATTTTTAATATCAAACATTTAAATATATTATCACTGTTGAGTCAAGCTCTTACTTTTGGGAAATAGGTTGAGATGTGACATTATTATATATATATATATAAACCTATAGGTTTAGGTGGCCGGCTACACAAGACTTTTATACAAGATACTTCGACATTGGTGTTCACATGATAGCGCCAGTTTAATATTATAATAAAATAATAATTTATTTAATTGGAAGCTAGATGTAGAAAACGAAATCGGTTTTTAAAGTATCATTAATAAAAAGGATCGAATGGAATAATAATAGGTTGGTGGTAATTTTTTTTTTATAGGAACATTATTTGACTGACACTCTTCTCTTTATTGTATTGATATTTTCAGCTGTTGAACATTGTGGCTAGAAAGGGACGCTGTCACTTTTTATTATATATATATATATATATATATATATATATATATATATATATATATATTACATATTATCTTTATAATCTTTAATTTTTTCTTTTACAGGAATGTTATATATCTTTTTAACTATTTTTTAGAAGAAAAATATAAATTATATTAAGAAGGGATTAGTATTTAATGTGATTTTTTTAGATATAATAAAATACTATCTATACTTTTCCTATTATAGAATTTGTAATTATATATAGTTTTTCGAAAAGTGAAATAAACTTAACATATATATTTATTTGAAAATAACTACATATTTTTATCATCCATCACTGGAACTAATTATGTTCACATATAGAGTACAATCACATCAAGCTCTAAGTTAAACTATTAAAAACAAATTAATCATATATAGAGAGAATATCTGTATGTATACATGAAGAACTATGTAATATTTGTATGCATTGTTTTGTCATGAACTTTATTTCTCATTCCTATCAACATGGATTACGGAACCAATTTAGAATCTAAACAAATATAATATATTTAAAATATAATTCAAATATGAGTATATAATTAAAAATAATTATCCCATACATAATAATTTAAAAAAAATTAAATTCAAAATAAGAAACACACCAACTTGGATTGTGAAGTGGAAGGAATTATTAAAATAGTAAGTTTTAAAGCATGGAAGAAAATTTTACAATTTTGACTCTCAAATAAGAAAAATGAAGATAATTTTAAGAAAAAATCATCGTTTTTTATTTTTTGAACTTTTTGATAACGATTTTATAGAAAACTATTGTTAACTTTTTTTATTTATTTATAACTATTACTGTATTTTTTTAGAGTGACGATTTTAAAATCATTGTTAATTGATTGTAATATTCAAATTTTGCGGTAGTGTTCATTTGATTGTAGATATTGTTACAGGAGTAGTATGAACAACGTCTTGAGCTGGTGTTTAATGTAAATGTTTTTGTCGTAAGACTTGTTTATGGAAAAAGCATAGCTCTAACTTCAGATTGTCTACATATATTTGTTTCACTTTTACTTCTATTATATCTAAAATTTAAAACTTTGTCTTCTTGTAATTAGTAACATTTTAAATAAATTATATGTTTGTGTTTAATTATTTTAATTTTTAACTTTTATACAATGTTTGCTACTGCTGATAATAATAATATTAAATTTACATATAATTTTATCTAATATTAATATATAAATTTAAATATGCTTTTGATTTTGTAAATATGATTTTATCTGATTTAGGTCCTTGTAAAAATACATCTTAGTTTTAAGTTTCTACATTTGTGAACTGTTATTTTTTTTTAAGTCTCATTGATAGCTATGGTTGACTATAGTTCCTTTAATGCTAAAAGTAAAAAAATATTAATTAATACAATAAGGATAGCAAAACAATATTAATTAATACAATAAGGATAACAAAAAAATATTCAAAATTAAGGTAATAAATTTATTTGTTTTCAATAATTTACTTGTTAACATTGTATTTTTTGAAAGATAATATAATTTATTTAGATGTTGTATTATTATGTCTATATATATTAATTCAATATTATAAAAATATTTTTTATAATATAATCTTTTAATATATCTTAAAAGGGAATTTTATTTATAAAGATAAAAATAATAAAATATTTTTATACTTTAAATAATAGTAATTAAAATAGATTAAAATTATATTACTCTTATTAGAAAATATGATGATTATTATTATTATTATTACTATTACAATTATAATAACTATTATTATTATTATTATTATTATTATTATTATAATAGTTATTATTATTGTTTTAATATTAATATTAATATTATTAATAATAATAATATTATTATTAATATTATCATTGTTATTATACTTATTATCATTAATATTATTATTATTATTATTATTATTATTATTATTATTATTTGTTGATATTATTCTTTTTATTATTATTTTCGTTATAATTATTATTATTATTAATATTATTGGTTTTGGGATATCTTCTTTATTACCGTTGTTAGGATATTGTATTTGCTAATCTTTGTGCTATGGTTAAACAATTTTTTTTTTCTTTTTAAGTCAGATACTATTTTATTATTATTTCTCTCATTCTTAAGGTCTACTTAGCTAGTTATTAAGGACTTCAGGCCCATTATCGTTATTAACTTCAAATTTAAGTTTATTTCCAAAATTTTGGCTTATAAGCTTGGTGTTGTTTGTAAGAGAGTGATTTCTCATAATTAAAGTGGCTTTATTAGAAGGCATCAAGTTAAGGATCAAGGATTGTATATGTATTGCTTTTGAGATATTATCACATGGTCTAACAAGGTTAAGGGTGGTAATATTGTTATTAAGATTGATATTTCTAAGGCTTTTGACACTCATATCAATTTGATCCATGTTATCTTGCAAATAACTTTTTTTTTTTTTAAATTAGAATCAATGGTAATATGGTTGACTATTTTAATTATGGACAAGGTGTCCGTTAAAGAGATCCTTTATTGCCCTTTCTTTTTTGTTTACCCATGTCCTTTACGTTGATGACATTTTCGTTGTTTATAGAGGCACTAAGAAATCTTTGACCAATGTTATGGAGTTTTTACATGTCTACATAAAATCATAGAGCCACTATTCATTTTAATTATCTAGGGTGTTCTTATTTTTTCTAGTGCTCTTAAGAGGTAATTTTTTCAACATTTAGATGATAGATTCAAGAGTAAGCTTGTTAGAAAAGGTAAGTGCTTTAGTATTGATAAGTACGAATTTTGAGTGTTTTTATACATGAGAAATATTGAGTACTTGTGGGTTTAAGTGTTATTTAAAATAGTAATTACTCCCAATTTTAGAATTTTTGGATTTAAATTTATGTTTTGAGTCATGAGTTAAAGGAAATCATTTAATCACAATTATTGTGAAATTTCAGGTATAAAAGAACGAAGAAAATGATAGATTGGAATATTTATGAAGAAAAGAAATAAAAAGTTTAAAATAGAAAAAAACCCAAGGGAAAAGCCACTTAACCTAGGCCCAAAACCAAGTTTAAAAGGAGATTTTTAGGGTTTTGGGAGGAATCAAGACCTAGAGGACGGAGGCGGATGGCTAAGAATCAAGATTTTCTTCTCCTCTTGCAATCTTCCTTTCATTGGATTGTAATGGCTACCATGGGTAGGTAATTCTTCATCTTTGGGATTGAATGTAATCTTTTGAACTCATTCATAATTTGGTGATTTTTATATATAATATTCAGTTTCTACTCAATTGGTATTTTCATCTTGTGCTTAATGCTAGATTTTATCTGATTAATAGAGTCTTGATTTTGATTCTTAAATTTAACTGGAAAGTACTTTTGAGTTTTTGACCTAGATGAAAATACTCAATATATTGGAATGCTAGGGATAGGTTTCGATGTATTGATTGCGTATAACATCTGTTCTTAATGTTGGGTAATTTACTAAATAGCTGAGGGAGATAGATGAAGTTCAATCCCAGAGTCTTTTTAGATCTTGCAAACTCCTTTTTATAATTGTTACTTATTTTTAATTGTTCTTTTATTTTTACTCGTATAAAGTCCTAACAAGTATGATGTGACATGTGTATCTTGTTAACTTTGTTTATTATTATTGAGAAAATCAAGGCAAGAAACACAAGAGAGATTAAACAAGAATGAGACAAGATTCAGACCAACATAAGGGAATGACACCACCTTCAACCTAAAACCTTAAAGCATTGGTTTTGTAGGTCTTCTTTGTTATATGTTGCTCAACTTTCTCATTTCTACTCAATGTCAGACTTAGACTCACACCTGGATACCTAACAATTATGTCACACAAATTTTTAAATTTATAAATGACCTATAAAACTATTAAAGGAAGTGAGTAAACAGGTTAAGAATTATTTGGACTAGTGATGTTCTTAAAATTGGCCTTATTTTTGTGAATTAGATTTCTATATTTGTACCCCTAAGAAGAATAGGGGTTTCCAAGTCTTGGATTTGCAAATAGAGAATAAAGTTGACCTTCTTCGGCTTGCATGAAATTTTGCATACAATTCTCTACCTTGGTCTAGTCTAATGCATTATAGATTCCGTCATTCTAGATATATCAAGATTCGTGCTCATCAATCTTCTTCTATTTAGCCTAGGATCAAACATTCTATGAAATTATTTTGGTAAATACTTTATGGACTATTAGTCAAGGTGATAAAGTAAATTTTTGGAAGTACTATTCCAAATGCTTTCCTCTTTTGATGGTATGAGTCCTCAAGAAATCATTACTCTTCCAGATAGTTCGAATTGGAAACTTGAAAATAATGATATTCTTAATCAGAAGACAATCAGACGTTTCGTCTCTTACTTTCCAGCTTGTGATTGGAAATTGTACAAAACATTATTTTGTTAGAACAATCAAGATACATGTAATCCATTCATTTAATATTTAGTATCATCAAAACATATAACCATAAACTTTACATGATATTTTGGTTATCTATGAGTCATAGACCATTAAGAGTTTAACCACCCGTTCAAGATCATTCACTAACACTCTTCAATTTAATTCTATCTTCTCATTTATTATATAAATAAAAATGATTTTTTCTTGATTTTTTCTTTCATTTTTAAGTTTAATTTTATTCATAAAATTGATAGTTTTGTTCAATTACATTAGATTTGATAAGATTATATTTTTCATATTTAATTTAAGATTTTAAATGATTTGATCTAGATATATTAATTAGACGCACATGACGAACTATTACTATTTTCTTATTACTATCATTATTATAATTTGAATTTGAATAATGACTATTTGATTAAATTATTTTATTTAAGATTTTAAAATATTTAATCGGGATATATTACGATTATCATTTTATTTTTATTATCATTTTTATGATTTGAATTTCGATAACGACGATTTGATTAAATTATTTTAAATTTAATTTTATTATATCTTATTTAATTAATTATATCCTCTCGTTTATTATATAAATAAAATAAATTTACTTTTTTTTTCATTTTTAACTTTTATTTTACTATCATAAAATTTGTCGGTTTTGTTCAATTACTTTACATATCCCTCTTACATGTTGCCATCATTACTATTTCATTTTTTATAATTTTAATTTAAGATTAAAGATATATTAATTGGATGCGTTTATTTAATATGTAACTAATTATTTATACTATTATTATGATTTAAATTTGAATAATGGACATTTGAATAAATTATATTTAAAGTTAATTTAATTATAGTAGCTAGGATAAGATTATGTTCTCAAAGATTATATGTTTTCACTTATTACGTATATCATTTAATATTTTGTTAGATTTCATTAGATTTTATTAACGTAAGGATATATCTATATATAGATATATAGTAGGTAGCCTGGGCGACTCGTTCATTTCTTTTTATAGTGAGAAAAGAAAAACGTCAAACTCTTGAACCTAAATCCAAATTCTCCTTATTGTTAGAGGTGCTCTCAAATTGAGGAACTCTACAATCAAATAAGTGAATACAATCTTTTATTTTTTTATGATTTAAATAGATATTCAAGTACGAGTCTAAGTCTAATGTTGGGTAGGAATGAGAAAGTTGAGCAACATATAAGAAAAAAGACCTACAAACTCAATACCTTAAGATTTTGGGTTGAAGGTGATGTCATTTCCTTGTGTGAGTTTAGCCCAGTTCTAATTCTTGTGAGATCTCCCCGCGTATCCCGTCTAAGTGTGTACAAATGAGGGTCTTTATGGATGAGGTACTCGTGTTTAAAAATACTTCTGCTCAAGGGAGAATGTATAGGGACTCTCACTTGAGGAGGAGATTGCTAGGTATTCAAGTGTGAGTCTAAGTCCCACATTAGGAAGAGATTGTTAGGTATTCAAGTGTGAGTCTAAGTCCCACATTGAGACGGTACAAGTGAGGGTCTTTGTGCATGAGGTACTCGTGTTTAAAAATACTTCTGCTCGAGGGGGAGTGTACAGGGACTCTCACTTGAGGAGGAGATTGTTAGGTATTCAAGTGTGAGTCTAAGTCCCACATTGAGCGGTACAAGTGAGGGTCTTTGTGCATGAGGTACTCATGTTTAAAAATACTTTCGCTAGAGAGAGAGTGTACAGGGACTCTCACTTGAGGAGGAGATTGCTAGGTATTCAAGTGTGAGTCTAAGTCCCACTTTGAATAGGAATGAGAAAGTTGAGGAACATATAAGAAAGAAGACCCACAAACTTAATACATTAAGGTTTTGGGTTGTAGGTGGTGTCATTCCCTCATGTGGATTTGACTCAGTTCTCATTCTTATGAGATCTCCCCATTTTGCCTCCTTGGATTACCGAACACTTTCTAACCCTTTTGTAGGATGTTTGAAGTGTTTCTTTGTGGTTGATTATGATAATTTATTCAAAAACTTACAGAATCATGGGTTGCGTGAAATTGTTCAAATTCTTTGATGTGCTTGTCTCATTTAGTCATCCAAATTTGTTTTGATTTATCCTCTTGTCAGTAAGACCAATGGAAATGAGTTGGTCAATTGTAGATGATGGTTGTATCATTGATTTTATGGATTTGGTTCACCGTAACAACTCAACAACAACTCCCACACTGGATTTTAAGATCGACTGAAGATGGTGGTGTTTATATCTTTGATTAACTTGAGTCACAACAACATGCAAAATAGTGGCAGTAGAATTTTAAGATCAATCCAAGATGGTACTTTCTTCTTTGATTCCATGCAAAACAACCATGATTATGTTAAAAATCTTGAAAGGTTCAGAATTAAAGAGAAAATAAAAGAGTATTGTTTGCATATGTCTTGGGAACTTTCTATTGGATCCAGAGCAATTCGCCCGCCCCAACCATGTTCTCGTATCTTTCATCAACACTATCATAAAATGGCTCAAGATCAGTCACACGTCTTTTGTATTGAAAAAAATCTGTGAATGGAGAAAAAGACGTAGAAAAATAGAGAGTATGGAAGAGGAAAGGAAAACTCTCTGTTGATCTTACAAAATAGAAACATATAAAATTATGAGAATGAACGAAAATGTCAAAATGTATGAAGAATTTCTCTACAGCTAAGAACAAATTACATTTATAATAGTTGTAAAAAGAAAAATAACTGACTGAAATTATTTCCCTAGAGTTTAGGAATACTTATTTTGACAAAAAAGAAAAATAAATCTGAACTACTTTATCCTAACATTAAGGAAAAATCGTAGGCAATGTGTCTAGTAGATTCTGTTGCAGAACAAGCTTACCATGTTGCGTGATGCACATATCTTTAAGCAAGTGAACCAGCCACTATACTCACAACATATGGTAGCCAGACAAGATACTCAGATTTTGAGGAAGATCTAGAAATGGTACTTTGTTTCGTTGTTTTCCATGGTATCAAGGATTCTTCACGGTATATGCAGAACCCTAGTAGAGCGGCATGTAATGGAACAAGAAACCCAATAATAGTTACTAAAAGTTTTTAATTCTACAACATAGGTTTTGGGATAGAAAATACCTTGCGCAATTGAAGATTTAACGTATATGATGATACATTGTAGAGCTTGATGATGGTGCTTTAAAAGTGCTTGAACGACTAAGAGATTGCACTACAAACTATACACTTGCGATACGATCAAACAAGCTCTCATTTTTCTTGATCATGGGAGTAGTAATAAGCTTGACATTCAATATTCCTTTGTCAACTACAATGTTAAGGGTATACTTCCTTTGACAAATGTGTATTCCTTCATGGGTTCTGGAAATCCCCAAGCTTAGAAAATATTTTAACTGATCTAAATCCTTGATCTTAAGTGCTGCATGTAACTGAACTTTATCTTATTTGATATCACTTATGCAATTACTGTTGAAGAAACTGAAGGATCACTCTCTCCATCTTACATTTCATGATTTGGCTAGTGGCAGTAAAGCTAAGCCAGGTAAGAAGAATAAGAAGGATAGAACTTCACTAAAAGTTCATGAAGGTAAAATCCATAAGGAGAAGACATGTTTTTTCTGCAAAAGGGCTGGACATTTTAAGAAAGATTTTCCGAAAAGAAAGAAATGGTTTGAAAAGAAAGGTATCTACTATGTCTCAATATGTTTCAAATCAAATCTTATTGAAGTGCCTAACAATACTTGGTGGTTAGATTGTGGTGCAACTACTCATGTATCACATGTTTTACAAGGATTCCTTTCGATCCAACCTATAAGAGGAACTGAAAAGTTCTTGTATATGGGAAACAGAATGAAAGCACGAATAGAAGGAATTGGGACATACAAATTGATCCTGGATAGTGGCTGTTGCCTGGATCTAGAAAAGTGTCTCTATGTTTCTGTATATGCTAGAAATTTAATTTCTGTTGCAAAGTTAGACAAGTTAGGATTTAACTTTAGGATTGGTAATGGTTCTTTTTCATTGTACAAGAATTTGTACTATTATGGTTCTGGTACTTTAATTGATGACTTATACCGTTTCAATCTTGATGTTAAATTTGCTGAATCTCTGTTTCATGTTGAACATAGTAATCATATAGTATGTAAGGAGAATTATGCTTTCTTATGGCATCAAAGGTTAGGTCACATATCCAAAGAAAGGATGTCGATGCTAATGAAAAGTGAAATTTTGCCTCAATTGGATTTTAGTGACTGGGATGTGTGTTTGGATTGAATTAAAGGCAAGCAAACAAAACACATTTCAAAAAATCCAGCCACAAGAAGCAGTCAACTTCTTGAATTGATACACATTGACATATGTGTGGTCTATTTGATGCTCCATCTTTTAATAAGAAATTTTATAATCAATTATGGCAATGGCTTTCCATTTGGCAACGTGCAGTAAATTGAAAACAAACCTTACGTGAACAGCGCCAACAATCTTTAATTCTTAAAGGTTATCGCATGTATGTTGTCAAAATACTTACATTATGTGATAACCTAATTACCCTTATTCTTAATCCCATTTTAATTTACAAATTAGGGTTTATAGGATTTGGGAAAAATATCTTTAATGGAGAATCATAAATTTAACAACCTAAGCTCTAATACCATATGTAAATTCCTTTTTGCATTCATGGAATTCTACAGGATCTTAGAATTTATGGCTCTCACAAAAAAAAAAGAAAAATATACCCGGATACATGCTTGATGATTTCTGTTGATCTTCATATGCTCTTTGATGATTTTTGTTAATCTTGGAATTTTCCCCTCTCTTCCTTCTTTTTTTAACTTTTATTGATGGTGAGAAAAGAGTTCATACATACACCTGACAATATATATGTTTTTAGTGTACCTTCTGTTTTAATTTTAAAGAGAGAGGAGAGGAAATTTTAATAGAATCCCCACTGACTATTAACTTTATAAGAGTAACAACCATTACATTATTTTTTTATTTTATTAAATTCAACCCTATAAATACATTAACGATAATTATAATAATATTTATTTTAAATATTCTTATAATTACTTGCCAATATAATGTCATAAAAGACAACTAATGAATAAAGAACTAACTAAAGACTGTAATACAAATATCGGATGTAAGTTTTTCATACCATTGTGTGTTTTAAACTGAATAAAGACTTTTGTCAAATGAAAAACTTGTTGTTCTTTATAGTGATCTCAGATAACAAAGTCATATACACTTCCTCTTTCAAGTATTTATATGATGTTGTTGGTTACAAAGTTCTATTACCTTTTTGTAATACTTTTTAATTTTGGTTATTCAACCTATTAGTTATCAAATGTCATGATATTCTTCAGTGAATGGGATGACTTTGTTTGTCTTTTTTTATCACGCAAAAAGTTATTACCCTAAAATAAACCAACAGTGAACATGATCTGTCTCTTATTTTTACTATTAGGAGTAACAATCTTAGAGCGACAAACATATGTTGTAAGGAACTAGTATCGTTTTCCATTACCTATTATATGCCTTTTATCACACAACATTCATTTGATTCAGCTGTTTGGTTTTTAGTTGCTCTGTCTTGTGCAAGCCATGCTCAACACTATCTATCACTTCTTCCCCGACTTATGACTGACTAGTAATACTGATAATAAATTTTGTTTTTATTTTTGTACATGTTCTATCTTACTTCCCCTTCTAAATGTAACCACAAATAATAAATTTCATTTTATTGAGACTTTCTAATAGTAACTAGAAACCTAAAATATTAATTTGATTAAATTATTTATATATGAAAAGTCATACAATTATATATTTTTTTTCTTTAAATTTCTCCCTTGTCCTGATTAAATTATTTGTATATGAAAAGTCATACAATTATATTCCTTTCTTTAAATTTCTCCCTTGTCCTCAAATCTTGCATGTGCTCACATACTGCCTCTTCCTCACCTCCCTCATCTACGTCTATAACGTGCCTTAGAGGAAATACCCAATTCGTTTCGTAAACCTAAATAATCGTGAGGGCTTAACCTGTTCAAGATAATGCAAGACATGATTTGGTCTTCTATTGGCCTTGTTATGATAGAAAAAAAGGGGCCACATATTCCCCATACTATATTGAATATATGGATATTGAATATATGGATAGGTTATGAGGTCGCTAAAAGCTTAGTATATGAAAACTTGTTAATTCTTATATTAGGTAAACTGAGTGACCAAGTAGATAAGTTTCTTAAAATTATTGGAAGACAGAGACAAAAACTAATAATTTGGAAGGTCAATATTTGTTTGTCTTTTTTTATATGCTATATGGAATTATTCCATCAAATTTTTGATGGTTTAATATTCCTTATTTATGCATAATTTCACATGATGAATATTAATATATTAATAAAGAAGAAAAAATTAAAATTCTTCAATGCTTAGATGAATAGCATTTTCAATACAAAGATGAATATCATAGAAATTGTATAAGGAGATCCTTAAATGTGAAGAATGTGTGCCCTTTGGTATATCAAAAGCATTAGCTATTGGATAGAAGAGTATAAAAAAACAATTAACTCATTCCTCTTATATGCACACTCCTCAACTACCACACCTTTATTCTTTCAAATTCATTTTATGTGTATGGTTTACACTTTGCATGAACTAGCTATTACATGTAGATACCTTGTGATTTGGGCAGTCATATTGTATAGATGTTTAAATGCTAATTTTGAGAAATTAAATTGTTTATTTTTTCTTATTTTTCAGTGCCTTATTTCCAAGTGTATGATAAAAAAATAGTTTATATTTATTGTGTCTATATATTAATGAGCTCTTATTGAGAAATTACTTTCTTAAATTTTCAAAGTTTTATAAGGTTTATTTTTTTAAAATAATATTCTAAAATTAGAATAATTAGAATTATATACGTTTTCACTATAACTATAATATATAATAATGAATATAACTTTTTTTAAGTATATAAAATGAGATTAAGTTAAAAAAAAATTTAATTGTTAAAAAAATAATCTTGATTGTAAGTGTTTAAATTTAATTTATAAATTCTAAATTTATAATATTTTTTTTCTTGAATCTGCATAAATTATTATAAAATTAATTAAATATTAATAAATAAAATGATTTTGAAATCAATTTATAAATTTGATATTAATTTTTACTTCCTTTTCATATACTAAAAGAGAAAAAATTAACAGAGACCTTAATTCCTTAATCTACACTTAAGCTTCTAAATAAAGATACTTATAAATATATAATATAATAAATTTAGAACTAGAGAATGATTTAGTGATTAAATATTGAAATTAAAATAATAATATAAAAAATGAAAGACAGAAGAAAGAAAAAAAAAATAAGTAAAAGAATCTTAAAAAGGAAGGAGATGAAAATAGAAATAAAGAGAGATAGAAAATTAAAATTTTTTAACATTTACAATTAGTTAACTATTTAATATTTTTTTAAGAAAATATCTTTGACTATTTAATATTTATTTTAAAAAAATATATTATTAATTTATTAAGAAAAAATTGTCATATAAATTTAATATTTTAATTTTTGAATTAAAAATTACTTTTTAAAGTACTACCAAACCGTACCGAAAACCAAGCAATGCACTAGCAAACGTAATCACCCAGAAAAAACCCACAATGCATATTCACGACCATGAGGCACTACTTTCTTTGTTTATTTGTATATATTTATTGAAGAAATGAAATTAATGGAGGGAAACTTCCTAGACTTTCTAACAAGTTAATATCAAACTAATGAATAGTTGTTATATTTATTGTTAATAATTTTTATCTAAATATTTTTTTTCTAAAAATTAAATAATAAAAATAAAATTATTAGTGAAAAAAATGTTAATAATAAAAAATCATTTATGATTCAATATTATATATTTATATTTATGAAAAAAGTTAATTTCTTTTAACTATTGCTTTACTGTACAACTTATTTAAATTTAATTTGAAGCATAAATTTATTTATATCAATATTTTATTTTGCAATTTTATTTAGATTACAGTTGAAGATCAATTTTTTTATTTGAGTTTATAGTTTTACTTGATTATTTTAAAAAAATATATATGCAAGTATTTATGAATACTTGTGTGTATAATAAAATTTACAACGTCTATATATCATACATGAGATCACGAATCGTCTTAGTATAAAAATCTTTTATCCTAAATAGTAAGAGGATTATGTGATATGAAGTGACGAATTGTTAACACAAAATTAAGTTTTTTTTAGTTATTGTATTTTTTTAACTCTTGTTTGATGTCATTCTAAATTTTATATTTTAAATTCTAAATTATTAGCAACACTTAGATTAACCAATTAATCTGCATAATTATTGTTGTCTTTAAAAATGTATGAAACTTTAAATTTCATGCCAGTGTACATCTTTTCCACCTCCTTCTACTAATCTACGAGACATTGTTAGTAGAGGAAAAAGTTGGACATAGTAAACTAAAATTACTTTTAAACCAAAGCTTTCTGAAGTTAGTAAATTTAGTATGTTCAAGTAAAAAAAAAAAAACAGAAAAACAACCATTATACTTCCCATTTGGTTTGGATTGTTAGTGTGATATCATTGGTGGTACTTGTTAATATTTAAAAGTAATACTATATCATAATTTAAATCCAATATATAGTTTATGTATTCAAACAAGTTAATTTATAGTAAATTTTAACTATGCAAATTTATCTTATATAATATAAAAAGCTAAATAGGTAACAACAAAAGCTTCAACAACCTTCCACCAGGATTTTGATTGAAAAGAAAAAAACGAAACCCTGACCCCATATTCATCCAATAAGAATGACTTCCAAAATTATGACTAAAGTTAAACGTTAAATATTTGCAATTCTGAAAATACTGCAAAATTCTAATTCCAATATATATATATATATATATATATATATATATATATATATATATATATATATATATATAAAAAAA
>Ga0209489_104404_pt1 | contig 25998 bp, 18 predicted proteins | sample SiratrowhiteBW_FD_187527 | JGI IMG/M metagenome (GOLD analysis project Ga0209489, IMG submission 187527) | Root nodule microbial communities of legume samples collected from California, USA - Siratro white BW (SPAdes) (version 2) | ecosystem: Host-associated > Plants > Roots > Nodule | place... | reverse complement strand
TACCAATCCAAAAAGCTTTTCAGCATGACCCGTCAGCTTAGGGTTACTGGGATCTACTCCATTAGCTAGAAATGAAAACAAGTTCTTTGCTGCTGGTGCTTTCTCCAGTATCCTATTCATTCATTTAGTTTTTCTTTCATCACACTCACATTAACATCTACAATTTTCATCTATTTCTAAAACACAACAAATTAACCATGCATGTTTAAAGAAAATACTTACGAGCTGTAGAACACAACACTATACTGTGGAATGTTTGCCTTGAATGCTTCGTATGAGCTGTTCACCAAAGCCTCTTGCTTCTCAGTGAAAGCACCCATATTTCTTTTTTACTTTTCTTTTATTTCTATTCTTCAATTCAAGCTATGCAACATTCACATCCTCTACTTGTTTATATAGAAAGCTAATTGGAGTGAGAAAAACTAAAGCATGTGTCTCGTAGTTGGCTTGTTGAGGGTGTCAATCGGCATGATGAAAAGGCAATTACCTTTTCAAAAACTTCATCAAATATTTCAGTTATTCAAAGTAAATTTGTAATTTAATTACAAGTGTGGTTAACACATGCCCCATGAACATTAATTAAGAAAGGACATATATTTTTTTGACAACTTCCTTTTTCTCTCGCGTGTACTTTACAATTGATTTTATTGATAAAAGATTATATTAAAATAATAATTATTATTATTATAATAATTAATATAAATAAATATTATAATAAAATAATAATTTATAGGATTTTGTAATGGTAGTAAGACAAATGATAAGATATTAAAGTATTATCTTTCATTAAAAAATTAAAAACAAAAAGGATTCTGCATATTTTTTATTACAAATTACAACAAATGTAACACTACAAGTCCGGTATATAAAAAAATTAAAACTAGTATAAATATATATTTTATACATTGTTTTTAAACCACATCTTTTCAAAAAAATAGAATAAAAGAAATTGTTTAATCAATATATCTCTAAATCTGCATAGGAGCGCCAGTGACATCCTGTCATTATAATAGTATCCATGAGTGAGGCAGAAACTTTTTCTGAATTCTATCTCTGATACTAATATTTATAATTATAACAGGAAGTTTATGACTAGTGTAAATAGGGTTGAAGAACTTCAGTTGTGGGCTTAGCGAAGGAAATGGGGGTAGTATATACGTCTAAAGAGGATAGAATAATACAAAAGTTTATAAAGATGGAAGACAGAAATAGTAAATTACTTAGGAACTCGAGGTTTGAGAGGGAAGACGATCCACAATGAGTATAATAAGTATAAGCATTAGGAGGTTGGGTGGAGATGTCAAGTGAAAATACTTGTAAGATTTAGTTTCGAAAGAGAAGCCGAGACTTATCTATATTCAGGAAACGATCCACAATGAGTATAATAAGTATAATAAGTATAAACATTAGGGGATTGGGTGGAGATATCAAGTGAAAATACTTATAAGGTTTAGTTTAAAAGGAGAAACCGAGACTTATCTATATTCAGGAAACGAAGTTGGTGAACCTAAGTAGTTAGAGATGTTATTCGTTACGGGGTCTAATGAGATTAGTTGGGTGCAGAGAGGGGTGGATAAAGAGGGAGATGGTATTTTAACAATGTGAAATACTCAAGTGTTCAAATATTTAAAAATAAATGAGGGAAAGGGTTTTATTATAGCAGAGGGTGAGTATACTACTGGGTGGAGTGGACAGTTTATATCTGTGGCATTTATAAATGTCTATTCTCCCTATTCAAATAATGAGAATTTGTACTGTGGGTTGAACTACAACGTATTAAGGAAAGAAATAATAACTTGGTGTGGTGTGTGGTGGGTGACTTTAATGCGGTTTGGTATCCAAGTGAAAGAAGGGCTTGGGTAGTGAAATAGTTAATAGTGCAGAATTGGAAAAGATTAATGAGTTTATTGATAGATGACCGTTATTTGACATTCTTGTTGTGGAGAGGAAATTTACTTGGTATAGACCAAATGGAACATCTAGAAGTAGATTTGATAGAGTCTTAGTGTCAAATTCTTGGATGATGAGGTGGTTAGGGTCTATGCAATACATCCAAAGTAGGCAAGTGTCTGATCACTATGTTTTGGTGGTTAAGAATAAAATGATAGATTGGAGCCCTAAGCCCTTTAAGATGTTTGATGTGTGGTTAGCGATAGACGGATTCAAGGAAGTAGTCAAGAAAGCGTGGGATCAAGGTATATGTAGCAGAAATAGTTTTGAAAGAGAGAAAATAAAATTGAAAGAGCTTAAACAGAAGCTAAAAGAAATGGAAGGAAGAGGTGTTCAATAGTGAAAAAGTGAAAAAAAATGAATTTTAGAAGAGATTGAAGATTTAGACCAATGTGATGATGAAGGGAACCTACAAGAATCTATGAGGGTGAAGATGGTGCAGTTGTTAAGTGATTTGAAAGTTATGTTAGAAAGAGAGAATGTAATGCTAAAATAGAAATCTAGGGTGCAATAGATTGACAAAGGGGATATGAACTCTAAGTTTTTACATTCTAGGCTTAGATAGAGGAGGTTAAATAAAGATATCAAAGGTCTGCAAATAAATGGGGAGTGGTGTGAAGAACCAAATCAGGTGAAAAATCATTTTGAAACTAGGTTTGAGGCCTAACCAAAACTGGGTTTGAATTTAAGCTTAGTTGGGGTTAACTTTAGCACCATTATTGTTGCGGATAATGTTGTGTTGTGTAGCAAGTTTAGTGAGCATGAAATACTAGTTGCAGTAAATTAGTGCAGGGGTTCTAAAAGTCCAGGCCCGGATAGTTACAACTTTCACTTTATTAAGAAAAAATTGGGATATCTTAGGGGAGGAAATGGTTAATGTCATAGACATTTTTTATGAAACGGACATTCGAAGGAGGTGTAATGCGTCGTTCATTACATTGGTTCCTAAGAGAGAGAATCCATCCACTTTGAATGATTATAGACCTATTTCGCTGGTAGGGTGTGTAAATAAAGTTATTGATAAAGTATTAGCTAATAGGCTCAAAGGTTTTTGCCAAATGTGATTGATAAACACCAATCGACATTCCTTAATGGGATAGGAATGCTGGATAGTATTATAATAGCTAATGAAACTATTTGATTTCCTAAGGAAAGAGAAGTTGAAGGGTGTTATATTGAAAGTGGACTACGAAAAAGCATATGTTTCAGTGAATTGGGATTTTCTAGTATACATGATTGGTAGGTCAGGCTTTCATAATAAGTGGATCAATTGGATTAAAATGTGTCTGAGCTTAGCTACAATCTCAGTATTGGTCAATAGTAGTCCTACTAAGGAGTTTAAACCTAGAAGATGACTTAGACAAGGTGATCCCCTAACACCTTTCCTGTTTCTCATAGTAGTGAAGGGTTTGGCTGGCCTAGTAAGGGAAACATCTAGAATAGAAGTGTTAGATGGGTAAGAGTGGGCTCTAAATGTTTTCATGTCAAACTATTGCAATTTGCAGACAACACCTTATTTTTTTTTAACCAAATCACCAAAGTATCTTAGTAATTAAAGCAGTTTTGCGCAGCTTCGAAGTTATCTCTGGCCTTAAAGTTAACTTTCACAAAAATCATGTAGGCACTATAGGGGTAAATGATGTGGATACGACTATTTTCTCTAAGTGCTTAAATTGTGGCCGAATGAAATTTCTGTTTAAATATTTAGGAGTGAGAATATGAGGGAATCCTAGGAAGGTGGCATTTTGGATGTCAGGCATTGCTAAGATTAAATCTAGATTATCCACATGGAAGGGTAAGCTCTTGTCTATAACAGGTAGGGTATGTCTGATTAAGTCTGTGATTAATGTATTACCTCTATTTTATCTGTCTTTCTCTAAAGCAACTACTACTATATGCAATATCGTTAGAAGAACAAAGACCAAGTTTCTCTAAGGTTGGGGTCATGAAGGTAGGAAAATTGCATGGGAGGCTTAGGAAAAAGTTTGTTCCCCTGTTGAATCGATTGAGTTGGGAATAAAAGATGTAGGTAGATTTAATGCAACTTTAGTAGCTAAATGGAAATGGGAACTTCAGATGGAGGAAGTGGGAGTGTGGAGGGACACTTTAGAGTCTAGGTACGGCACTTGGAGGGACATGAGGGTTACTATGGCAGACAGAAAAAGTTCTAGTTGGTGGCGAGATTTGTGTAGGATCTCTGATGCAGGTAACCAGTTTAATTGGTTTAAGAGTACGATCAGATGGAAATTGGAAAATGGGAATCAAATAAGCTTTTGGGATGATATGTGAGTCAGTGATATTCCGCTTAAAGAAAAATTCCTAAGACTGCACTCAATTTCACTATGCAAAGAGAGTGTAGTTAGTGAGATGGGAGAATGGGTGAATAATGGTAATGGGGAAGACTTTAGGTGGTGGCTGTTATGGATAAGAGAGATGTTCGTGTGGGAAGAGGAGTTAAAACAGCAGTTCATAGCCCCGCTACTTACTGCCCAGTGGAAGAGGGGAGTTTCAGATGGGTGGATTTGGGATGAAGATGATTTATATACATATTCAGTCCGATCTAGGTATAAGGCTTTACAAGAATTTACCCTTTCTCCATATCATGAGTTGTTTAGAGAATTATGGAGCCTCAAAATGGCTAGTCCAACACAAGTTTGTGTGTGGAAGGCAATGTTAGAGAAGTTACCAACTAGAGGTAATCTGGTGAGGAGAAGGGTTAGTGTATCTAGTAACCTGTGCATATTGTGAGGGAAGGTAGCCGTAACAGCCCAACATGTTTTCATTAATTGTGAAATTGCACAAAAAGGGTGGGATAACTGTGATAGATGGATAAGAATTTTATTTGTTAGACATCATAATATTGTAAATCATTTCTAAAACTTCTAGTTGTTTAGTTTTAATAGTAAAATAAATACAGTGTGGAAGGAAATGTTGGTGGCCATAGTGTGGCAGATGTGGAAATAGAGGAATAGAATTGTGTTCAATAGTGAAGTAGTGGATGATGCTGAAATGTTTACATTAGCACAGTTGAAAGCTTGGTCTTGGACCAAGTTAGAAGGCAGAGGGTGTATTGTTCATTTTTGGACTGGTATTTCTATCCTACTGTGTGTCTAACAAATATTAGATAAGCTATAAGTTGTTGTGCCTGAAGGAGTAACGAATTCGATCATAAAAGTGTGTGGCTCAATAATGGTGGCCACTTATAATGGTGTTTCTATATTAGGTAGTCTGAGTTAGAGGTAGGTACGTAGGTGCTGGTGTGCTGTGTTTGCAAGTAAACAGGTTTGTGCAGTACCAATCATTGGTGACAGTTGCAAGAAGGTTGACGTATGGAGGGAAGATGAATGGAGGTCAACTATATAAGAAGCAGAGTAGCATTCACCAATACGATAAGCTACTTTCAATAACAAAGATGTTACAAACGAGGAGATCAGTGAAGTGTTTATTGTTCTGTAGTTAAAGCTTAGTTGCAGATGCAACAATTGTTTCGAAAAAGAAGAAGATTTGAACCAAGGAAGCTAAAATTTAACAAGTTATCTCATGAGTTTAACCAAGGAAGCTAATTCAAAGTTAGAGCAAGTCTAGCATATACGCAACTGCAGTGCATGTATTTGTCTAGTCTTAGCGTATAAGCTGAGTTTATTAGTTCTTTCCATGTGTACTATGTTAGGAAATTATATTTCCTTAGTCTAATTGTGGGCTATATATTTATATATATTTATTTATATAATCATATCAGCTATTGATTTCCTTAACGTTTGAAATCGTTAGTCATTAAAATGGTTTTAATGAGTCATTTAATATAGTTTTAATGACCTCCTTAATTTCTCAGATTAATTGGTTTAATGGGAATCGTTTTCTGATAGGTTATCAGAATATAAAAAGGGAGGTAAAGGGTTGGTCCCCAGCACACCAAAATCACAAACTTTATGGTCTCTTACCCCATCAAAAGAGTCTAAAGTCTAGTAAGAGGAATAAGGAAGATTTTGGTTGAGGAAGATCATAACCCTATCGCGTGTTTCATCTTCGTCTATGGATTCAGGTATGTGATTCTTCTATTGGATTATGACTCTCAATATTTTAACATGATGGCCAAATTCATTATTCAGAACATTTATTCTGTAATTTGCTGGACTCATTAGGAATAGCAGCTGGACTCAAGAGGATACAAGTTTTATGATCCTACATCAAGATCAATTTTTGAAACGGGAAATGCAATTTTTCTCGAGGATGTTGAGTTTGGAGGGGAAGGAAACATTAGGAATGTTGTTTTTTGATGAGGAATCTATTATTGATAATTATCAGGTATTCATACATATTATTATTCAGGACACAATTATAGAACAAGACAACAATGAGAATCCTCCTCAAATACAACCTATAGAACAAACTCAACAACCTCAAGAAGTGTCACTAAGAAGATCTACAAGAGAAAGGAGAAGTGTTATTTTAGATGAATACCTTGTGTACCTCCAAGAACATGAGGATGGCATTAGTTTAACAGAAGATGACCCAATCAACTTCTGTAAAGCCATGAAAAATTCTAAATCTCAAAAGTGGATTGATGCCATGGAGGAGGAGATTAAATCTATGAGAGACAATGACGTTTGGGATCTAGTAGAATTACCTGAAGGTGTGAAACTCATTGGTTGTAAATGGATATTTAAAACTAAAAGGGATTCTATGGGTAATATTGAAAGATATAAAGCTCGTCTAGTTGCTAAGGGTTTTACTTAAAGAGAAGGCATAGATTATAATGAAACCTTTTCTCCAGTATCTTCAAAAGATTCTTTAGAACAATAATGGCATTAGTAGCTCATTTTGATTTAGAGTTACATCAGATAGATATTAAGATGACATTTCTTAATGGAGACATTGATGAGACAATTTATATTGTGCAACCAGAAAACTTTGTGTCAGGTAATTCAAAGTCTATGGTTTGCAAATTAAAGAAATCCATCTACGATCTCAAACAGGCTTCCCGTCAATGGTATTACAAGTTTCATCAGGTTATTACCTCATATGGCTTTGAGGCAAATATTGTTGATGATTGTGTATACTACAGGTTCAGTGGGAGTAAATATGTATTCCGAATCTTGTATGTCGACACAACCATGGCTAAAAGAGACAAGTTTAGTCTCAAACACTATCCCAAAATGATCTTGAAAGGACAATAATGAATCATAAACCTTATGGATCAGCAATAGGGAACTTAATGTATGCTCAAGTCTACACACGTCCTGATACAATATTTATAGTGAGAGTTCTAGGCAGATACTTGAGCATAAGGTATCTAACCATGGCATATGGTTACGAAACTTTGTCACCAGGCTCCGTGTGGTAGATGGCATTAAAAAGCCATAGAAGATTTATTGTGACAATAATTCAGTAGTACTTTACTACAACAACAACAAGAGCTCAATAAAGACAAAATATTAAATTTTGGGTTGTTAAGGAGGGAGTTCAAGAAAAATAGATTTCTATAGAACATATAGGAACAAAGTTTATGCTAGCAGACCCACTAACCTAAGGATTGATCCCTGAAGTCTTTCATGAGCATATTGCTCATATAGGTACCATTGTTGATGATAACATGGTTTAGTGGGGTTATTTGGTATACTTTATATATTTTATGTCAAGCATTATATTATTTAATTTTCTGCAGAATAAAGGTTGATGATTTACATTATGTTGTTTGCAATGTTAATATTGCAAATTTTGGATAAATATTAATGAAGATTTTAAAGTAGGACCAGTTGGAAATAAACATGCATCAGATGTGATTTTCATATTGCTCATTAAGACTTGATCTATGTCGTTGAGTATATCTGTATGGTAATCATCGTGGTTCAATTGCGAATTTAATGTGATGAAAGTCGCGGTAATTCGATTATTAGTATATGAGATGGATCAGATTGTTTAAGTAGTTAAGCATAAATAGCATTCGGTATGTGCACTTTTGGTTTATTTTGTGATATGATTATTTCAGGACAATATATATAGCCCAAGTGGGAGATTGTTAGGAAATTATATTTCTTTAGTCTAATTGTGGGCTATATATTTATATATATTTATTTATATAATCATATCAGCTATTGCTTTCCTTAACGTTCGAAATCGTTCGTCATTAAAATGGTTTTTAATGAGTCATTTAATATAGTTTTAATGATCTTCTTAATTTCTTAGATTAATTGGTTTAATGGGAATCGTTTTCTGAGAGGTTATCAGAATATAAAAAGGGAGGTAAAGGGTTGGTCCCCAACACACCAAAATCACAAACTTTGTGGTCTCTTACCCCATCAAAAAAGTCACTCTAAAGTCTAGCAAGAGGAATAAGGAAGATTTTGGTAGAGGAAGATCATAACCCTATCGCATTTTTCATCCTCATCCATGGATTCAGGTATGTGATTCTTCTATTGGATTATGACTCTCAATATTTTAACATGATAGCCAAATTCATTATTCAGATCATTTATTCTGTAATTTGCTATCATACTATTGTTGGATAGGTACCTAGTAGGTTGTGGCTTGTATGTATTACAGATACTTCACTAAGGAGGCTTAGTTGCAGATGCAACAATTGTTTCAAAAAAGAAGAAGATTTGAACCAAGGAAGCTAAAATTTAACAAGTTATCTCATGAGTTTAACTAAGGAAGCTAATTCAAAGTTAGAGCAAGTCTAGCATATACGCAACTGCAGTGCATGTATTTGTCTAGTCTTAGCGTATAAGCTGAGTTTATTAGTTTTTTCCATGTGTACTATTGTTGGATAGGTACGTAGTAGGTTGTGGCTTGTATGTATTAGAGATACTTCACTAAGGAGACTTGTTGGTTGAGGAACTACATAACTGGTTGTTTATCTGTTTTGTAATAGGGTTGAAGCACCCCTTAAGTGTTCTCATTTATTTAATTCTTGGCTGTTAAAAAAATCCATGAATAAGGCAAGCTTAATATTCAAAACCCTCATAACTCTCAAATATATATAAAATCATAATTAAATATTTTCAAATAAAAGAATAATCTTCCACGTATATGTTTAATCTAAAGAATCACAACAATAAATTATGCTCGATCCACAATTTAAAATTATAAAAATCTTCAATTATACTTCTAATAACATTAAAATTATTTGTTATGTTTAATGTTTTTCAAAATATTGATAGCATTTCACAATATACTAACATCTGAATTATCAAAAATAATATTGAAATCCACTTCAACTCTTTATATCAATGTAGTTCATTGAATCTAATGGACAAAGTCTATTGGATAATTTTTCTTCAGTTTTCTTACCACTTTATGATATCTTAACTCGTGTTATTTAAATTATCACTAAAATTAAGATATTTCATTTATTAGGGTATTAATGTAACATTACAACCACAATAGTTGAGCTCATGATATCATCCAAGTATTCACACATGACTACAATAGGTCATGATATCATTTGTAATATCCATACAGCATACACAAATGTGTACCACCATTCATCATATATAATTTCTTATTGTATATTTATTTATATGCATTAAAATCTTATTTTACATCAACATATGTTTGTGTGTGAGTGTGTGTATAAAACATATGTCACCAACACATTATACACTACAAGAAAATTTTGATTTACTTACGAATTATTACATAGGAATTTTTATCCGTAGGTAAATTTAGAATTATATACGAAATTTACTTACGGATTTACTACATACGAATTTTACCTACAGATCTACTACATATGGATTTTTTCTACGAAAAATTATAGAGAATTCATACAGATCCTAGTCCGTAGGTAAATTTGGCATTACCTACAAATTTTACCTATAAATCTGTTATCTAGGAAAAAATTCATAGGTAATTAATTACATATTCAAATCTCTATGTAATTACGTACGAATCTAAATCCTTAGACAATTTACCTATGAATTTTTTCGTAAAAAATATTACTAATTAATTTTACTGTTGTTATTGTTAACATATTAATATTATTATTATTGTTAATAAAAATTAATAATATTATTAACATTATAATAATAATAATATTGTTATTATATTTAATATTATTTTTATGAATTTTATTATTATTATTATTATTATTATTATTATTTAGTTAATATTATTACTATATTATTATTATTATTATTACAAAATTCGTTGTAATAATAATAAGAGGAAATTCATCACTAAAACTTTATATTTAGTGATAAATATAAAGTTTGTCAGTATTTATATATTAGTTGTAAGAATACTTTTATTTGTCACAAATATTATTTATAATAGTAACAAATTTAAGAAAATTTCACAAAAATATTATTTACAATAGTGACAAAATTAAAAAAACAATGTCACAATATTTATATTAAAATATTACACAATAATTCGTATAAATTAATAATGATCTTATAACATAAAATATTATATTTTTAATTTATATCACTAGAATTTAAAAAAAATACTAAATTTGTTCTACTTTAGACTTGAACTCATAATATTTTTATTAAAAACAAAACAACTATGGTTCCATTGTACCATTTTATAATTATGACACTTTTTTATCCATCTATTTAGACTTTTTTATACCTTTTTATTATGGTGTTAATAAATAATATATTCACTTCAAATGTAAATTATCTAAACTATTCTCTCTATATAATGTAAATTATCTAAACTATTCTCTCTATATAATGTAAATTATTTAAACTATTCTCTCTATATAAATATAAAAGTAAATAATAGTTATATATATATATATGGATGGAAATAAGATAAATAAATATGGATCATTAAAAAATAAACATAACTGATAACAAAGTTTATTTTGTAAAATGATATAAAATAATAATCAATTTTCGTCCTTTTCATTTTCATCAATAATGTTGTTTTCTTTATCATCTTGCATTATCACTTTCTTCATTGATTTTCGTCATCAATAACTTCTATAATGAAAAATCATATCCATTATCTGACGTATTAAATATAAATGAAGTTGAGGCAATGTATTCGTTCTCTAAACACACCTCATTTGTATCTTCCTTTAACATGTGATATCAATATGAAAATTTTCACCATTTATATATTACTTATTACAATATTTTAATACTTTTATTTGTCACTAATATTATTTACAATAGTGACAAATTTCAAAAAAATGTCACAAATATTATTTATTAATATAAAATGTCACATGATAAAAATATTTTTCTTTTAATAAGAATATAATTGATAAAAATTTATTTAATGCTTATAAATTAATAATAATTATATAACATAAAATATCATATAATAATACTTTTAATTATTATTTTATTGCTAGCCGTTCTTAAAAGAAAAATAATAAATTTGTCCTCGATTGTGCCATTTTACAATTATAACATTTGTTTTGATTTTTTGTTCATATATTTATACCTTTATACTTTTTATTATGATATTAATAAATAATATATTCACTTTAAATTTAAATTTATTATTTGAATTTAACATATAAAATTTAAATTATCTAAACTATCATATATATATATATATATATATATATATATATATATATATATATATAAAAAAAAATAATATATATATATATATATATATATATATATATATATATATATATAAAAAAATAATATTTATATATATATATATATATATATATATATATATATATATATGTATAAAAGTAAATAATAGTTATATAGATATATATGAATGGAAATAAAAAATAGATATGATTCATTTAAATATAGATCATTGAAAAAAATAAACATAACTAATAACAAAATTGTTTTGTGAAATGATATAAAATAATAATCAATTTTCATCACTATCATCTTCATCAATAATATTGTTTTCTTCATCATCTTTTAAATCAATATTTATATCATCACTTCCTTCGTCGTTGTCATCATTAACTTTCATATACATTATTGGATTTTCATTAGTTATAGTTTGGGCTAAGTCATTTCTATCTAATGAAAATTCATATTCATTATCTTATGCATTAGATGTAAATGAAATTGAGCCAATGTCTTCATTTTCTTGACACACCTCATTTGTATATTCTGGCATATCATACTAATCTCGAGGTTTTGTTTTCTTTACTACTAGCCAATTAGGGTTTTTGGTATCTTTGAAATAATACACTTGTTGAGCTTGACTAGCTAAGACATAAGGCTCATTAGTCCTCAATTTATGTTTACTATAAATAAGAATAAATCCATATTGTCTTTTATGTATCCTCTCTCCTTGGAATACACATCCCACCAATCACATCTAAATAAAACAACATTATTTCCACCAGAGTAACTTAATTTAATAATATCTCTCAAGACACCAAAGTAATCCAAATTACCTGTATTATCATCACCTCTAATTAAAATTCCACTATTTTGTGATTTCAAGTACATATCTCGATCCTTTATATTAAACCTCCAACCATTTATCAAATAACTTGTATATCGAAAAACACGTGAATCTGATCCACAAGCCAAGTGGAATAATGACTCATTTATTCTTGTGTCGTCTTCTCTTTTCAAAAGCCCAACCTATTGAAAAAAAATAAGATAAATATGCTTAACTTAATTAATAATAATCAAATAATTTAAATAATTCTTACATATTTTTTGAACCTGATAAAATTTATTTTGATGTCTTTGCTCCACATTTTGTGAATTTGCTTTCTCCAATTCTTGTTCATGCAGTATGATCATAAAATACATAGTAATGATGAATTATATATAACCACAATAATATAAATGTTTAATTTGAGAAAATCACTTACTCAATAAAAGGCAAGACTTCATCATAATTTTGGAGAACATAATTTCTTGCTTGCTCTTGTTCAACTACATTTAACTCAACATGTTTTTTTTTTTGCATGCAATGGTTTTCCAACTTGTACAAAAACTTTGAACTTTGATTTATTAAACTTTGTAAATCACCTTCATAATTTCTTCCACGTCTATTTAATCTTGTCTCAACTCCATCCAAATATATAGAACAGAAGTGCACGCACTCTTGTGCAATATAAGTTTCAGCAATACATCGTTTTGGACGAGCCTTATTTCTTACATATGATTTGAGCCTAAGAAGGTATCTCTCAATTGGATACATCCAACAATACTGCACTAGGCCAGCAATCTTTGCCTCATCTACCAAGTGAATGGGCAAATGGACCATTATGTCAAAAAACAAAGGAAGGAGGGAATATTTTCTCTAACTTACACAAGGTCAAAACTATACTTTTTTTCTAGCACGTGTAAAGTGTCTAAACTTAATGTTTTAGAGCGTATCTCTCTAAAAGAAGAACTAAGTTCAATTAGGGTCTCACAAACTTCATTTCGAAGAACACCGCAAATTGAAAGAGGGAGAAAGTGATGTAGAAATACATGGCAATCATGACATTTCATCCCATATATTTTCCTCCCTTGAACATATACATATCGAGAAATATTGGATGAATAGCAATGAAGAACCTTTAAATCAACTAGAAATTCACAAACTACATGTTTTTCTTGAGATGACATGGCATAAGATGCATATGGAAATGTGCATTTTCCTTCTTCAATCATGGTCGAATCACGGTCGCATGAAGCTCTGGACATATTCCCATATGGGCAAGATCAAATCGGGAATTTACATTGTCTTTTGTCTTTTTTTTAAGACCCATCAATGTTCCTATTATGTTGTCACAAATCTTTTTTTCAATATGCATGACATCTAGATTGTGACGCAATTTTAGACATCTCCAAATAAGGTGACTAAAAAAAAAATACTTTTTTTCTTCCAATTCTTAAGTAATTGAATTTTTTCTTGGTTCCTTTTCATGACAAACTTACCAAGCGTCACCTGTATATATTTATTATTAATAAAAAATACGAATATATAGATATTAATAAAAAAATATTAAAAAAATATCAAGTTAATGATTAAACACAAATAACAAGATAATTACAATTAACTAAAAATTATAAAATATTATTTATTTAAATATAATTAGTTAATACACTCTAATTAGATATTAATCTAATTTGTATATTTGAAATATGTCATTTCATAAACTTATGTCATAATAATAATTTTAAATCTAAAAATTTATTTAATATAATAAGATATAGCGAAAAAAGAAGATGTTTTATCTTTTACTTGAATTAGTTTAGATTTATATTAAAAAATATGTTATCTACTACTAATATTTAAATTTAAATAAATTAAGATAAAAAATGATAATGTATGTATTTAAACATTTAATTCAATATTTTAATTCTATTTTTAATTAAGATAAAAAAATTTAATATTTAAATTTATAATAAAAAAAAGTAATAGTTCTAAATAGTATTTTAAAGAAACATATAATGACACTAACCTGGTCAAATTGTTGATATTGTTGAACTATATCATCTCCAGATAATTGTCTAAGAGCTGGACGATTTTCTTTAGTACCATAAAAAGCTTTACATTATTTCTCCAAGAATGATCAAGTGGCAAAAACATATAATAACACTAACCGGGTCAAATTGTTGATATTGTTGAACTATATCATCTCCAGATAATTGTCTAAGAGCTGGACGATTTTCTTTAGTACCATAAAAAGCTTTGCATTATTTCTCCAAGAATGATCAAGTGGCAAAAACCGATGACTTCCCATATAACAAACTTTTTTCTATTTGGTAAACTTAGGGACTGTGTATCCTCGTTACAACAAGGACATGCAACTTTTCCTTTAGTACTCCATCCGGATAGATTTTCATATGCGAGAAAATCATTAATAGTCCACAAAATCAATGCATGTAATTGAAATGTTTCTTTCATTGATGCGTCATAGCTCTCTACACCGTTATCCCATAATTCTTTCAATTCATCAATCAAAGATTGTAAATATACATCAATGTCATTTCCAGGAGCTCTAGGACCTAGAATAAGTGTTGACATTATGAAATAAGGATCTTTCATGCACCTCCAAGGTGGCAAATTGTATGGAATTAAAACAACTGGCCACACACTATATGAATTGCTTATATCCAAATAGACTAAAACCATCACTTGCTTGACCAAGTCTAACGTTACGTGAATTTGCCACAAAATATGGATATTGTGAGTCAAAATTCTTCCAAGCAATAGAATCAGTCGGATGTCTCATTTTCCCATCTTCATTAAAAGGCCTATCTTTGTGCCACCTCATCTCTTTAACAATATTAGATGTCACATACAATTGTTGTAACCTTGGAGCTAAAGGAAAATAATGCATAATTTTATGAGGTAACTTTTTATGTGGATCTTTATATCGAGGAAATTTATAGGTTGAACAAGAAGTTGATTTCAAATAGTCACATCAATTAAGAATGCAGTCATTCATGCAAGCATCTATTTTGGTGTAATCATGCCCAAGCTCACGAATAATTTTTCGAGCCTCGAAGTTTATTTCCCTGTGGAAATGCTTTTGTTAACAAAGTAAGTATGACATCAATTGCTTTTGTGCTCAAACCAAAAAGACATTTGATATTCAATAATTGAATGATAAATGATAACTTGGAGAAGTTTCTACAACCAAGATATAATTCTTGTTCAACATCTTCTGGTAGTTTATAAAAGTTGTATGTTTTTTCATTCATTCATTGTATTATACTTTGGACTTGTTGTATACCTTGTTTCATTTTTTGCTTTGGTGTCTTCAACATTAATAGCACTCCAATATCATGTAACATACTTTAAATCTCATCACCATAATTTTTCTTGTCATCATCTTCATAATATTCCTACTCTATTTCTTCATGAAGATCCCATATAACATAATCTCTTTTCATCCCAATTGTGATCAAGTGCTCATATATGATTCTTTTAGATTGGAAGAGATTATTCTTGTACTTTTTGCAAGGACGTCCTATTAACTTTCCTTCCTCAAGATCAGGAAATGCAAATTCAATAAAGTCTATAACTCCATTTTCCTATAAAGGTTATGTTCTATCAATTATTTGCATATAACTTTTATCTAATCCCATACCTATTAAAGAAAAATATTATATTAACAATACCATAAATTCTACAATTAAATGTGTTAAAGTGCAAATGAAAACACATATTTTAAAAATATGAAATCACATAATAAATATTTTGTATGAAAAAAAATTGATAACTTTCAATTTAAGATACTAAAATCTAAGACTATGTTCCAAATAAGATATATTTATATATATAAATGTATAAATATAGAGAACTAGGAAATTTAGTTAGCTTCAACACTTATATTAGAAAAATTAATTCGTTAATAAAATTAATTTAAATAAAATTAATGAATGGTATTACCAAGAAGGAGCATAAATAGTCCGAAGTGAAAACAAGTAGGTCTTCAATATTTGAAGAAGGATCACCAACTTGTTGAGAAATATCGTGTAGACATCTTCCTACGAAAAATTTAAGAGTACAAGTATATGAGTGTCCAATGAGAAAGATTAAGTGAGAACTACTTAGATAATCAATATCTAAGTAAGTTTTTGAGTTTATTTTAAAATTTTAAAAATAAGGCTTTTACTCTCATATTATGAGTTATAACCAAATTAATTATTATGTATATATTAATTGTAAATAATTTTCTTTGTATATATCTTACTAGTGGATAATAAAACAAGAAAAAACTTTATTAGAAAATATATAAAAAATATAATTATTATTTATTAACCTTCATTATAACAAATCAGTAATAGTTTATAAAATGAGTATAAATATACTTCAAATTTTAATTTATTAACTTAAATTAATAAATATAATTAGTATATTAATTGATATAATATATTTAGAATAAAACGTTGGAGCAGCTCTCAAATTCCAACCACTTCTTCACCTACGTTAATTGCCCCCAAACGTTTCTCTACTTCGATGCCCCCAGCCGTTTCGTTTCTCGTACCTATTGAAACAAAATCGTTTCATTGTTATTTCACCCATTGGTTATTATTTTTCCAATTGGCATCTCCCCCGGGAAACCAACCAGCTATTTACAACAAACAAGTCTCTCTTTTTTTTAGGGAAGGTAAGATGTCTAGCGTTTATTTAGTCTAAGAGTTATTGAGCAAATGTCAAATCAAATTTAAAAAAAATGTTACTTTATTAGATATATAAAACATATAAATCTTATTTATTGATATTTATTATAAATACATAAATATTGGAGTATATATATATATATATATGGAATAAATCTTCTAAGTCATGATAAATTTTAATGAATACTCTCTATAAAGATTTTAATGATATTAATTGATTGTGATAATTTTATTGAATAATCTTTATTTATTTTTATCCTTCTCTACTATATCAAATTAGTTATTTTTTATATTTTAAATTAATAAATATAATTGTATATTAATATACTAATTAATATAAATAAACTTTTTTGACCCATTTACTTGGTGTTATGAGAGAGGTTTTTTTTCCATTCTGATGTATTTTTTCACATTAATATTCAAAATAAGCAAAAAAATTATTTATTAAAATGGACATGCATAAGTTTAGACTGGTAAGTAACATAAGTGAGATACTCACCATTTCAATTAAAACATTAATTAAAATGTTTCTCTCATATGCAATTATCTTTTTAATTATTTGACATTATGTTTGTTATGCTTAACAATTAAAAAAATTAATAATAATAATTACACAATAATAATTAATAAAATGGTAACAAAAAATTAAGGCATACAAATTTATTTTTAATTAAAATAAAATAATATAATGATAATAATATGAAGAAGAATAATTTAAATTAAATTTATATGAATTTAATTTAAATAATAATAATAATTTTAATTAAATTCATACAAAATTAAATTTAAATAATGATAATAATAATATTTAGGGATAATAATTATAATAATAATATAATGATTATTTTCTAAGAAATAATAATAATAATAGTAATATTCTAACAAATCTAATTAAAATAATAACGATTATTATTATAATAATAATAATATAATAAATTTAATAAATAAAGAAAATAATATTTAATAATATAAAATTAACTATTCAGTGAAAATAAGTGGATCACTACCATTAAAGTTTTTGGTTATAAGGAAGACAAAATGAACAGACACTAACAATTAGAGTATCAACTATTTATCATATCATAATAAACCAATGTAATCAAATTAAGATATACAAATTTATTTTAAACTAAAATAAAATAATATAATGATAATAATAATAATAAGAAGAATAAAATAATAATTTCATTTAAAAGAATAATAGTGATTAAGTGATTAAATATTTAATATGGAAGTAACTAAACTGATTAAAATAAAGTTATCCATTACATCAAATAATTATTGTTTATAGGGACAATTTTTCCTATTGTGACCCTCATTACAACAATAAGTATATTTTTTTAGCCTATTTAAAATTGGTTCATCCATTTCGTTATGATTATTATAATAATAATTATTATAATAATTATTATTATTGTTATTACTTTAATTAGATTTGTTAGAATATTATTATTATTATTATTATTATTATTTCTTAGAAAATAATCATTATATTATTATTATCATTATTATCCCTAAATATTATTATTATTTTAAGTTAATTTGTATGAATTTAATTATAATTATTGTTTTAATAATTACTATTATCATTTAAATTAAATTTGTATGAATTTAATTAAAAATATTATTAATATTAATTAAATTAAATTCATAAAAATTTAATTAAAATTATTCTTCTTGTTATTATCATTATATTATTTTATTTTATTTTAAAATAAATTTGTATGCCATTTTTTTGTTACACTTTTGTTAATTATTATTATTATTATTATTAATAATTTTTATTAATTGTTAAACATAACAAACATGTGTCAAATTATTAAAAGATGATTGCAGAGAGAGATTTTTAATGTCTTTAATTGAAATAGCCAGTATGTCACTTGTATTTGACCAACCTGAAATCATGCATAGGTGGAAAGATTCATTAATTTGAAATCTTATCTAGCTGGCAGAATTTGACCATTTTGGGAAATAAATTTTTTTTTTGAAAAAGTACACCAAAATAGGAAAAAAAGCCATATAACCATCTATTGAAACTTATGGATGACAAAATTATTTGAAAGAGTGTGTATGGGGAAGCCTAGACAAACATATATAGATGTATTGTCGAACAATAAAATTTGTAATGTTTATGTATAAGATGAGATAAGGGAGTAGATACGTCAAAGCTTAGTAGGTAAGACTCATGACTAAACATGGATTCGATAAAGGAAATTTCATAGTTGAAGTAATGGGTTTTATCACGGCTCATTATCTAGTACTACTCACAAAAGATGATTAATTAAATAGTTGTAAGGTAATAGAATAGTATAATGATTGATTAGCAACTATGTTTGAATCTTGTTGTTCAATGGTCACCTTAAGTATTGCCAAGGAATGAGCTAGTATGGACAAGGTGTAGAGAAATACCACTATTTCTATGGGGTCACAAAGGTTTTGGAAAAGTTATTTGGGTTATAATTTGTATCCATAAAGTTTGTAAGACTACACATTAGGACACTAATTGGGTGTGAAGCTCTTCTTTCAAAAATCAAGTTTTATTAATCAAGGAAACATCAATATTAGATGTATGTAAACGTAGAGCATGGGGATGCAAACATTATGGATGAAGAATCCTTAACAACGTCAAGGGATCGAGAGGAAATGATATCATCTCACTCGGAATATTCAGACTTCCAAGGAATTAAACTGTGAATACCAAATAGAATCATGATAGATAAAACAGTTGAGTCGTTGCGAGGAGGTCCGACGATGAGAGTATACAAAGATGGTAATAATGTCTGGATTCTAAGGGCAAACTCGAAATGTAGTAAACTTTGCATAACAAGGAAAAGGGGGATGTGGGGAATGCTTTCAATGATAAAGAATGAGAATTGAACACAATATATAGAAATGGGTCAGAGAGTAACAAAGAGATTAGAGCCATTAAGAATGTTGTTAATTGGGATCAGACCGAAGCCTAATATTGTAGAAAAGTAAGTGAATTATGTTAAAAAATCTTGGCCTAATTATACGTTCAGAGATTTAACCAACACACAATAGTAGGTTGACTTTAACATTACATTGAAAAAGGTTGAGTGATTATATGCATGAGAGTAATGTTTAGTAAAGTCTAACCCTAAGAAACCTATCATAATAATTCTTACCTATCTTCTAAGTATTTGATAAAATGTCAAAATAAAAGGGTTTTACTTGTTTTTGCATAGTTTTAATTCCTTAAACACAAAGACAATTTGTGAAAACACTTTTTTTATTTAAATTAGTTATTAATGACAATTATTGTCATGTATTGCACAAGTTTTTTAAAAGAATAATAATTACTTTCAACTTGTTATTATGTGATTGGTACACTTATGTTGAATCATTAGACAGTCCAAAGTTTCTTTAGCTGATCAAATCATCTAATAAAGTTTTGATGATAACAATACTCCAAGTATGTGTTTCGATTTGATGATCTTATGTGTATGTTACACTAATATCCACAAATCTATCAACATGATGAGCATGTAGAGATGCCCTACAAATCTAGATAAGTATTTATTTACTATTATTTAATTATATTAATTCTGTTTAAATTAAAAGAAAGCGAAAATATTTTAAAATTATTTTTAAATATGAAAAACAAATTAAAGTGTCTTTCACATAAATATCAAAATCATATTTTATAGCTTGTTGTGCTCTAACGTTCAAATTTGTTCATAATGGAAATTATTCAAATTATTATGAAATATTTAAATGTGATTAATTGTTTCAAATTAGAGATATCTTGTGTTGTTTAAATTGTTTCTATATGCAGATAAAGTCATTTTTAATACAAAATCAAGAATAGAAGTTGTTCTTCCAACAACCAGTTTCAGTAATTAGAAGGTCAAGATTGTCCCTTTCAAGCATCTAACGGCTAGTTTCTACAAAGCTACATATAGAGGAACATGATCAAGTTGAAGAAGAAAAGAAGAAGAATAAGAAGAAAAATACATCACAAAATACATTGAAGAAATAGAGTATCTACTGAGTGTCTATTGTCAATCTGCTACTGAGAGCATTTAGATTTTTGGGTTGTGGAAAACCATTGTATAATTCTTCACCATTGTGAAGTAAACCCTTGTGAGCTTTCATTTTTCTCTCATAATCTTGAGTGGTCTTGATCTCAGAGGGAGATTATGACTATATAACCTGGAGAGGTTTGTGTACTTGTGATAACATGGATAGGTTTGTGTACTCGTGATAACCTGGAGAGGTTTGTGTACTCATTATAACCTGGAGAGGTTTGTGTACTCGTTGTAACCTGGAGAGGTTTGTGTACTCATTGTAACTATTTACTGAATAGTGAAACCTCTTGAGTGGTTTGTCCAAGGGAGAACTAGACATAACCCAAGAAATTAGGGTGAACCAGTATAAAACGGTTTTATTTGTGCTTATATATTCTTGCCTTGGATGATCTTGCTTGGTGGTTTTTGTTTACAGTAAATTGAGTTCAGGTTTCATTCAACCCCCCTTCTAGAGCCAGGTGTTCCTACAACTTACCATTAAACGAATTATGCTAAAAGATGTTAAGAACTTGCTTCAGACATGAGCTTCTATAGAGAGGTGTATAGGGGCTAACCCTTTTACTTGTACATATACTGCCTAGTCTATGTGGTTTGGTGGGGATATGTATATAAGTTGGAGTCTCCCAAGTCTTTCATATATATAATATGTGATGGAAAGCACTTTTCTCCTTATTTGATTTGGATGTTCATGTTTGGATGAAGTATGAAGGCGACATAATCTTGTGGAAGAAGTGTATATCTCACAAAATTATGAAAGTGAAAAAAAGGTATTTGAATTCTAAGAGAGGTTAGGTCAACTCCTAACCAGTGCCTAGACTAGAAACTTAAAACAAAAAAAGCTCTAACCTAGAGAGAACTCAAAGAACAAGTGAGCCTGAATTTTGACAATGTTTCTCTACTCATTCCAAATTAAAAATACTAAATGCTAGAACACTTATTTATAGTGATAGGGTCTGCTCACAAAGGATCCAAATTCAAAAAATTCAAATTTAAAAACAAAACCCTAGATCTAGAAGAGTCAATAGGGTGAGCCATATGGCTTTCACACTTTCCTCATTATGCGTCACATTTAGCACAAGTTAATTGTGCTCCTTTCTTGCATTCAACGCACCTTGCTGCCAAGTATCAAACCTTAGACGTTTTTGGATTTAATTGAGCTTAAGGAAGCTCACTTGAATCCTAGATAGGCTCTACTATCTTATTTTGATCCTACTTTACCCATAGCCCAAATACAAGGCCTAAATCTTATTCTGCTTAGTTAAATACATAGCCCACACTTACTCTAAGCCATTTTTAATATTTATACACATAGAGAACTTCTCCTTAATGCTCCATGTTCTCTAAAAAAATCTCTTCAAGGTTACATTTGGGACTGAACTGATTGGAGACCCAAACAGGCTTATAATCTTCTTGAAAGTTTTTGATCAAATCTCTAACTATTTGTCTTCTTTATTCTTTGAATAAGGTGGTTGGGACATATGGCATCAATATATTTTTTCTTTGTCAATCAAAATATTAAAATAAAATACAAATTTTACATAAACTTATATCATTCACATAATCACATTATTAATCCAAAAAATCACAACAACAAATTACACTTGATTCGCTATTCAAGAGCAAGAGTACATGAATCATCAAGTGTATCTCTAATAACATCAAAGTAATTTGTCACACTTAACATTTTCTTAAAGATTCATATTAAGTATGTCTTAACAAAGACTAGCATGTGACACATTAGAAGTAATACTAGAATCCACTTCTAATCCCTTATGTTAGAATAGTTCATCACACCTACTTTTTAAGATGTAATTCATGAACCTTCTTCAACTTTTACCATTTTTTATTGTAATTTACTTTATATTACAACTATAAGCCACAACATCGTTCCTAAATACTCATACACGACCACAATAGGTCACAATATCATTGCAAGTGTTCACACAATGTTGAATATCATACGTATCACATTATCCTATCATATTTTATTATCACATGTATTCATGTGCATCTTATTAACACACACATACACTCCAATATATATATAAAACAAAAAAATATCCCATTTTTTTATATATCAAATGTACGTTCATTATTTGAGTAATACATTATCGTTTGAGAAACATTTCTTCTCTGGACAAGAAAAAATAATTACTTATTTAAACGATTGCATGTCATCTTTAGAAAAATAATTAATTATGTATCTCTCGCTTAAACATTATTTAGCTACTTAAGCATCCAATTTTAGAAAAGAGAAAAATAAAATTTACTCTTTCCATTAAGTATTACTTAATTACTTGAATAATAGAATTTAGCCATTCATAATTAACTTCATTTTCACTATGTCGCAATCCACATCAATTTCATGTGTCGAACTAAAGGCGAATGCATAACACACGCTACATCTATCTAACATCCACACTCTCACGAAACACAAGTTTCTAGTGATTTATCTGTAGTATTGCTTGTTTTGTTTAAACAAGGATTCATTATTTAAAGTAAGATAATTGTCATTTTAATATAAAAGTAAATTATTTTAGAAAAAATATTAATCCTGTGTCATCAAATTCCAACAATGTTATTCATTATTTTCACAGATGAATAATAATTCATATTCATATCACAATAATAAAAGAACTATCGTACCATTACCTTACACCACAAGGTTGTTCAAATTTCTATTGCCCAACGATTTGGAAGCATGAGAAGCCAAGCCAGCAGTCTTAACCAGCTTAAAGTATGTCTTACATGCACCACACGAATTGTATAATTTTATTTTAAAGTTTTGATAACAAGTTTTAAGAATGTTTACAACGGAAATAAAAGTAATAAAGATTAAATAAAAGAAAAAGGTTTCTACTCCTACAGCTTTTTTAATTCCCAATAAAAGTTATGTTAAAACTAGTTGGAAAAGACTATTTAAAACCGGAAAAACTAGTTTGCAGTTGAAAACAATTTAGACAGATTGATTTTAAACTTTTGTAACTTTTTATTTACAAATAAATCATTTTAGTTATACATTTTTCTCCTAATTGTCAAAATTTTTATTATGATCAATTGTATTAAGCTCTATTAAAAGTAAAGTAAAATATGATAATTTAGATAGACTTCATACTTTAATATATTAATGCAATAGTCATTACAAGAAATCAGCCAAATAGCTACCAAAAATATGTGTGGGTTAATGACCCAAGCAAGAAGCGTGCGCCAAACCCACTCTAAAATATCATAGCCCACGCAATTTGAATAAAAAAATTTGAAAAAGAAAATAAAGCTAAGCTGGGGCTAGACCCACGCAGCACAATATTATTTGCAATTAATTAATTACAATCTGCGTGGGCTAAACCCACTCAAAACACAAAAGAAAATTTAAAAAAGAAATTAAAATCAAGCGGGGCCCAGCAGCGTGGGCTAGACCCACACAAAACGCAAAAGAAAATTCAAAAAAATAAAAGTAAAATCAAGCTGGGGCCAGACCCACGCATCACATTATTATTTCCAAATAATTAATTTCAAGCAGCGTGAAAACGCAACAGAAAATTAAAAACATAAAAATAAAACCCAGCGGGGGCCAGACCCACGCAACATAATATTATTTGCAATTAATTAATTGCAAGTAGCGTGGGTCAGACCCACGCACCACAATATTACAATATTTTTTATCGAATTAATAAGTATGATATTAAGCGTAATAAGGCAATAAAGTTCTTCAGATCTAATGGTAATGGGTGTTGTCCAGCTGCTGAGAGGTTTTGGGTTCGAGTCTTGCCTTTGTACTTTGTCTAAAATTTGAAAATAAATGATTAGTGGTGAGTAATAAAAATAATATAATAATAAGACTTTTTATAAATCTTTTATAATTGTATTATAAGCGTGGGCTTGACCCCCGCAAGCTTTTGCCATCGTTGCGTGGGTCTGACCCATGCATAATTTATTATATTTAATTATGCATTCAGTTGCGTGGGCTAGACCCACGCAAGATAATTTGCTTCCAGGATTTTAGCGTGGTTCCCTTGTCCACGCTATACCTACGCATATGCGTGGATTTTTCATATTTTGCGTGGGTTTTTGGCCCACGCTATATCAGAGTATTCTTGTAGTGAGTTTAAAAATATAATATAAAAAATACAATCAAACAATATTAATATTTTCAAATTTAATGCCAAAATAAGAAAACAAATACTGTAAATATTAAAAAAATAATGTGATATAAAATATCCAAAGATAATAATTACATATCATTAAGAATATTTAAAGTAATAGAAAATAAAATAAAAAAGTTTACTTAGTAAATGGAAAAGGAGAAACTATATATAATAAAAATTACCGTATATAGAAAATATTAAAAGATAAATTCAATAATAGTATAAAAAATAAATAAAAAATACTAAAAGTTAGAAACTACTGTTTTAAACACTAAACGCCATTGAAAAATAAAAACTTATCACTTCAAATATGTTTAACCAATATATTTTCAGACTTCAAAAACGATAGTAAAAATCAGATTTGTTTCATTAAGGTTAAATTTAAGAACACAGTTTTTTACAGATATATTTTTAAATTAATACATATGTTTTACATGAAACTGAAAAGACATCAAATATTGTAATGTTTAGAATAAAATTTATATTGATTAATTACTTTGATTATTTAAAAATTATTTGATATTAAGATTTCAAAAAGATAATTGTCTCTTCAGCATGTGTATTAGCAGGCTCCACTAGCCAAGAGACGTACGTAAACTTACATTTAAATTTCTCACTCCAATTAGCTTTCTATATAAACAAGTATTGGACGTGAAGTTGTTGCATACTTTGAATTGAAGAACAGAAATAAAAGAAAAGTAAAAGAGAAATATGGGTGCTTTCACTGAGAAGCAAGAGGCTTTGGTGAATAGTTCATACGAAGCATTCAAGGCAAACATTCCACAATACAGTGCTGTGTTCTACACCTCGTAAGTACTTTGTTTAAAGATG
>Ga0209489_104403_pt1 | contig 26012 bp, 11 predicted proteins | sample SiratrowhiteBW_FD_187527 | JGI IMG/M metagenome (GOLD analysis project Ga0209489, IMG submission 187527) | Root nodule microbial communities of legume samples collected from California, USA - Siratro white BW (SPAdes) (version 2) | ecosystem: Host-associated > Plants > Roots > Nodule | place... | reverse complement strand
GAATGAGTGTAAACAATATATATATATATATATATATATATTGTGAAAACACGTGACATGTGTAGTACTTATCAAAATACAAAAACTTCTAGTATAAACAAAAATATACTACCAACAAATGTAGCGTAAAATATTGATGTGATTGTATTATATAGTTTTAAAGAAAGCTGAAATCTCGAGTAAAAGTATTTTAATGATAATGACTGAAAATGAAAATGTTGTATATATTTTAGAATGTTTGGTTTTTATTTTAATTATTATTTGAATCCTCATATAAGGTATTTATAAGATTAGCACATAATTATATCAATATAAATTAAAATGAGTTTTGCGTAGAAAAAAATTGTTTTAAAAGGTTTGATGAACATAATTATTGATTACGATTTTATATAATCAATTAAAGTGTTTATGATAAGATTTAAAATAGGATAATCAATTATCTCTTGTTTAATTTATTAAAGTAGAAATTTGAAAAATCATGTTTCAAAAGTTTAAAGACGGTAACCAAATTGATAATTTATTTGGATGCGTTAAATCTATTGTTTGAAAATGTTTACATTGCAACTTAATATGTTATTTTGCAATTTAATTGGTTATTTGTGACAATATTTATGCCACATGTTGCAGTTTGATTGATTAACATTCATCTTAATAAATTATTTTGTTGTTGTACTATCTTTTAATCAATTAAAACATATTTTAATTGATTATTTGTGAGTGTTTTATTTGGAACCTTTTGGTTTAATTAATTATTATAAGTAATAATCAATTATTTATGTATGCGCTTATATGATTGAATTTTAAAAGAAATTTTAATCGATTAAAGTTATCATTGTGGACTCTTATAACTAATTAAAACAATTACATTTTGTGCATTAATTCATTTTGATAAGTTGTAATCCTAATTTTTATGCAAAAAAAAGTAATATTTTGGCCTATAAATATATTTAAACATGATTAACTATTATAAATAACTATTTAGGATAAATAAACTTTTGTGTGAGCATTATTCACTCTCTCGGTTTTTCTTAACTCTCTCAAAAATACTACTTTAGAAATTACATCTCCTTATCATCCTTAAAAAGTTAAGAGGTTTGCTATTAAGAGAGAAAAAACTCCACCATCCTCAAGACTCCCAACATCTATTGAGGGATGGATAAATGATGAAGAATTTAGGACAGAGAATAAGAGATTTTGGAGTGATAGTAAGCTTAGCCATAAGTTTCTTTTTTTTGGATTTCTTCAAATAAGAACGCTTCACTTTTCAGGAATTATTATGAAGTCAATGTTTGAAAACATTCATTAAGATGTAGGGTAAATACTATTATGATCTTGTTAAAGTTTTCTACTCAAAACTCTCTTAAGTAAGGAGAGTTTTTCTCCCTAAGGTAAAATGAGTTGAAATTCCCCTTGATGAATATATTTGGACTAACATTGTAGAGCTCAAATTGGAGGGTGATGTTGCATATTTTGGTTTAGAAAATTTCAATAAAATCATTGTTTATCTTGATTACTTAAGAGATCCAACTGCAATTCAAGGAAGTGATGTTAGGCATTTCAAAATGGGTGGCATAAAGATGAATGAAATGCTACTAGCTTTTGTGATTACATAGGTGTTGGCTCCAAGAGGGAGCAATCATGCATAACTCTCTGAGGATGACATGTTGTTGATATATGCCTTTAAAAATGGCATCCAATTAAACTAACATATAATCATTGTTGAGATTATGGTTAAGGCAAAAAGGCAATCAATTTATCATAGTCCTTTTACTATTTTTCTCTACATAGTTTTTAAATATTATGGAGTGGATGTTGAAGGAGAATTTGCAACAACCATTCACCCTTCTAACTGAATTGGAGAGATTGCACTCCATAAAATGGAACTAATCAAAAGGAATGATAACTGGATCTCCCAACATGAGGAGAATATTCCAGCACTATAAGATTAGTCTGAACCAATGCAAGTTGAGAAAAATCTTGCCTAAGAGAGAAAAGAAAAACTACTTACTTTCTTTGAACAAACTCTTCTCATCAAATTAGACAAAAATGTATGATTATTAGCTAAGAAAGGATGGGGAAAGCATTGATTGATACTCTAGAACTAGTAGAAAAACAGCCTTCGTCGTCAGTTCTGAGAGACTTTTTTCGTCGGTTTTCGACCCGACATTGACCCAGGAGACGTTGAATCACACGTCGGTAGTAGTGATTAGACTCATCACATCTGTTAAGACAAATAAACCGACGTGGTGCAGTGAACATCCACGTCGGTTGGGTACCAAAACCGACGTGGCTTGCATGTACCTATGCTTCCTCCATGGCCCCATGTGCATTTTCTTTTCCTTCATGCACCTTTTCCCTGCCACACACAGTACCTTTATCAGGTTGCTCAATCTTTCTACCTTCCCCACAAAAACCTCAGGCAGCTTCCCAACAAGTCTGTTATACTCCTCACTTCCCCTTGCCATCTCAAACTCTCCTCTGAAATTCAGCTCCACAATCACCCTTATCTCCCCCCTCTTTGTGTTCTCTATTACATCCAAAAAACTGTGTTCCCCTGCACAATTTTCATAGTAAGATTAATACACTTATAGTACTAAATTAAACACAATATTAAATTTGGTAACAAAAGTTGAAAAATCGTTTCACATCTTTTAATACTTTTATATAATCAATTTGACAGAGACAATGTATATCCACTAGTTGAAATAGTTTAGTCATAATAATATTTTCACACAGCTTGTTTCTAATTTGACATGAACATTTTACAGGTGGATAATATCACTTTTCGACTTTTTTAAGAGATAAAAGGATCTTATCTTAAGAACCACCCTTGAAGATCACTTTTCACTTTTTTAAGAGATAAAAAACATGCAAGTGGCTAATTAATTGGAATTGCTGTATTTACCTGATGGAATATCTGGTGAGCTTCTCCATTTTGTTTTGCAGACAGCACTGTTATAACCTGCTTTCTGAAGCCGCCCAGAAACTTCTCTCATTAAGCAGTTTCTGCAAGTGGTGAGAGGTATCTGTCTGTCGCAACTGCACACTGTTTCTGTTTGATAACACATATTGTTATTTCATTTCAAAGAACATAAAAACACACCTCTTGTAGCGCAGTGGTGATGCCAAAACCAACAACAAAAACGAACCCAAATCGGCCAAACGAACTCTACCAAAACAACAAAGCACAAACAAATGCTCAATATAATAACAATATCAGTAAAAGCAAAAGAAAATGGAAGAGAAAGAATCAGCGCACAGCTTCAAACGAAACGCAGAGAAATCGAAAATAGAACCGGTCAAATGGAAGCTCTCGAAGTCGCAAACAAGAGGGAGTAAAAATGGAGTAGAATGAGGTGCAAATGGAGGATGAAAAGTGAAGGAGAAGAAGCCAGAACAGTGCCAGGGAGAACGCGCGCCCAGCAGAGAAGAAGAAAAGTGAAGGAAAAAAGGCGCGTTTCAAATAAAATAGAAGCACCACGTCGGTTCTGGACTCCTAACCGACGTGGTGTGTGCCCTAATTTCAGTCAATTTGCCCCAATTTTTTCACTGTGAAGACTACGTCGGTTTTTGTTAAGCAACTGACGTAGTGAGTAAAAGTCCCACGTCGCTTAGGAGCTCCCAACCGACGTGGGATTTAAGCCCGTATTTAAAAATTCAAAATTTGGTTTTTTTCTTTTTTTTTAAATACATCAAAGACGGTTGTTTTCTGGAACCGACGTGGTTATGTTCATTTATTTACAAAATTGCCACCGCGTTTTTCTCCACGTCGTTTGCTAATTTAACCGTCTTAATGAGAAGACGTTGAAGCCTAATTTTCTACTAGTGTGTTCACCTTTCCTTTGAAAACATTAAGATAAAGCTAAAAAGGATGAATGTGGAAAGTAGTGATGAATATAGTGGTGAGTTGTGTTTCTTTGCTTGCATTTTACTTATTTTTTAATGATAATTGTATTTTATTAGTGATGTTTTAATTGATTTGAATTTTTTGGTTTGTTCATGTTCTTTTATTGAATGAATGAATAAATTGATATTGGCTTAATTTAGTTTTTAGGTAAATTTTTTTAGTTTTATTTTTGCAATTTGTTAAACCAAACATAGTCGATTATAATATCAATTTAATGGATTAAAATGTGTAATAACATATTAAATGTATCAAATTTTGAATTATTTTTCTTATTTCAAATGAAAATAATCAATTACCTAAGGCATTAATTGATTTTTCCAAGAGGTTTTGATCTAGAAAAACAATTTTAACTTTAGGATAATTGAATACATAAGAGTTTAATATATTATTTCAAAATGAATTATATTCTAAAATTTATGTTTGCTATAGGATAATCAATTAACTCAACTATTGACATGTTTTTGTTAGTTTATCTTTTTTATAACATGCTAAGGGGGAGAAGTACGCATGTCGATGGGAGTATACATGTACTTATTTTTTTTTCAATTGAATTAAAATTTTCTTTGGACTCCTAGTATTGGTCCTTTACTTGTTTCATTTTTCTTGTATCTTGAGCAGGGAGAGCATGAACCAAGGGGCAACTCACATAGAAGGGGGAGTTCCTTGTTATGTCTTTGTACGTATGTGATGTGAAGACTCAAATGAAAGTTGTTTAACATCATCTCCAACATACAAGTCTAGAACATGCATCAAATGTGAGTCATCATCAAAAAGGGAAAAAATTGTTGGTCTTGAAGAAAGTCTCAAGCCTCAAATCATGATGTTTTGATGATGATGATTGAAGATGAAAATGTTGTAGATGTTTTAGAATGTTTTGCTTTGATTGGAATTATTGTTTGTGTCCTTCACACAAGGTATTCACAACATCAGCATGTAGCTATACTAAAATGAGTTAAATGAATTTTGAAATGAGAAAAATTATTTTAAATTATCAACATAATAATCAATTATGTTTTTATATAAACGGTTAAATTATTCTCGATGAGTTGTAGAACATATAATCGATTATCTCCTCTTTATTCCATTAAAGCAGTAAGTTGAGAAACCATGTCTCAACAATTTAGATTAACATGTCGTAATCATTTAAACTAGAAAATGTTGTGATTGGATTTCAAAGGAATAATCAATTAATAACTTTTATAATCAATCAAAAGTATCAATATTAATTTTTAATTAGTGTTTTCAAAATCTATAAATAGAGTACTTGACTTAATCATTTCATGTAAACATTTACAATAAAAAGTATTATAATATGATTTCATTCTAAGCATTTTCTCACACTCATTTGTGCATTCAAAATTTTCAAATGAAGGTGATGTGTTACTAAATCTCATATGCTTTCTCTTATGAACTTGCGGTAACATTTTTCTTTATTTTCTTGTGGATTGTCCAGTGTTTGGTTCTTGGTGATCAAGAGTTGAAAAGAGTTTACAACACTGATATCTATTTGGTATCAAGATTTGTTGAGTGATATTCTCTTAAAAGTGTTCAAGAGTTGATTGTATTGTAATAACTTGTAAAGCTAGTTGAACCAACAATCCTAAGGTTGAATTGTTGAGACTGAATGTAGGATCTTGTTGATTTGAATCAATATAATTTTTTTTTATACAATATTTTCTTGCTTATCTTCTTTTAATTGTGATGCAATACAATCTTGTATTATGCTTTCTTATAATATAATTACATTTAATTTTTTAGTCTTAAAATAATTTTAAAAAGAGCTTCAAAAGAGAAATTTTTTTATAAAAGATTTGAAAACCAAATCATCTCCTCCCTCTTGGTTTAAACAAGCAATCTATTGGTTCATAACACTCTTGGTGAAAAGTTGGTCACGATCTTGATGGTTCAATACTTTCTTTTATCTTATATTTTGGTTTTGAAACACTATGTATTCATTGTTTATAACTTTTATGATTGAATAAGTGTGAATCTTGCATTTATCTTAAGTAAGAAAAACATACTCATTTAAAGTCATGATTTTTAATTCAAAAATTCACTTTAAATATTTTTAAAACTTTTAGAACATATTAATTGATTATCATTTAACATAATTATTATCATCAGTTAAGTAATTGATTATCTCTAATTATTAAAGGATTACTTTATAATTGATTTTAAAACTTACATTTTCACTTAATCAATTTTCTATTTTATAATCAATTATCTTATTTTTGGGATGTTTATTTAACCAGTTCGTTGATAGAATAATTGACTAAGTTATTGTTATTGTACTTTCAGATATAATGAAAAACAAAATAATCAATTACCAGTAAACATGATCAATTAAGTTTTGTTTTTTGTTTAATATAATTTGTTTTCAATATTATTTTGATTAAAAACAATTACTTTCAATATTACTTGTTAAATTCTTTCCAGAAACACCATGAGAAATTGGAAAATACTCTAGTTATATAAGTTTTGATACAATTTTAAATCAAGTTTGGTTACGTAGTTATTTTTGCTCTTTAATTTTAATCTTTAAATATTCATCACTATAGGTGATATCATTACAAAACTTCACGAGTACTGTGTTAAATCTTGTGAGGTGTATTTCTGTAATAGGTGTCTTCATCATATGTTTTAACTCTTTGAGAGTTGTTTAAGGGATTTAGTTTCATAACTTGTATGACTGTGTCACATGTGACTTGTTGTTACAATATAATTTTTCAAAGTAGTGAAAATAATCTCTTTGAGGTTACGTATATGGAAACCTAGATAGAAGTTATTTGGAGTGTTGGAAAATCCACTAGCAAATATAATGGAAGATTAAGAAAATATGTTATGCATCTTGATGCTTTTGTGTATGGTATGACTCAATTTTTGTTTAGGTAAAATTGGAGGAATAAATCCAAGAAGCTATTTAATTATTATTGATTGTATTAGATGGTTCTTTTATCGAGTTCTTGAATGAACTTTAAAGATAGTGTTGCGTTTATGAATTTGATGAATCCAACCTTTTTCTTGAAAAATTTTGAGGGTTGTATGATCATAAAAATTTAAAAGTATTTTAGGATGTGTTGTGTTGATTAGGAATTGATGTAAGTTTTCCCTTTCATGATTTGATCCTAAAATTTTAATTAGAAAGCTTTTCCAAATGAATTAGAACTTCTCTTGGTGATGGGTAATTTTTTAATTGATTAAAAGATGTTTTTAATATAGTAAAAAGTTCTTAGTAGGTTTGGAATGACGATAAAAACCATTTTCATTGATGAGATAATTATTTCAATATAACAAAATCATTTAAAACCATGAGTATTTTAATATATAGTTGAATATATAACATTTGCAAATCCTCTAGCTGAACAATAATTACTAAATTTAGACTTCGACTCGATAAGGTGTCTCTAATGTGTGATAATAATAGTATTATCTATCTTTTGTAATCAAAGAATGCTTTAGCTCTTTTGTTATCAAAGAATGCTTTTCAATTTTCTATTTTAATATGTTAAAATGATGAGTTAATTAATTAATTTCACTAGATATTAAAACATAGTTCAATCCATTAAAATAGAGAGAATAGAATCTATATAACTCTTTTATGTCTAAAGCATTTGACACGATATCAAAACTAGTCCTTCTAAAATCATTTATACTACTTAAAGAGTCCAAATTGGATTAAAAATTGTTCTTAAAACTTTTTTTTGTGCAAATTTTGTGATCAATAGAAAAACATCGAGGTTGAAAATTAGTAAACCAACTAAGAAATTTAGTTGAGATTCGTTTCAAGGAAGATTCCTTGAAGTAAAAAGTAAGAGAAGTACGCCTTTAATGACTTAAAACAAAGAATGCTTTCAAAAGAGCAAATCAATTTTTTGTTAGCACTAATGTTGTTATTGTATTTGATGAAGTCAATTTGAACCTAGAATGAAGATCACTTGAAGTTGGTCTTGACTTAGTGTGTGTGTGTGAGAGAGAGAGAGAGAGAGAGTAATTCAAAACCATAAGCATGCATCTTGAACCATTGGAATGAGCTTTAAAGATCTATTAAGGACTAAACATATTAAACTTAATTAAGTGGGACCTAATAATTTCAAATATCATGTCATCAAAGTACTTATAACTAATTGCTTTTGAAATTCAATTTATTGAAAATATTGTTAATAGAAAATCAATCGATTTAATTATGTTTTCAATCGATTGATTCGTGATAGTTAACCTGATTTTAAAACTGTTTTAGCTATATAAAATAGATCTGGTTTTCTCACTAAAGATAATAGAGATAGAAAATTACAAAATGTATTATAGAGAGAACACAACAAATTCATTTGAGATATTATTGACTTTGAAGTGTGTGTGATTCAAGAAGAATCAAGATTGTGAATCTTTAAGTTCATCCTTGGTGAAAGAAAGTTTGTTCTGGTTCTGCATCACAAGGAAAGTTGTTGCATTCAATTTCTTTCACTAGTTTAATTTGAAATTGTAGTGATTGTTTCGGTTTTGATAAAACATTGTTTTTGTAAGTTATTTTTTTTGCAAGTGTATAGGGTTTGTGCTTGTAGAAGTGCAGTAGGGTCATGCATAATGCGTAAGTGTTGTTGCTGGATGCAAGGGTGTGTTCTTGCAGGGTACAAGAGGTTGTATTGGTTATTTTGATTGAACTTGTTGGTTCTTTAGTGAATCTTTGCTTGTTGGCAAAAAGACTAGATGTATCTTTGAGGAAGAGTGAACCAGTATAATTGTATAATTCTTGGTGTTCTTGTTCTCTCTTAATCCTTTCTTAAATCACGATTTGTTTTTGCATAATTTTATTTATTACTACAGATTTTTCAACTGATTGTTTTCTCAATTTAATTAGCTAATCTTTCTAGTACTGCAGCTATATTATCTCTGTTCTGTGATTTGTACAAGTCTGCTACAATTCAAATAATTCACTTCTATGTTACACAAATTATTTTGAAAACATATTGATAAGATTTTTCTCAAAAGTTAATTCTTTGAAAAGTTGTGATCAATTGTTGAGTGAATCAATTGATTGAGATTTCTCTTTTCAAATCTGTTTCAAATTCAACTAATTGTTTCTTGTGCTTAATTGATTTCTATTTGGAGTTTGGTTTACCAATCTAAATTATTCAAGCGATTACTTTCCTTATTCAATTGATTGAATATTTTGGTAAAGAATTTCAAGATTTCACATTCACTGTTTTTCATTGTTAATCAATTGCAATGACTTGCATTGTTTCTGACAACATATATCAGTAAACTGATTGTTCTCCTATTTCAATTAATTGATTGTGTGATCTAGTATTGAAAGTTATTTCAATTAATTAATTGTGTGATCTAGTTTTGAAAGTTATTTCAATTAACTGTTTTAGTATTTCAATTGATTCGTTCTGTGATTGAACTGCATTGCAAGATTATTCAATTGACTGCTTTAGCATTTGAATTAATTGATTCTGTTTTGTACTATGAGATCTTTTTAATTGATTGTTTTAGTGATTCAATTTATTGATTTTGTTTTGTGCATTCAAATTTCCTATAGCTAACCACTTTAATAAAAGGCCTTCATTCTTTTTATTAATTCCTCATACTATTTTACGAAAATCTTTGAAAGTTAAATCCAGCCTCCCTTCTTGATCTCAGCCTAAAACACTTTTCATTTTTGTTCAATCAAGTTGAGCCTTACAAAAGGAAAAATGATTCTATTTATAATAGCAATCAAGGTGAGTCTTACAAGAGGCAATTGATTCTTTTTATAGATGCATAGGTCCCATTGCACCTAAGCTACGAAAGATGTTGGACTTAAACAACAAGGCGAGGCACATGCAAGGAAATTTCGCACCTAAATAAGCTTTAAAGTGGTATATTTCAAGTGATGCGGGACTTGAGGCTCCAAACTCGTGTTTCATTTTTTATTTAATGACTTAGGCATTTTTTTTTCTTCATAGTGTGGTTGTCCATATTAGGTCTAATTGGAGGCTTAATAGAAGCCCTAACCCTACTTATGTTTCTACAAAATCCTACTAACTATAAAGAAAATAGAATCCTATACAATTTTCACAAGACTAAGAAGTAAGAAGAAAATCCTAGTATTCTACTCTCTAAAGTAGTAAAACCTTTGTCATTGAGGCTTTATCTTCTTCTATGCTCTTAGCCATGAGCTTTGTGGCTAGATGATTTCTATCAAATTTTATTTTGTGTAAACTTTGGGGAAATTCTATTTGAGTCTTATTTCTCATATTTGGTTGAATTTTGTTCTATTTGTATTGAAATCCATATGTTGTGTCTAGAAGTTATGTTTAGTCCTTACATGTTTTTAGTACTTATTGTTTAATGTTTTTTATTTATTGATTTTTCAATTTCTAAATTCGAGAAATATTATAGCTTGTATGTTTTTGTTTTGCAATTCTGAGTTCATATTTGCTAGTAGTTCTTTGAAAAATTTTTAGAGTTAGGTTTCTACTAGGCCTTGTTTAAGTTTGTACAATTTTTTTCTTCATTACTTTAGGAAATTTTTATTTAGTAATCTTCTTCCGATTATAGAAAATTATATCCAAGTTGATTTTTATATTGATTAGTAATTGGTATTACATTTGCACATGGTTTTGAATTCAAGAAAAAGGAAAGTTCTCCAAACAAAAAAAAAGTAAGAGAAAGCCAAAAAAGGTCGTCTTAGGCATTAAAATTTCATATCGACAACATAAAACAAATACATATCTAAAAATCATTAACTCTACTCTTTGGTGCAAACACTATCAAAATTATTTAGCCTTGTGATTTAAATTCGTGTTTAATGGTAAGCATCCTTAAGTTCATTACCAACTTTAAAAGAAATTCAGTTGAACCTTACTCTTTGATGCAAACCTTCACACTTATATAATGTAATGGATTAAATTCGTGCCTAGTGTCAGACATCCTTGAGTTTTATTCTTTCTTAAAAAAAGACAAAGAAAATATAAATCAAAGTTCTAGCATTTTTATTTTGATTTTTATGATCTATTCTAAGACTTTTTTGTTTGCCTACTTCTTATCTTATAGCTTTAATTTTAGTTTTGTCATATTTTGTTGGCATTCTTTAAAGTCTTTTCATCTCAATTCAAATTTGAGTTTAGATTTGAGATTTGTTGCTTTACTTCTTCACATTCTTAAGTAAATTTACTTTTGATCTAACTTGATTCATGAGGAACACTTAACTTCACAAGATAGCAACTTAAGTGTTGATGAAAGTTTTCTTGAATCATTAGACATTCTAAAATTTTTTTAAATGATTTAATCATTTAATAAAGTTTTGATGATAACAATATTTTAAATATATAATTAAAATTTGATAATTTATATGTATTGTGTAGTTAAAATTTGATAATCTATACGTATTATACTGTGAATATTATTTTTAGAATAACAAACATATGGTTCAAATTAAGATAAATTTTTATCTAAAGTTAATTTATTAAAATAATTCTGATTAGAATGAAAGAAGACCAAAATATTTTAAAATTATTTTGAAATAAATAAAATTTTTATAACATCAATTTAGTTTAGAAACTGCTGTTAAATTTTTCTCACGTCTGTTTTGAATAAAATATTATAGCAATGTTTTTAAACATGTACAGAAGGTATTTAAAATTAAATCAAATAAACCACATGGCTGTTGTTTTATTTGAAATACTATTTACGGTGCTGATTCGAAAACGTGTTGTATTCTTTCACAGTGAAAAAACAATTCTTCACTAAATCTAATTGGAGTTGACTACATACAAAGTGCTTAAAATTTATTTCTTTTAAATTAAAAAAAAGCTGCTAATAAAATTATACTCTCAAATAATTTGATCACGTCTTCCCTTTGAATCACTGCACTTGATCAATATCTTACTGCAGATGATTTGTGCACGATAATTTAATGTGATTAATTACAACAATATTTATATTTATTAATGATCCGAAGTTATTCTGTGAAGGAAAATTTCTTCAAAAATCAGAGTTGGATTTTCACGCTTGAATATGTGCGTGTTTGATTACTATCCTTATTTTTTTCTCTCATTCAATTACGGTATGTAATTAATTAAAGATTAAAATCAGAGATTTATAATTCAAATGATAACATTCAACGTTTTTTTTTTTCCTATTACAATAAGTTTTCAAAATTTAATAGAATGCTTGAATTTATTTATGGAAAGGATATATGAGATTAATTTCTGATAAATAACATTGTTGATTAAGGAATGTTTTTAAATATTAAATTCAGAGATTTATAATTCAAATGATAACATTGAACGTTATTTTTTTTTCCTATTACAATAAGTTTTCAAAATTTAATAGAATGCTTCAATTTATTTATGGAAAGATATATGAGATTAATATCTGATAAATAACATTATTGATTAAGGAATGTTTTAAAATATTCTTATACTTGGAATATGTAATTGAGAAACTATTAATGCGTATCAGAATTTTAATGCAAATTAAGGCTTAATTAGTTGATTTAGAAATTATTGACGATGAGTAAGATTTGGAAATCTGAACGTACAATTGAACTTCAATTGCACTTGAAATTTAAATTTGAACATGCAATTGAGAGTCAACGTGACTATTGTTTTTAACAAATTCATGATTCTAATCCCATTAGTTTCAATATAATCTCAATTTATTTTGAGAAAAAATAAAGTGCAGGATAATGAAGGTTGAATAGTATGAGAAGAAAAGTAAAAGTTTTTCGTTTGAACTCCAATGAATTAGTCAGTCACGACTGATTTTGAAATTGCCATTTCAAGGCTTCCAACTACAATAATATTTGAGGTTACATATAAAACTTGAAGAAAACAAGAAGCAAAAAAAAAATAAATACATTATATAAAAAAATTAGAGAATATACTGAATATTTGAGTGTCTCTTCTCAATATGTTACCGAGTATGTAATTCTTGAAGTTATTCCTTGTGAGCTTTGATTGTTTCTCTCATTTGAGAGTGCTTTATTTCAATATTGTGTGGTCTTGATCTCAGGAGAGAGATCAAGACAGGTATAACCTAAAGAGATTCGTGTACTTGATGTAAACATTCATGATATAGTGAACTTGTAACATCCTCAAAATTTTAAATAAATATTAATATTATTATTATTAATGTTACTATTCTTATTATTATTATTATACTCTCGTACATTTATGTATGTTATGAGAAATTTTCTTCTTATAATAGAGTGAAGATAAATATAAATATAAATTTTTAAATTTGGTTAAGAAAATTTTGAATGTTCAATATTAAACGATAAAATTTTGGATTTCATTACATCACAGAATTTTGTTTAAAATTAAACTATTGGTTGGTTTTGTATGGTCAAAATTGATTGAATTGATGTAAGTGTTGAAATAACGTTATTAGGGTTTAAAATTAAATATTTAAATTTTTTTGAAATTTTATTTAGTTAAAAGAAATAATTTGTTGAAGTTTAGACTTGGTTTTAAAAATTATATAGAATTAACTTATTAATAATGTTGAAATATTAACAAATTCAAATTTTCAAATTCATGCATCATTAGTGCATATTAGTCTTAGCTCCCAGACCAAGCTAGGTTAACTAGTCAAAGAATCAGAATTGATAGAGCTGTTAGTTACGTTCCTTTATAAAAGCCTGGTATGGTTCCAGAGTAACCCAGGTTTAATAAATCAGAGTTGGGTTAGAGGTGAATGGCAGATCCAATATACAAGGACATTAAGATATCTACTGATGAAAAGAATATATGGTGTATGCTATGAAAGATAAGAACAAAAGTACAAAACTTAAATGCATGGGATAAAACCACGTTCCTCAAATGCTAGAAGCTCATCCTTTACGTCATTAAGTATTACCTAAACACCCCCACATTAAATGCAAACATTAGATATGAATGGAAACATTCTCTATTTAAAGCCACCAAGATAGAATGAAACTAATACAGGCCACCAAACTCCTAAGAGAGAGAGGCCACCAAACTTTTCTTAAAAACCTTTCTCAAGAAACAACATCATCTCACAATTCACTTAATCGTTCACCACTTTTCACTTTTCCAGAACAATCTTCCAAACCAAGGTAAGGGGAAAGGAGATATATTATTTTACCTTCTATTTCTTAACATTTTTACAGTGAGGTACCCCAAGCCTCATGTTTTTTTTTAATTGTATTTTATGTTGATACTAATTCTCAAATATAAATTTTGTATTGTATATGTCACACCCATGATCATGATGTGGTTTAATGGATATGGTCAGTGGCTAAAGGAACTTGTTCCTTGAGGTTTCAAATGAGCAGGAGAATGTGTGTTATTGGCAGGAGATTGATATTAATTGCTCATTTATCCTGACTATTCACTGCTACTATATTTCATGCTAATTATACTATAAGTTATAGTGATTTTATTGTAAATAAATTAAAGTAACGTTTAAATATAAAAGAATGTATATCTCACTTTTCTCTTTATTTTACTATATAAACCTATAATATAAAAGAATGACTGCACCCAATCCTGCGACTCCTTTCACAGCAAATATAGTAGCTTTCTTTTCGGATCATGAATGGAGGACTGATATTGTGGAAGGATATGTTACTTTTCAAGGCAGAGCTAATACCATATTTTGTGAATTTTGAAGATGTACCTCTTACACTAGATAGACCAGTAGTGGTGGCTTTTGGCATGCTACCTTGCCCTCAAAATAATCTTATCATCAATCTATTTATGACTCCTACGTGGTGAAGATGCAATAGTAATAATAATAAATTTTGTATAATAGGTAAAACTTTTGTAGAAGATATGTATAATAGATGGTATATGGATAATAATAATAGGTACTGTAAAATATGTAGTTTTGTTGTAAAATAACTATCGAAAATAAAGAAACTTATGTTTAAATTATGTAGGACCATATGCTCATGTTAAAAGTCATATATTTGATTAAGGATATGTATTTATATTTCTTGACTTTGTCTTCTGTAGAATTTTCTTTCTGGATATCTAAGCAAATAATAATCCCAAATGATATAGAACCCATAATTTCAAGTTTTAGCTTGAAAAATTTTGAGTTATTATCGCATGGGTTTGTGTGAACCAATGTAATATCTCTTTAAATATTTACAAAAATGTCATCACATTTTTGTTTACGTCGGTTCCTTTTTAACTGACATTATATCCTTTTGTAGAATGTGTTTTTTGTACTAGTGCATTTTGCATATTATAATAAGATCAAACTCCTCATTTTAAATCATCACTTCATAAACTTAAAGAAAATAATTTACAATATATGTATAGAGGTATAAAGAGCCATATAAAGTACAAAAGTTTCTCAAAATAAAGTAAAAAAAATTCTCCTAGTTGGTAGAATTTTAAGTGTGAGTTTGAGTCTCACATTAAGCAAGAACGAGTAATATATAAGAAACAACACTCACAAACTCATTTCTTTAAGGTTTAAGGTTGAAAGTGGTATCTTAGTCTCTTATATGATTTCCTCATTGATTTTCAATCTTGTTTTCATTTAATAAAAGGCTCACTATGGATTGTGACATCAGCTTTGTAAAATAAGTTCAGGTTGAGTTCAAGGGGGCGTGAATTGAACTTAGTAAATTTTTGCAAACAGTTGTCAATTTTCAAAACTGGATGAGAATTCTTTATCAAAACTATTGAAAAATGATTATTATGAAATGTTCAGTAAATGTTCAATAAATTTCAGAACAGAAACAATCAACTAAAACAAGATATAATAGAAATTCAATCAGATCAGATGCGGAAGCAATAAACTGAAACCAGAAAGTATTTCAGATAAATCAGAAATTAATCGAGTAAACAACAATCGCAATGAACTGTAGATCAACCTCACAACACTACAAGCCAGATTAATAGACTGATCAAGAAATAACTATTGTCCCAAGAAAATAGATTTTCAGATGTTCAATCAATTAAACAGTGATATAAGAAGACAATAAGAATTCCAAGATTGTCAAGAACAAATTCAGTCAATTATATAAATGAAATAATAGTTCCAGAAAAAATCAGAAATACTATCAGAACGATGAACAATCAATTACGTGCGAAGAACAATTAATTGTGCAAGTAAGAATTGGAACAAGAAGTGTTCAAGAAGAGAGAAAGAAAGATCAAGAAGACAAGATTTTATCCTGGTTCACCCTTCCTCAAGGGCTACGTCCAGTCGTTTGCCAACCAGCAAAGATTTTCACTAAAAAGATCACAACAAATCAGTCTCACACAATACAACACTTGCACCCCACAAGCAAACCCTGCTTCCAGCAGTAACCTGCCTACTAAACCCTATAGTAGCAGTTCAACTAGTACAGAACCTACTGTACTATCCAATTACAATCACACATCCTATGTAATATGTAACAACAACTTAACAGTACACGAAAGTTCAATGTATAGACCAACCAAACAGTTTCTACTCAAGACAGATTACAAAGATATCAATAACAGAGTAGAAACACTTAGCTCTGCATGAGATCACTGTTACATATATTCACTACCAAAGTAACACTCCAAGATTAGAGTTGTTGAGAAGAAATGAAGTGTCTAAAGCTCTCAAAGTGTTGTATGCGTTTTTCTCTTTGAAAAAATTCCACAAGGTTTGCACTGAATGAACTCTCACACTGAAAATCACGTGTCTCTCTTTTATATAGAAAACTATTTTAAAATTTGTTAAAACTTCAATCGATTGTAATAACTGTTCATTCAATTAAACTTCTCTGAAACAGAAACTTTAATATGTTCAGAGTAAAACAATTTAATCAATTTCTTCTTGAAACATTTTTATTTGAAAACTTTGATTAATGTGATTAACCAGGATTAACTTTTGAGCTTACTATGACTTAGGAAACATGCAACATATGATTTCATGACAAGAGCAAAAACTCACACACACACACGCACAAAGCCTAAGTCTAGGACCAACATCTTCAATCATCTTCATGATTCTCTTTGCAATCCTCTTGATTCCTTAGACTCCATTCACTTGTTGATTTCATCAAATCCTTAGCAACTCTTGGTGCTAACAAGCTTGGCTGACATTCCAAAGCCCACCAATCATATGCAATCACATGAAAATTTATTATTAAAGAAAAAAAAAACAAAAAGCATAGGGGGCCACACCAAACCCACGCGAAAAAGAACAAATATCCTATAAACGAAAAAAATGGAATTGAAACCCATTATGAAAAAAGTCCAGCCTGATACAGTTAGGTAATATTAGGCAAACTCTACCCTATTTTCCACACCTAAATTAGTCAATTTATTAGCACAACTATTACCCTTCCTAAAGACATGAGTCACTCTAAAATCCGTAGTAGCACAAATTTACATACACTTATGTCATCTACCTTTAAGAGTCCAAGAAATTGTGTGAACTGAACCACAAGTATGACAAAACTAATAAGAGTCACCTTTCAATAAAGCTTTTTAAAACCCATCAATTAAGCATATTCAATAGTCAAATGGTACCTATGACTTTAGCTTAAAGAGCATGTTGAATACCTAAGAAAGCATAAAAGCTACCCAGATATTTCCCACGGCTTCCCCTAAAAAAACCTCCATAAGCTGCAAACCAGGAGCACCTATAGAAATTCCATCAATATCAACTTTAATCCAATCAACTTTAGGACAACATCAAAAAACTTGCATAAGAGACAAGACCTTTTTAGTTATAGTGCTAATAATAAAATGTATCAAAGTAAAAAATTTGAAATCTAGTTAGCCATATGCTTTCTTGAAGTGTTATTTGTGGTCTGGATACCATCCTTAATAACATGTAAAGAAGTCTTCGTGCTAATAGCCTGCTAAAATTTGGTAAAATTTATCATCCCCTAAATCATCTGTAAGGAAAAGGTAATGGCCAAAAGCTTAATCAGACGAATAAGAGGACTACATGGGGCTTTTATTAAAGTAATAATGTCATCAAAAGATAAGTCCACAAGATTAGGAAAAATGTTTCTAAGCCAAGTCCATATAAAAGAAATAATAGAACAATTAAAAACAGATGATCAATATCCTCAACTTGTCACTTGCAAAAAGAGAACTTAGAACAAAGAGAAATACTTATTTTTTTAACATCCAGATCCGTAGGCAAACGCATGTGCAGAAGCTTCCAAAACATCAATGTCTTAGTAGGGGAATAGAATTAGACGAAATGATTTTACCCCAATAATAAGTGGGATAGGTAGAAAAGAAATTCCTGACTGCCTTCTGATTAAGAATACCACTATCCTCAAGTTTCCAATTCAGGCTATTAGGAAGATTAGAGATAACTACATGTTTCAAAGTTTAAAGTTGAGTATGCTACAACATATTTTGAAAGGAATTACAAGAGGACCCCTTCCAACCCCCAGCATATTAGATATAAGAATAATCATTTCCTGATGAAGCATACCCACCAAATGAGAAATGCATTTGGAAAAGCACAAAAGATCATTCTAGAAATTTACTCTATCACCCTAACCAACAACCCAGAAAGTATTATTCAAAATAATATTATAAAAATGTTTGATCCCTGGCTAAATAGAAGAAAATCGATGAGCATGAACCTTAACATATTTAGAGTGAAGGAACCTTTCGTGCATTAGACTAGACTAAGAAAGAGAATTGTGTACAAAATCCCACACAAGTCGAAAAAGGAAAACTTTATTCTTAATTTGCAAATGTAAGACTTGCAATCCCCTATCTTGCTTAGAAGCACAGACTTCCAACTCATTGTAATAAGGACAATTTTAAGAACATCACTAATCTAGATAAAATTTTTGACCCATTTACTTACCTATTGTAACAAGTTTATAGGTCACTTGTAAATTTGAAAACTATAGGACATAATAACAAAGATAACATAGTTAACAAGATGCAGGCATCCCATTATACTAAGGTAATTACCTTTCCAAAAAGAAAACTTACTCTTAACTTTTGGAATCAAAGTACTTGAGTTTTTATAAACTTTTGGAATATAGACAACCTATGTCAAGTTTTAGAGGACATGAATCTATTGTGTTTAGTCTTTAATATTCGTCCTTTCTACATTAAATTCAAGGGTTTAAGGATTGAAAACTAAATTAGATTGAAAAAAAGGAATTGGACAATGAAAGGTCAATTCATAAATTCAATATTCATAAAATTCCTCGTATCATAACTAAATATTCAAATTCATGTTTGAACAATTAATTGGTTCAATTCATTGATTCAATCAAACAAACATCATTGAACTATAAATACAAATTAAATAAAGTATCATTCAATCTAATTTGTATTCAATTATCAAATCCATATTCAATTGATTCGTAATTTGATTTCTAAAACCGGAAACATAAGCTACAATCATAAAGTGCAATTCTAAAAATAGAAAGAAGAGTAAAGTCGAAGCATTAAATGATTGGTGCAAAACTTAATTCAATTTGTATGATATTGATTCCATGAATTGAACCCCATGATTTAGTTCTTCATTGCTAAGGAATGAAGAACATAAAGGTGAGTAGAAAAGGAAGAGCCAAATTGAAATTTGACAAAAAAGGAGAGGAAGATACAATTTCTAAAACTGAAAAAAAAAATATATGATTTTTTTCTATGCCATTAGAGCATATTTAGGCTATACATATGCTCTTTAATCAATTTCAAACATAGGCTTAAATGTGGTTCTAATTAGGTTAATAAGTCCAATTATAAAAGTTGAAGCTAATATAAGAGAAATCAAATATGTATAGGTTTCTATACAAAAATAAGACTCTAAATCTAGCTAACCATATGTAAATTTTGAAGCCCTAATAGTTTAGAATCCAATATAGCTAGAATCAGCCAAAAATAATGTCTACAAATAAATGTTTGGCCAAAATAGTAAGTAAAGTTCATATTAGCTAACAAAATTAAAACAATTACATATGTGGAACCCAATTATTATAAATAAGAGAAAATGATATAAAAGCTTAGAATAAAACATATTGGAAGTATTTTCAATATACAATAAAGTTATAAATGTGTGTACAAAACGTGTTATCACTCATGGCTCATTGGTGTCGAATCCCCATAGTGTTTCCCCCCTAAGAACCCAACACTAGTCTTATTAGAGAAAATTCCTTCCCACTACGAAACCAAAGATAAGACTTTACCTAGAAACTCTAATCATATTTCTCCAACTCCTCCAAATTTTGTATGTTTCTTTTTTAAGGTTTTGGGGTCATTCTTGGCAAGATTTAGGTGGTGGAGGGATAAGGGATGTAAACATAGCAAAAAAGCATAAAGAAGGCACGAAATGAAATGAAAAAAAGACAATGGATGATAGGAAAGATGACAAAAGTAAATGGAATAGGGATAAGATAGGGTGATGATTACCTTGCCGAATGTACACAATGATTAACCTTTGAGGGTCTTTGGCAACCTTCTTAAAAGCTCTAAGAATGAAAGAGAAGGACGTGACACTTAGAAAAACTGAACTAATCAAGAAACATTCTTAGAATAAAAAACACACAAAAGGTCTAAACTCTTAAATGTACATTCAATTCAGAGGTCAATTTTGCAAGGCATGTGTTACCTCCTTTTATCGCATAAAGAACCCACATTCTATGCAGCCTCAATGGAAAAGTGAGCTCCATTTTACTCATATGCACCTAGAATTATCCATTCCAACCTAGGTTAGCCTTATTTTAAAATCCAAACAAGATATTCTAACTTATGCCTCTTTTCAACATATTTTTTCATGTGGGAGGATTTCTTATAATATTTTACATTTTTGTATTTTTTGTCTTGTCTTCTTGACGAACCTTTTCCTATCTCTTCTTTATTTGAAGACCCCATTTTAGGATTTCATCATGATCCCCTTATCGAAAGAAATTTGTCCTCAATTTTGGTGGTTTTTCATCCTCAAGAGTTTCTTTTTTTTGTTGGAACTTGATGTCCACTTGATGTTCTTTCTCACTTGAACATTGAGTGTTAGAGAAAAGTTCAACACCCATGATTTTTATTAAGTGATAAAAACAACAGAGAGTAAAACATAGTTATACTTCATCTATAAGATGCAAATTTTTGTTCAACAACAAATTATGTAAGACACGAGTGTATGATTTATCAGACGATACAACATTGTGTAGTCTTGTTTTCACCTCTGATAAGCATTGTGATGCTCAGATAATAAGCACATAGTCTTATGTTAACAAAATACCATATCTGAATGCTTAATCCATGTTGCAAAGAATGGTCGTTTCATATGTTTGACCAAGATAACCCACATACAAAGAATATTTCACATAAAAGGACTCTTGGAAAATAAGCTAAAGTTGATTTGATTCAACAACTCCCTGGCTCTTGCATCGTCAAACTATAAAAGACTATCTGCTTTGTACAACTTTGTGTTTTACATAGTTTCAAGTAAAGAAACTTTGTCTAAGGAAGATATAAGTATATTCAACTATCAAGATGTTACTTAAAGAATAGCAAAAAATGCATTCATGGAACATATATAATGCACCTTCTATGTCCAAGATGCTTAGACACATGGAAGGAGTTCAAGTGAGTTTGAAGTTACTCAACAGTTAGAAAATGATTTGCAACGACACTTTTCACCCACACCTATATGTAGTTATCGTTCATGAAAGTGTTGAAATGTTGTCAATATATTTTGAGCCCTAAAATAGCTTTGTAAGAACATTATAGTATTCGTTTAGCGAACTAGAATAGAGTGTTTAACCTTGTAAATGTTGGAAAACACTAACCCTCTCTAGTGCAAAACTTGTGATCTTTTTGATTACACTTTAGACAATATCTTTGTCTTAGCCAAGAGTGGCTTGTCACTAAATAATACTCAATTTTTAGTCAAAAGTGGCTAGTTGTAAAATAATACATAATGGGTTAGCCAGGTGTGGCTATGCTCCGAAAAAAAATACTCATATGAGTCAGTTAAGAGTGGCTACAAGCTAAAAGAATTTTCGTTTATATCTTGTAGCTTTAGTTTGCTTAATATAACTCAATGAGTTGATTAAGAACCCGGCGTAGTTGGCTCTACCGGAAAAACCAGTATAAGAACATCTTGAATAATTTCTTCCCTTCCCTACCTTGTTGTTTTGCATGTTAGAACTCATGCACTAACTTAAGAAGGTAAAGTTTCAAACCTAGTTTTTTGAAAATCTTTGTCAATTCATCTGACCAGTATAAACCTATCATTTGATTGCACACATTCAGATGATACTTGCAAAACACTTCAAAAAAATTTAAAATACAATTAAACCCTCGTTTCTTGTATTTTACTTGTTTTTCATATTAAGGTTCTTTTAGGTGTTTTTCAAAGTATTATTTGATATACATTATATTTATTGAACCTGGAAAAAGAGAAGAATATAAATAAAAAGATTTGTTAGATTTTTTTTATTTTCATTGTATACCTTTATTACCTCTTTAGAATTGTTGAAAAGGCTTTATATTTTGTCTTCTTTGGGTTGTCCATAAAAGATTTTTTTTTTCTTGATCTCTTTTCTTTTTCTGTTTTTTCTTAATCTTCATGAGCTTCTTTTGGGTTAATGACTTAAATGTATGTGTGTGTTTATTCTGCTTCAGGGAGTATTTTTTACTAAATCATTATAACTTACATGGCTTGAAATAAGGTGTGATCGTTAAGCTGAATTTATCCAATATCCTCTTTCTAGGAGCATTAGTACAACTACCACCATGTATTAGAATTTAGAATAATCTATCGTTAATTAGAAACTTTGTATATAAATAATTTCTCTTTAGTTGTCCTTGAAATCTTTTTGAACTCTAAAGAGGCTTCTAACAACTAATATGTCACCATATGGGACTACACACTCCTTAACATTTAATGTTTGTGAAGTTGAAGGAGAATAATAGGTGGAAGAAGAAGACTTCTCATTTTCTACTTTACCACTTTCCAATAACAATATATTTCTTTTGGTTGGACATTGGTTTTGAAAGGTATTCATATCTTAAGCATTTAAAACATCAAATAAAACTTGTGTTGCTGAAATATGTTAAAGAAGACGAAGGTTGGGAAGAATGATGACAATGACGATGATAGGAAGTGGACTTGGCCTTGCCATGGTCCACTTCCTTTTTATATTTTGAAGAAGAAGACTTGTACAAAGAAGAATAATATTTAGAAGGTGTTGGAGGATGAAGTTCATACCTTTTTTAATGTTCTTCCCATGGGATTGGTAGGGTTAGAGTTATACCTCATTTTTTCTTCTTTATATGGATTGTGGGAGAGGATGGGATTACCTTTGTAGAGCTTCTTGTTATCCTTCTTCTTTGAATTTGCATATTAGAGGCTTGATACACTAGATGTTCTAAGGAGGTATACTTTTGAAGTTCCACCACTTCTTGTATGTCTCTATTTAGCCCAGTAAAGAACATTTCAATGCTTGATATGGGCTAGTCAATCCTCACCATAATGGTGGTGACTTCCATTTCCTTGTTGTAGTCTTCTATTGTCTTGGTACATTCGTTGGAGTTTGAGATATAACACCTTTGTGTAGTAGCTAGGCATAATAGTTTGCCTCATGCATACTTTTAGTTCATAACATGTAGCAATGTTAAGTCCTTTGCCCTTTTGAATGTCATTTTGGATTTGGTTCCGTCAAGTCAAAATATAGTTTTCAAATTCCAAGATATCTAACCTTTAGTGTACTCATGTAAGTTATATACAAACAAATGTTGTTTTACTTTATATTCCAAGTAAGATAGTTTATATTGATACCTAGATGATCTAATTCTCGTATATCTCTTTGTCAAAAGTTTTCAAAATAATAAAAGTTAAATGTTATGCTAGAAAAATATACATGTTTATGAATGAACTTTTTAACATGTGTTTTTTATATTACCTACTTTTAAGTGGAAGACATATGAGTAAATTTAAGAACATTTATTTTTAGAAACTTTTTAGATTTTCAGACCTTGAAATGGCAAACAAAGATTACACACCAAATATAAACTGATTAACAATTTATTGCTAATCTCTTGGAAACTAAAATTGGAGACCGATTTTATGACATAAATCTTCCTTTACGACGGATTTAGAAAATTTCTTAAAGACTTCTATATTATTAAAGTTGAGAAAAAAAAGTTTAAATTCATCAACTCATCCCATCATAAAGTCTGCCACATAAGACTGAAATAAAAATATTTTATAATAAATACAAAAACTGAACTCAATCAACTTACAATTTCTCCAACCAAGTTGAACCTACGGTAGATTGGGTTGACTCACTAAAACAAAAATCACATAATTAGTAATATTAAATTAAAACTTATTTAATCCATTATATATTATACATCAAGTTAAAAATTCAAAAATATAAAATGTATTTAATTCTTTAATTCATTATGAATGTATTATAGGTAATCCAAATTCTTAATTATAGTCTTAGTTTTCGTATACTTTTCTTTTTAAATTTATAAAATATTAATTTTAATTATTTTTTAATTTTAAAATATAGGCGTGGCAAGGAATTTAACCCATCAACTCTTAATAGGTCTAACCAAAATAATATTTTTAAGATAACATGTCCCGTGAGTAAGGTTAGGCCTGAATGTTTATAAAGTAGGTCAAGGTGGTTAGACCTACCTAATCAAATTGATGTGTTTTGGCAATTGTAACCATCATAAACTTTTTATTGTTTGTGTTTAATTTAATTACTATTTTTGTTTTTTTGTCTTTTATTTTATTCTTGTTAAACATTAACCTACAGTTTTTTGTTTTAACGTTTTAATGTTATTATCTTCTAAAAAAATATTTTGTTTTTTTACTGTAGTGTTTGATTTTATTTATAGTAATAGAAAATCCAATAAAAAAATACGAATATAATTTACAAAATAAAAGAAAAATAAATAAATTGAAAATGAATTAATTTGAACGGGACGCTATTGATAAGCCAATCATATTGAAAGACATTTTGGTGATTTGACTTATAGATGTCTTTTAACCTATGCTTAAGATTTTGGAAATTTAGTTTAGGTACGTATTTTGCTAACTCGGTTGATAGTCTATTCAATTACACTCAATATTGAGATAATCACACGTTTAATAATTGTGAAATTGTGTATCAATAGGCATTTTCCTAACTCAGTCTCTTCACTTAATTCAAGATTAGGGTTGTGTATTCACACATTACGTATATGATTAATCACATGTTGAATAATAGAAAGACACACGAGATTCTAATTTTTTATTTTTTGGTCGGCAGACACACGAGAGATTAGATATTTGTTTGATTACACAAACACATGAAATCACCATTTTGGGAGATTTGACATGGAATTGAATGCATCAAATTCTCTTGACTTTTTGTTAAAACAAATCCCAATTTCATTCAAGAACAAGTATAATATTAAGCTATAATATTTTACGAGTTAAAATAATTAAAAAATAATTTATATAAGATATAATATTAAATTATAAAGCTAAAGATAATAATATAAGAATAAATATTTTATATGATGTTACTTTTAAAAATTGTGTTACGTCTTATAATTTCTCGGCTCTGTTAGTCCCATCAAAATTATTCTTTGTAATGTATCTGCTATTGCGGTCTGCACACGCATCTATACAGAAAACAAAAACAAAAACAAACATGTCTGGTGTTTGGTTTATGCTTACCTAATCCGAAGTTGAAGAAAGAGGTTAATTATGATGCTTAATTACCATAAAAGAAAAAGAGAGAAAGTAATATAAAGACTTTAGAGACTCTAAAGATTCTTTTCATGGAAGAGTCCTTCTATGGGGCACACGAGTTCTAATTTTAGCCGTGAAGTCAAGGTTTATAAAACATTGATAAAATATTCTGCAGATCCAGATTTGTCAAAATATGGATGAAGGGTAAGCACGAATATGTTTAAACGTATTATGATATGGCAGGTAAGAATTTTGACCGTTCAATATTGTCCACTCATAATATAAAAACCAAATTAAACCAACTTGTTGATACAAATTGTATGTATATGACATTTTATGCTTCTACATATATTCGGATTCATGCACGTTTTGCAACAAAATTGGCATAATCTTAGCTAAAACTTTCAGGTTCAGTAAGACCATATCAGTGCATGCATAACATCAAAGGCTTAAAAAGATATGTTGGAATTAGGAACAAAGAAGA
>Ga0209489_104402_pt1 | contig 26015 bp, 13 predicted proteins | sample SiratrowhiteBW_FD_187527 | JGI IMG/M metagenome (GOLD analysis project Ga0209489, IMG submission 187527) | Root nodule microbial communities of legume samples collected from California, USA - Siratro white BW (SPAdes) (version 2) | ecosystem: Host-associated > Plants > Roots > Nodule | place... | reverse complement strand
AAGGGGGCGTTTTTTTTTTTTTTTTTTTTTTCTCTTTTAAGGTATTATGTATACCTACACTTCTCTTTTGCAATGTTGGACCGGGAACTAATGAGACACAAACCTGTATAGGTTAATGGCTTTGCCTTTGACTTCAAAAACAAAAATTATTCCCCATTCTGGAATGTAAGATGTGATTTATCATCCAATCTTCAGACAATAAAAAGTATCTTTGTTGCAAATAACCATCAATCTATAAAAATGAGTTACTCCAACTAATCATTCAGTCTTCACAAATTCATGGTGGAATTATGTGTGCTTGTTTTGATTCTTGAATGACTTAATACATGTTTATTCTTTCATAATCTGTATACAAATTTGTGTCATTGTATATTTCAGGCATTAATAGCTCGCAGGTAGTGTTGTCGTGAATTGTTGGTCGACCTAGCTCCTTTGCAATCATGAGTTTTGTCTTCCGAGGGAGTAGGGGAGATATTGAAAGTGGCTTTTCAGAATACGTTCCTGAAAGAACCTTGATGGTACGTTTAATATGTGCTAGTTTTCCCTACTAAACTCAGACTGTACATAGTTGGACTGTAATTCTCATTCTCTTTTCCTACTTCTTCCTATCAGCGGGTTCATTCAGCTCGGCCAGTTAATGGCAATTCTCTAGCTTTTCTTATCACAGGTGATGTCTTATCTGCTGTGCCTGACGCTTTACTGCTTCATAAAGCATATTCTTAATCCGTCTCTGACATGCTTATTTGGCAGTTATTTTGATATTCATGATATTAAACTCCCCTCAGATGTTACATCATTTTTTGGTAAGTAATCACTTAAAAAATGCTAAATATGATGTACTCATTGCTGTGCAAGTTACTTATCTGCATTGAAGTAAGAAATTAATTGTTGGCACATATCATTCCAGCTCTGGGTTGTACTGGCTATCTTTGTAATGGCTACAAGTCTGAGGATGTATGCAACTTGTCAACAGCTTCAAGCACAGGCTAGGGCTCATGCTGCAGCAGCCTCAGGGTTGCTTGGCCATACTGAACTCCGTCTTCACATGCCACCATCAATTGCAATTGCAACCAGAGGAAGATTGCAGGGACTTAGACTTCAGCTTGCACTTCTTGACCGTGAATTTGATGAGCTAGGTATTATGTTTATGAGTTGCACCTTTGAATGTGTATTTTGATATATTTTGTAAGTTGAAAAGGCCCTAAGACGGGTGCTGAAAGCAGATGAAGGCTTATATTGCTCTATTTTATTAAGTTCTTTTCTTGATTTTGTTGCAGATTATGATCCTTTGAGAGCTCTGGACACTGATACTGCTCCTAGTACTCGTTCAATGAGTGAGGAAGAGATAAATGCCTTGCCTATTCATACTTATAAAGTTCCAGTCCCACCAAAGTGAGTTGTAATGGTTTCTTAATAAATAAATAAAATGATAGTGATAATGAATCAGAAGAAAGGCTAGCTGCATAAGCTTGCATTTTTTCCGTTTCTATTTTTTCATTTCCTGAAGCTCACTGTTTGGAGGGTCAGTTCACCCTATTCTAACTGTTCTGTTGAAGGCACTGACTTATGATAGAGATGGTGACTTTAAAGTCCACACTCCTTAGTATTTTGGTTTAGAAAACCATTGAATATGGAGCATAAATCATGCTCCATGGAGAAATGGGCATGCTTCGGTGAAGATGTTAATTGGCTTTGCCAGAGGTGTGCGGGGACCAGCAGTTGTGACTCTAATTAGAAAACTAAATAGTTGTAGCTAATTTTCATCCTACATTTGTGGTAAAATAGATATCACGTACAAGAAACATAATCACTGGGTAGTAGCATGAGGATCTTGAAGGGATGTTTTACACTCACTGTGTACTACATGACCATTTGTGAAAAGGGGCTTTGCTGTAATAGCGTTGCTCAGGAATCATTACTTGATAAAAGCTTATTGAGAAAAATGCATTTGGTAGTAGTATTTTTTCTTATATATATATATATATTTTAGGGTTCTCAAGCCAGTTTAAGTGGTTTACAGGACTAGTTTCATCCTCTGTGCATTTGCATTTATGTATAGTGGTAAACAATAAATAATCTGATACAATTTATTGTGTTAACAGAGATGGCTCAGCTGGTCTGGCATCCTCTTCAGGTGCAGCTGAGGTAAATATCTGTTAACTGTCTCTGCTTTTGGTTTGTTTGGCTTTATTAGCCTAGGTTGTTAGGTCATGGTATTTTATGGTAATAAAGATGTAAATGTGTTGCCTGGTTTTACTCTTGGTTGTTAGTTTTATATACTACTGGTGGTCTATATAGATGTTACTGCCTCTCAAATACTTTAGACAATGCCCCGAGATAGATTGCAAACTATTCGATAATTGGCCCTAATATGATGTTCTATTCATTCTTCATTGATATGCTTTTGAAGAAAAGAGATATATATAATGCTTTTAATCCATGATATTTATGGTGTCTTGTGTAATTAAAAAAGAGTGAGTATTTTTGTATACTCTCTACACAAATCTTGGGAGAAATTGCCCCCACTTGATGGCTTCGATACTTATTCTCGAAGGAAACGGTTTTTAGTTTCTTTGTTTAATGGTCAATCAGATTAAACAAGAATCTGGAGGAACAGAGGCAGGTATCAGAGCTCCAGAAGATGAGCTGACATGTACTATATGTCTTGACCAAGTTAAGAGGGGGGAGCTTGTTCGTAGCTTACCATGCTTGCATCAGGTTTGATCACTACCCATCTTTTCCTTTCTTCGTTGTTTTTAAAATTATTTAGCCCTAGTGGAGGCTAGTACTTATCTCCCATATTATCAGATTTATTTTTGTGATAATCATTAGTCAGTGATTCAAATAAAGTTGTCAGTTTCTTAGTTTTGTCGTCATACCATTCTAGCAAAATCCATTAGAACTAAAGCATGCGGTTCAATTTTGTCTCACCCATATACTTAACTAATTCACAATTATTCTAACTCTTTCAGTGAGGCTATTTCAATCAAAGAAGACTGTTTTGTTGTAGTAATTAGTGTAATTTATACATCTTAGAAGATCCGTCACTACCTTAAATGATAAGAGAATTTGAAATGTGGGGAGGAACAATCAATACCTTGCCCATATCAATAAACTGGATTCATTTTTAAAATCTGTTATTTGTTTCTGAACGAAACCTCAGACTAATACAGTAGGTGCTCTTAGCATTATTTTCGTATTAAAGTTCGAGTTTTTCTTTGGTAACTAGAACCAACTAATGCCAAATTTTATTCTGCATATTATCATTGCGATTAGACTCTAAATTTAGTTAAAAAATAAAACTTAGAATATCAAAGACACTGCACCTAAATCTTTTATTTTGTTTAATTAAAGCATGATGGCTGCCAATTAACTTCGGTTGCAACTCATTCCTCCTCCACAACTGGTTAATAATATAATATTTACTTAACGCTGTAAAAGGGTGATTATATATTTATGTCACCCATCATAAAGACTAATTTACTTTTTTTCTTTTTGTTCAGTTTCATGCCAACTGCATTGATCCATGGCTCCGGCAACAAGGAACATGTCCTGTGTGCAAATTAAGGATAGGGTCGGGAAGTGGGGGAAGCAGGGAGAGCGAATCCGATGGTTCAGATATTGCGTAATCTGATGGTTTAGATATATGGCTGTAAAATGCATAATGCCTTGACTTGTATGTTCATGGAAGCAAGTATATATGTATATATTATTCAGTATTGGCGTATATAATGAGCTTGGCATAAGTATATGACTGTATTCTAGTCCATGTTTACTTATCCCGAGAATTCTTACCGAGACATGTGTATATCTTGCTATATAAATAAGCATTACAAATGTTATTATGTGGGAGGAGCATGATGATAGTGCATGTCATACATCTTATCTTTTGTCTTACACCAACATTTTTCTTTTTTTGGGAGCATTTAAGTTAAGACATCTCCATCCTTAAGAATGGTCTCTAATAAAATTGCAGGTTTTGCTGATTGAGTTAGCAATTCCTAGATCTAACTAATTATGTGATGTTTTGCTGACGACTTCACTTATACTTTAGGTAGGCGTTATTTATGTAACCACTTTTGACTTAATAAAAGTTCAATAAGATTTGAAATAATTGTATTCAAGGGCCCACTTATCCATTGGGATTAGTTGGACTGTATGTATAATGCTTAAAATACTTTTTCTCTTGCGAAGTTTGCAAAATGTACTTTTCACATTGCCTATGTCGTGCGTTCAAAACAAGGAAAGGGTCTTTTACCTGGCCTAACCCAACCCAAGCCCTTGTTTCTATCAAAAGTTATTTTTTTTCTTATAGTGACAGTCACAACCAGAAGCTATTCATGCAGGCGTCCAATTCCAATCCTGCCATGTTAATTCATGAGTACAGTTTACTGATCATGTGAATCAATCAAAAAGGGTAAAACAAATTTAATGCTAGTTTTGTGATGACAAGTAGGATTTATTTTCAAGAGATGGCTATTCTTTTTCATATCAGTTTTATTTAAGTGACGGATATGCATTACAGTATATTCATTCCTGAAAAAAATTAGTCAGCAAAAGCTATAAAAGCCGAAAATAAATTGGATGCCCACATTAGAGAGGATAAACAGTTAATTGATTTGCTATGTCAGTCAAATTTTAAAACCAGGGAATTGTTATATCGCTGCTAATCGGTCGTTGTACTTGAACCAAAACGTTTAATTACTGGCTATTCTGTAGTTTTTAAACTGATATGAATTATTGTGTATGTATATATTCTATAGTTCTAGGATATAACTAGATTCAGCCACCGCCTGTTGAAAGATGGAACTTAATACCAACAAGCCAAAAAATTTATAGTATTTAATTTAGTAACGCATGATTCCAAAATGCAATGTCATAGCTGATATAACATTTTTTAAAAAATATTTGATCAACTTTGGCCAGATTCAATGATGAAGAAGTATTGTATTTTGCCATTAAATCTGAAGGCAAAACGCATCACGTTTTTTCTTGATCAGACACTGACAAGTACAAAATGAAATCTCTACGATGCTGTTCGGGATGAATGAAATTGGTAACTCAGCGACAAAATATAGAGATCTTGTCACGAGTTCTTGTTTTCTAAGTTTGATAGTTAGGAATTAAAAATGATCTATCACAATTTTATTTTAGTTTGATACATTATAAAGTTCCACATTATATCTAGAAGTTAGATTGAAGCAGTTTATATAAATTTTCTTAATCCATTAAGAGGATTTTAAAAATAAACGTGATGGAATTGAGTTTGAAATCTAAAAAGAATAATATCTTAAATATGATGATGCTAACCGTGTTGAATGAACTTGCATAATGGTGTAATCTAGAACACTAACTGGTGGCGAACTTTCATGCTTCAATTCCTTTGCATGCAGTTCTATCTCTGAATAATAATGCATACAAGGTATGTTAAAGGTAAATCTAAATTCAGCTATTTGCTAACAAAGAGTGAGTCATGAGGGTCCCAGAAGAGATATGTATTTGAAAAGCTGAATTTATATCAAAGTTCATAGATTGTTGTCAATGCTGATTTGATTATTTTGGCTTTGTAATGAATCTTTCTATCTTAGTGATTAAGCCTGTGACTGAAACGTTGATTACTTAATTAACCAGGAACCTAATCTCTGCTTGGTTGATTATTGCTCATTTGTAAGAGTTGGATCAGAAGTCCTTTTCCTTCTTTGTGGCTCTAAATCACTTACTTACGATACTGTTTAGTTGAGAAGTGTGCCATCACCACCAGGCACACCCAATTAAGCCTCAGGTGAAAACGAGATGATTAATGTGACTTGACCTGAAATAATTTTTTTCAGAACCATTTCAAAATTATGAGTGTAGCAATCTAAGTGTGGCTTAGTTACCAAGCCTTAACGGTTGATTTGAAAATGCCCTTTTCTTATTACTCTTCTTAAACGAATTTAACGACGTGGAGATGCTAGAGTCCACCAATATTTGTAATTAAGTTTACAAATATAAATTGCTTATAAAACATTTGTTTTACATTCTCAACATAAATTTCTTGTCAAACCTAAATTTACATTTGCATAGCTTGTCTAACCACAAATCCGAACACATTAACAAGAACTGTTAATATAACAATCCACGACAAATTTTTTATAATTGGATTCTTGGAGAAAAATATAAAAAAAAAATTCCAAATTTTCTTGGAGAGCACCTTTGTAAAACAAACAGTTGAAAAAGTCTAAGTATCAGATGTTGGGTGCACATGGAAAAGAAATCTGTAATTAGGGAGTACGAAATGGGGTACGTAAATGAGACAAAACATGTTAAATAAAATTGACGCTAGTGACACTCCAAAGTATAAGAAAAATGGGACCATACAGAGTAGGTGAAAATCAATCCTCTTCAGGCATGCTTCGTTTTGAAACATGGACACACTGATCAGATAAACCTATTGGACCAAACATTAATTTGTGGTTTGTATCTCTATCTCTATATATGCAGCTAAATGTGACTAATATTTCCAAACTCGCTCACTGAGGCCTAAAACAAGATATTGGTGCAACCAGAAACAAAATGGTCACAACTGTTCCTTCATCACCAGCACTTTTTGTGGCCTTCCTCTTTGTCACAAGCTTCCTCTGCTCCTTTCCCGAATTTGTTCTCTCCACTAGTTCGAAGCATGGAAGCGTTACAAGGCACTACAAGTTTGATGTGAGCATTATATATATTAAAACTTATACCATGTAAACATATATTTATCTAGCAAGAGGTCTAAAGTGAGACTAGTTACTATATATATAGTGAGAGTTCCAAAGTGAAATGAGCTAAACTCTATAAACTAGTGGTCTAAATGCCTACCTAGTTGTATGCCTTTCTGCAGAAAAAAAAAAGGGTAATATGAATGTTTATTTTATTATATTTCCAGATAAGGTTGACAAATGTTACGAGGCTGTGCCACACAAAGAGCATGGTTACAGTGAACGGGAAGTTCCCTGGTCCCAGAGTTGTTGCAAGAGAAGGTGACAGAATTGTTGTTAAGGTGGTCAATCATGTTCCAAACAATGTCACCATACACTGGTATATATGATCTTAACTCTCTAAAAGTAATGATTTTGCATTAGTTATTCTTTGCCCACAAGACAAGTTTGCATAACAAAACAATGATAAAACTATCAGCATTAATTTCTATGCTACTTATTTTGTGCTCTAACTAGTATATGTCCATGCATGCAATGGAATATTGTGTGGCTACCAACTAACATATGTATCTTCTTGACAATAATGGTTTGGATGACAACAAAAATAGGCATGGAGTGAGACAGCTTCGAAGTGGATGGGCAGATGGTCCATCTTACATAACTCAGTGTCCCATTCAAACTGGCCAGAGTTATGTGTACAACTTCACCATTGTTGGACAAAGAGGAACCCTCTTCTGGCATGCTCACATTTCATGGCTAAGAGCCACTCTCTATGGACCTCTAATCCTCCTCCCTAGGAGCAACGAATCTTACCCTTTTGAAAAACCCCACAAGGAAGTGCCCATTCTCTTTGGTATAGGCCTCAAACCATTAACATATATAGAATAATACACATTTTTCAAATTTAATCTAACACAAGCATTTATATTTTTGAAAGAAAGGACAATGAATGAAAAAAAGCAAACTTTCTAATCTGTATTGCTTTAATGATTGAACCACACAGGTGAGTGGTGGAACGCAGATCCAGAGGCTGTTATTGCACAAGCCCTTCAGTCAGGGGGTGGCCCAAATGTTTCAGATGCCTACACCTTTAACGGATTTCCTGGACCCCTCTACAATTGCTCCAATAACGGTAAAATCTCGTTGAAGCTACATTAACTACCTTTGATCCAATGAAGAAAAAAATATACTTTTACGCAAAAAAAGTCTCAATTTTGTTTGTACAAAAGTGATAATATGAGATGTTCTAAATGGTTATTCATTAAATTGCTAATTACTTAGTGAGTACTGACAAAGGTTTTGACTTTTGACGTGCATGGTGACAGAGACAGAGACAAAGATGTTCAGGTTGAAGGTGAAACCAGGGAAGACATATCTTCTTCGTTTGATCAATGCTGCACTCAATGACGAGCTCTTTTTCAGCGTTGCAAATCACACCCTGGTGACCGTTGAAGCTGATGCTTCTTACGTTAAACCTTTTGAGTCCGAGATCATAGTCCTAGGACCGGGACAAACCTCAAACGTTCTCTTAAAGACAAAACCTGAGTACCCAAATGCCACTTTCTTCATGCTAGCAAGGCCATATTTCACTGGCATGGGCACTTTCGACAATTCCACAGTTGCTGGCATTCTAGAGTACGAGAAACCACTTGCTCCCAAAAACATTCCCACTATTAAACCCTCCCTTCCAGCCATCAACGACACTTCTTTCGTTGCCAATTTCTCAAGCAAATTTCGCAGTTTGAACACTGCCAAGTACCCTGCCAAGGTACCACAAAAAGTTGACAAGAGCTTTTTCTTCACGGTTGGACTTGGAACAAGTCCCTGCCCCAAAAACCAAACATGCCAAGGACCAAACAACAGTTCAAAATTCGCAGCCTCGATGAACAATATATCTTTCACTCTTCCTTCTATAGCACTTCTTCAGCAACATTTCTTTGGGCAGGCTAATAACGGCATTTACACCACTGATTTTCCTGCTGTGCCACTGAGGCCATTCAACTACACGGGGACCCCACCTAACAACACAAGGGTCACCAATGGGACCAAGACTTTGGTCATTCCCTTTAACACAAGCGTGCAAGTGGTGCTTCAGGATACTAGCATTTTAGGAGCTGAGAGCCACCCTTTGCACCTTCATGGCTTTAATTTCTATGTTGTGGGTCAAGGCTTTGGGAACTTCAATCCCATCACTGACCCTCCAAAATTCAATCTTGTTGACCCCGTTGAAAGGAACACTGTTGGTGTGCCCTCTGGTGGTTGGGTTGCTATCCGATTCCTTGCTGACAACCCAGGTGACACTCAATTACTATCATTCCTAGCTACCCCTTGTTGCAATCCTTTATTTATTTTCATCACTTCATAGTTTATGTTGAAAAAACACAAACTTTTACAAGTGAATTACCTAGTTAAGACTTCAATTCTGATTCAAAATTAAGACAGTGCATATAAATTTTGTTTATTTTATCTTTATCTTGTTGGATGATATGATTTAATTTAATGTGTATGATGAAACAGGTGTGTGGCTGATGCACTGTCACTTTGATGTGCACCTTAGTTGGGGGTTGAGGATGGCTTGGATTGTTGAGGATGGGAAGCTCCCTAATCAGAAGTTGCCTCCTCCACCAGCTGATCTCCCCAAGTGTTGATCATGCTTTCTGTCAATTTTTCCTTCCTATTGAATTTTCCAGTTCTAAGTTAATTAATTTCCGGATTTTTGGTTTGCCTACTATGAAAGAGTTATGAAAGAGTGAAGAGTCACCAGCGTAATAACCATTTCAGTTTTTCTTTCTTTCTATCATCCACAAACCTTCTGGATCACTTTTCTATACTTCCACTCCACCTAATTTTCTTGTGCGAATAAAATAGGTGTGTCTGGAGTTATAGCATCCAGAATATGAATGTATTTACCTTTCAAAATCTAATAAAAACTTACCTTCATTGAAATAATGTATTTTACTTTTCATTTTTATTACCAAACCAGTCTAATCTTATATGGTTACTTTAACCATAATGAAGCTCACATTTAATTTAAAGTCGTTTTTTTTAAGAAATTAGGAAACTTTAACTTCAGTTGGGACCATAATAGAGATATGTTGATCATAAGCAGAAATTTCTTTCTCAAGTTTAACCGCTAATAATTTCTGCTTATTTGTTTTGCTCCAATATCTCCAAAGGTTAGTGGAGTCCAGCTAATTCAAGATTCAATGTTCATGTTTGGTGACAAATGATTATGTGCATGTTTAGAAAAAATTGTTACTGTAAGTAGTTTGTTTTTTAAAGCAACAACAGTGTTGCTTTGGTTTTAATGAGTGAAGTTGTCTCTTCAAACGCCTATTCAAACATATTGTATGGCTCACTAATTTATGTTGACCTATAAATACAGAATAATAAATAATTGTTAAGAGTTTATGTAAATACAATAATGCACACATAAAGAAAAGATTTGAATTTGTAGCACTAGTGATTGCTTTATACTTTCTCCTTATACTTACTTTCATTTGGGTGAAATCTTGCAAACTAAAGCCTAATTAATGGTTAATGTACTAATTGCACCTAAACTAAGCTCATTACTATATCAAACTTCAGATTACAAATTTCCCCTTCAGGAAAGGAAAAAAAACGGAAGAATCCTTCAAAAACCAGGTTTTAACATTTTGAACTAAAGAGTCAGCCGTGTTACTTTTGTTTTTTTTATGGGGAAAACGAAGTAAGAATGTGGCTTGCATTTTCAATGCAGATCCAAGTGCTATTAAATAGTAATAATGAGTTGAAGCAGTTGAATTAAATATCCCTATGCTTTACCATAAAGAAAACAAACCTTTCCTTCTAAACGCACCAATATATATAGCCAAAGAGGAAATATGGAGAGGTGATAGGAGTCAGAGGTGAGATTTAACACATAAGAGCCTTAGTTAAGCATGATTTTAGTTTAACTATCATTGTTTAACAATAATCTAAAAAAGATTTAATCAAGATTAGATGAGCTTTGGCAGGAGGGTGTAGATTTTTGAAAAAAAACTTAAGATACAATTATATAATTATATAAGTACACTGATTCTGAGAGAGTAAAGTTTCAATCTGATAATGCACTAAAATATTTAACAAAGCTGATTATTATGCAGAGTAAGGAGATGAAACTTCAATTCCGATGAAAGAACATAATCAACACTTCCTGTGATATTATATTTAAGCTTTGTCTTTATACTTTTTCTCATGAAATTTAATCTCATGTAGTAGAAAACTAATGGTTCTAGAGATATTAAGATGTCTAGATGAGTTTTGTATTTGTTGATGATCAGAAATTGAATCCCTGAATGAAGGTAGACTAATACTTAAACGAAGTGTGTGTTTTTTTTGTGTCATATATATAGAGAGAGACATATGCTTCAAGCATTAAGTAAATCAATGTTATTACTCACCTTATGAAATTGGTAATTACAAAACGAATATATTCCGAGAAGAAAAAAAATCAGATCCCTTCAGCATTTTGCTACTATAACCATAACATAAGAATCTGAAAAGGGATCTGTGGTTCCTTCATGAATCACCATGCTTGTGCCAGCAAACTAACATGGCTACACACCTCCTCATGATGTAAAATCTGGCTTTGTGTTCCTTGGCTAAGCTGGTGCATTTTTTACCAATGGAGGGGTTCTTCTGTGAGAAGCTCCTAGGAATACTGGTTTTGGAAGTGGAGGAACTCTTTTGCGATAAGCTCCTCAAGAGAGGAGACTTTGAAGAAGAGCTTCTTGTTGAGCAACTCCTTGAGAACAATGACTTGGTGGATGATGATGTGCTTGCCTGGCTGCTCAAACCTGCTTCCTTCTTTGACACCTTCCACTTTTCATCCATCAAAAACCAACCAACAGTATATCTAGAACTAGCTATGAGACAGTGAGTGTGAGTGTGTGTTTGTGTGTGTGAGAGAGAGAGAGAGGAGAAAAGGTGAATATTTGATAGGAGAGAAGAAAGTTGGATGCAGTGGGACTGTGTAGTGTATAAAAAAGGTTCATGAGAGATCATAAAAAATTCTTGATGAGATTCGATGTTATAATGAGCTAATTAAATATTGAATGTACATATCAGATACATGCCTATACACATATTCATCATATTATAAACATTAGTTTCATGAGTCACCTAAAACAAAGATATGTTGAATGATAAATCATACTCATAGAGTCATACTCCTAAAACAAACATCTTAAGCATTTCCTTTCTCTGTGTCTCATGTTTTTTCTCCACTTTCTCCATTACTTTTTACTGTGCCTTAGACTTAGAATTTGGAAAGGGGAAATGTGTGCTTTTGGTTGATACAGTTGTTTTAGGACTAATACCGGAAACACTGTCCCTAAGAATGGCCTCATCAAATATCCACTTATTTTTTGGCCTTGGAGACGAACCTCTTGTCTGGTTCTAAAATGGGAAACTATTTATTATAATGGTCCATTGCAGTTTGTACATCTATATTGGCTGCATATATTTATGCACACGCATCTTACCAATGCTGGACCTGGACCTTCCAAATCTGTACCCTTCAACAAAACTAGTGCCCATTTGCTCAAGATGCTCTTCCTTCACCACAAAATGTGCAAAAGAATCAACCTTGACACTCATAAATAAGCAATATCCATTGTGGTCAAAAGGGGTGTTTGAATTAGATGTCATAATGAGCATAGCTTAAGAGCATTGTTGTGTTGTTCATGATCCGTGTCTTATTGGTATGAACGTGACTAGTGTTTGTCTAGTCAATTATTGTCATTGATGAAAACGGTTTTGAAATTCGCTACAAATACAATGATACTATGCAAAAGAAGACAATATACTCCTTAAACAATGTTTCCTGTTGCTTAATTTTCAAAATTATTGTGAGAGGGAGAGAGATAGTTTATTGGCAAGTGGGTGATTTGGTCAATCAATTTATGATTACAGCGATAACAAAAACTTCATTCTGCTTCCTGATTCGGTGCTAAAGCATCTTTTTCTCCTTTCTACCTCTGATATAGATATAGACATAAGTTTCAAAATTTTCCACTCTGAAAAAATGTGCATCACTTGCAGAACCTACAAACCGATCCTGCCAATAATTTCGTGACAATCACAAACTCTGCAAACTATATTCTAGGATTTAATAACACCCTTATTATTGAATTGGTTAATTTATTTATTGGAGGTATCATGTATTGGATTCACAGGCACATGACAACAACGTAGCAAGAACAGTAGTCATCAGATTCCAAATTTTTCGCTCTCAAAATATTGACTGAATTTAATATTTTCAACCAGAGACTCCTGCTGAACCTAACACATTGATTTTTGTTCTTTTTCATTTTTTACTAATATCTTAATTGAATTTGCCACACTCGGTTCTGCGGTGAGGTAACATAATGCAGCTATAAATATGTCACCATTGTCAAATTAACAAGAAAAAAGGATCCGAATGCAGCCAGCGATTTATTTGATTGAGTCAGCCTCTTCAAATTTAAGGTTAAATACTTACAAGTGTATATTGCAAGAAAATATTTAAAAACTACCCTTAAAAACTCGAAACATCTTTTGACTTCACTAATAAGGCCTTTTCTTCCTCCACCCCCAAGTTTTCAAATTGCACCCCCAATAAATTTCGAAATTTCAATTTTACCCTTCTGAAAAATTTACTATGGTGGGCTTTGAGTGAGTTAATGTTGGAGTGTTTGGATACATTTATGAAGTTTGTGTGCTTGTGTCTAAATTTTTATTTTTACTTTTTTTTTTTCAATTTTGTTTTTGATTGTACAATTTGAAGACCTCCTAAATTATATATTCATTAGTTTTTATTATAAAAATATTAATTGACTCGTATACTAGTTTGGTCATCTTTATGTTTGCATATAAAAATTGAATAAGAATTCCATACTTTTTAACATGACTAAAAGTTTCACACAGTCAACAAATATATTACTTTGAAAAAAAACAATGACGAAAAATGTTATAACAATAAAACAAGTGTACAATGTTAGGTATGTATATAAGAGATCACAAATAGAATATAGAACTAAACTACGACATATAGTGATGTTGTTAGAATCTGATAATTATATTCACTAAACTTTGTCAGTATAATCAATCTTCACAAGTTGTTACGTATATTTTTGAGATACACCTCGATTCAATTAAATTGTTGAATGTATTTGGCATAATATTATTGATGGTCAAACAAAACCAACAAATATAGTCTGTCTTTGCTTGAGATAGTAGATGTAATGTTCACAAGATTGACTTTCTTTGTTACTTTTGTATTGTTAATAAATAAATGAGAAAACAACTTTATTTGGACCTATAAAAAATCTGAACGGTTATTTTTTGGATTACATGTATTTTGTAAAGTAATTTTTAGTGAAAAAAATATTATTTCAATAAATGCAAGTAACATTATCTTTCATAGAACTTTCAACCTTTTATGTCAGTTTTACATAAATAAAAATGTTAAAGCAAAATGTTATATTCAAGAAAGATAAATTGTCTTGATAAGATAAAATTTAAATTCTTATAATTTAGAACTCCATAAAATTTTGGTAAAGAGAAAACTTAATTTTAAAATATGTAATTTTGATTTAATATTTAATTCTGTACACATTTATATCTTCTATTTTTATATTTTATATTTTTATTTATTAAACTACGTGCTTATATCAAAAGAGTATACCTACTTTTTCAACGAATAAGATTATGAAAGAAACATTTTAGATAAAAGAATGAACTAGAGAGGTGTATAAGTAAAGGTTTTATTTCAACACTTGATTATTATTGATTACAAACAATCATGATTATATCAACATCTACCATTATTAAAGCAAATTGTTATAAACAAGTTTAATTACTTACATAAGCATATCTTATCATTAAAGGATACCATTGTAATTTTTTTTCAACAAACCTTATTTTACATAAACTAACACAGTACAATAAAAGACTTTGTTCAAGTGATATTGGACGGTCTCTGCAGATAAACTTTATTTTAAAGTTTGAGTTGGTACCACGTTTCTTATGTAAATGTATAAATTAAGGAGATTCAATTATCCTTAAAAAAAAAAAACCTGAAACATAAAATTGAGGACTTAACTATAATACTATTTTTCTAAACTTTAAAGACTAAAATAAAGAAATAGAAAACTAAAATAAAATAACTAATAGGAGCAAATTATAGTATGTTTTTAAGAGTTCACAACAGAAAAAACAAAAGCAAAAAAACACAAAGCATTTATTCCAGTTTGGGCTGGGCATACATAGCTATCATACGTTGTGATATTTTACTATTCTATTTGTTATTACATCGAATCTCTTCACTTTATAAAACCTTTTTTAACAAAGTAAATTTATTTTTGTCTTCGCTCATCTTCTTCCAAACTTATTACCTGATTCGTTATTGTGAAATATAATTGAAACAACATGTTTGACGTAAGTTTGTTGAGAATTAGAGAATTAAATTAAGATTCATTCAACTTAAAAAAAAAACTTCTCAAATTGTTGAATCCAAACAAAAGTATCTTTTGTTTAAGATAATGAGAAACAAGAAAGACCTTTTTGTCTTCTTTATTGAAAAGAAAAGAAAATAAGGCTATCTAGAAAAAACATCATTATAGTGTAATTTTTATCTGGATTTATCAAAGTGATGTAAAATTTATTTTATTTTATAAAAATAAGTAAATTATATCATGATGAAATTGTATGAAAGTAACACATTTTCTAAATAAAATTTAATTTAATCAAATTAAAAAGAAAATCTTACTCTAATCACTCAACTTTAATAATTCAATTACGATACTCAAGTTTAACGACTTTAAAATGAAAAAACTGAAATAGTAATAATGTGTTAGGATTCCAATTAACTTATTTTGAATTTAAAAAATCAAATTTAGTTATAACCTCTTAAAATTTTAAAATAATTAAAAAAATAAAATTAAGTTGTAACGTCTATAAAATTTAAAATAATTAAAAAAACTAAAAATAAAATTAATTTATAACCTCTTAATTAAAAAAAAAAATAAGAAAACATCAAAATCTTATAGTGGCTACTGTTTCTACTGATCCATAACTAGTTTCTGAAATCGTGCTACCGTGATTTTAAAAAAAATTCACCACTTTCTTAAATATAAAAAAAATTGCATCATTTTAATGATTTTACCCATTTAACCCGTTGAACATTTGATAGCTAAAATACTCAACAATTTCTTTACCTTTATGACGAACACACATTTATTATTATTAAAATCATCAACTCTTCGAACTTGGATCAGTAATTTTTCATGAAAACATAAGCACCGATATTTTGGAACGGTAGGACATCATCACTTTATATCAATACTTCGGCGACTTCTCTCATAAAACGGTTTCAAACGGTACTTTATCTTAATTTTGTTTGTTTTAATATTTGATTTTAAACTCTTCTGATCCATTATGTAAGCGAATGTTTTTCTCATTTTGTTCTGTTGGATAAAGAGGACCACTACATCAATTTTTACTTAGTCTAATTTTGCGACCTAGATTACTCTGTTTCCATATGCTTAGCTTCAGATAATTTCCATTCACATTCTTTTTTTCTTTCTTGAAATTCTTTAGTTCGACCAAGAAATAATTTCTCTCCAGGAGCATGAATTTTTCAAGGATTGCGCGTTCTCTGTCGCGCTCATCAAGAGTGTGCTTTCACTTTCCCTTCAATTCAATTCATTTTTATTTATTTTTTTGCTAGCAGTCATAAAGGGGCTAATTTTTATGCTTGGGATGACAGAATTTGAATTTGTTACACGGTAACGGGAGATTGGGAACCCTTATAGGAATACCACGGACGAATGCGTCTTCTGATGGAGCGGAATCGGTATTAGGGTTTGTTAGGAGCTATGTTTCTTCTGCCAGAGCATCCAGTAACCGCATCTTTTCCAATTTGCCTGATTTTAATTCCGTTGCTGCAAACCCTAGGGTTCGTCGATTCTTTTCCAGTGAAGCCCCAAAGAAAAAGAGTGAGTTTTACCGGGCACGTGTTTAGCATCTGATTGAAAGTCTTAAATAATTTTAAGAATTGAACTCAGTTCTTTATTTGTTTGGCAGATTATGAAAAGTTTTATCCCAAAGAAAAGAAGGAAATTCCGAAGGAAAATGACAAAAAATACGATTCTAAAGGTAAATATAGAATCTTTTGTGCACACCCTGTTATCTTGTGAATTAGGAAGAGAACTGTGATAACTGGTATAATGAGTAAAGTGGAGGCTGTATTTCTTGTAATTTATATGTTGAACTAGTTTTGCGCATGACAGTTGATTAAGTAGTTTTTGTGTGTTTTGGGCTGTAAATACTCGAGGGAGGTTTTGTTAGCTTTTCCTTGCTAAGTTTATGTGTGGTTATCTGTCATTTTGGATCTTGACGAGTTGATTTATTTGTCTATTGCCAGTGTATATTTTTTAGTGTTGGTCCTTAATACATGAAATTTATTTCTTTATTTATGATGACAATCAAGTAGGATTCAATTCTATTGTCCATAGCCAGGGCTCTTTTTTCTGTTAACTTCAAACTTCAATTACAACTTTACTGTTTATGGGACATTTTGGGTTTTCAAACTTGAGTTCCAATCCCAAAATATGCTCTCTATCTCTCGGTGGTGCATTGATTTACTTGGTGACCTGTATGTTTTTGTCCAAGAATTAATCATATAACTGTATTCCAGTTTATTGAAGGGGTACCACTAACAACTTTTAATGCCTGGATTCTGTATTTAACATCAGACAACTCAAATGCAAACACAGATGGTCATGGAAATTTTCAGGAAGCTTTCATGAAGCAAGTTCAAAATCTAATCGCCCCATTATTGGTCTTGGGGCTATTTCTTACAACCTTTTCTAATGGTCCCCGTGAACGGCAGGAGGTAATCACAGCTTCTTTGTATTAGCATGACCAGTCCTTGTTTTAATTTGCTTGTGAGGGTGAAGTTGGGTCAAGAAGTCAATACTTGAATATTATCTGCATTCTATATGATGAAGATGTATGCAATGGTTTCAAATGCATGATAAGTGAACTTTGTACCATATGACTCCACAATAATCGTAATTTTATTGGTAAAGGGGGAAAATGGAAATATAAGAGAGATTATGAGATACAATATTCGAGTTCTGTATTGTGTATTATAATACTGTATTTGCTGAGACCGTCATCTAGTACTTTCTCAGGCATCACTCTACAGTTTCTTCTCTTCTTTCTTGTCCCCCTCTTGTTTAAGTACTTTCATATTAATTGATTAAATTCAATTCAGGTTAGTTAGTAATTATAATTTTTCGTATGCCAAAGTTTCCTTTTGCCACTGCAAATGTGTGTATATATCTGTAAGATGAGCTTTATGCTGCTGCAGTTGACTGCTTAGGCTGTAGCTTTCTAAAAGAAGAACTCTATTAGGATAGTCTTTATATCCCATTGTATTCTAGCATCTACTTGCATGTCTTCAACTGGATTGGTTTTTTAACAATGGTTGATATTTTTCTAGATCTCACTTTCTCAGAGGGTGTCTTTTCGATTATTATTAGGATGTGAATTCAACCATGTACCTTTTGGCTATGGTTTCTTTAGTTTCATTGTTATCATCCTTCTGGCACTGACCAAAATTTGATTCTTCGCAGATTAACTTTCAGGAATTTAAAAATAAGCTTTTGGAACCGGGATTAGTAGACCATATTGTTGTCTCAAACAAATCGGTTGCCAAAGTATATGTAAGAAACACTCCTCGCAACCAAACAGATAGTGAAGTAGTCGAAGGGACCCTGCCTGCAAAGGAATATGGAGGTCAGTATCAATATTATTTTAATATTGGAAGTGTTGAGTCTTTCGAGGAGAAGCTACAGGAAGCGCAAGAAGCTCTTGGCATTGACCCTCATGATTTTGTGCCTGTGACATATTCTGCTGAGATGGTTTGGTACCAGGAACTGATGAAATTTGCTCCAACACTGTTGTTGTTGGGATCTCTCTTGTTTATGGGAAGGAAAATGCAAGGTGGACTTGGTGTTGGTGGAGGTGGTGGTGGTAATGGGGCTCGTGGAATATTCAACATAGGAAAAGCCCATGTTACAAAAGTTGACAAAAATACTAAAAATAAGGTTAGGAGAATTCTGTTTCTGATGTTTTTTTTTTTCTCTTTGTTTTAAATAGCATGTCCAGTTTTAATTATTTCCTCTAGAGGAGTAGTGTTGGTAAGTTACTTGGCAATAAGTTCATTTAAAAAACAATATTTATCTTCTTTTTTTTTTATTTCGTTTAGATCTATTTTAAAGATGTTGCTGGCTGTGATGAGGCAAAACTTGAAATTATGGAGTTTGTCCACTTCCTCAAGAACCCAAAGAAATATGAAGAACTCGGTGCAAAAATTCCAAAAGGTGCTCTCTTGGTCGGTCCTCCAGGTACAGGAAAAACACTTTTAGCAAAAGCAACTGCAGGGGAGTCTGGGGTGCCATTTCTTTCTATATCTGGTTCTGATTTCATGGAAATGTTTGTTGGTGTTGGACCGTCAAGGGTGAGAAATTTGTTTCTGGAAGCAAGGCAGTGTGCTCCTAGTATAATATTTATTGATGAGATTGATGCAATTGGTCGAGCAAGGGGGCGTGGTGGTTTTTCTGGTTCAAATGATGAGCGTGAAAGTACATTGAATCAATTGTTGGTGGAGATGGATGGTTTTGGAACCACTTCTGGGGTTGTTGTGTTGGCAGGAACGAATAGACCTGATATCTTAGATAAAGCTCTTCTTAGGCCTGGGCGATTTGACCGCCAAATAGCAATTGACAAACCTGATATTAAAGGTCGTGACCAGATATTTCAGATTTACTTGAAGAAGATCAAACTTGACCGCAAACCTTCATATTATTCTCAAAGACTTGCAGCCCTTACTCCTGGATTTGCTGGAGCGGACATTGCTAATGTCTGCAATGAAGCGGCTCTGATTGCTGCAAGAAGTGAGGTGAAACAAGTCACAATGGACCATTTTGAATCAGCCATCGATAGGATCATTGGTGGTTTGGAAAAGAAGAACAAGGTATGTCTTAATAAGTTTTATATTCTTTTTAGGTAGGCTTGTGAGTGAAAGGGCGGAGCTGGATGTTTTAGTTTATAGAATTAGAAGTCCTGCATATTGTAGGGAGTAGAATGGAGATATTATAAGAGAGCTGGATGTTTTATGTTTAATTTAATACATTAATGATCCCTATGATGTCAGTAATGGTTGGCATGGCTGCTATTGCAGCGAAGTGGGGCAGAGTGCAGTGGTGAGGCACCACAAATTTGTTACATTGCGTTATGGAGTCGTGGGTCCTTAGGGTTTTATGATGTAGGCAATTGTTTCTTGCATCATATCATTTTTTAAGCTGCACCGTATCACTGAACGAAATGACTTAAATGCCTTTCTGTGTTTCTAATTCAATGGCTTCTGGATTTAGAATTCTGGAACCTATTTCCAGAAAAGGTTTTCCAGAATGTAAATTTTACATTCTGGAAAATGTATTTCAAACATTGTATTCTAAAAAACATATTCTGAAATGTAAAATTTACATTCTGGGAAATGTTTTCTGGAAAACTTATTTCAGAAAACACCCCTTTCATGGATTTGAAATAAAATGTTAAGGGCGTTCCTGGTATTTCCGAAATTGATATGGTGCAGGAAGTAATTGCCCATGATGTAGTACTATCATTTCTCATCTGTTGGGCCTTGGTCCTCAATTTGAGTCCAACATCGTATTGTCATGGGGACTGCTTTTTAACGTATAATTTGTGGATAGGTATTTACATTATAAAATAAAAAACTAAAGTATTAATAATATATACAAAATATGTGTGTGTGTGCGTGTTTTTAAAATGACAACCATGAACGACAAAATATTGTAAATATTTGTCTTTCGTTCTAAGTTACTATGGATATACATGTAATGGGAGGACAATGAAAGAGGAAAGTTTGGGATGTTCACTTTTGTAAAATGTTATTCTTTTTATGTGTAATTATTTAATTACATATATAATCCTATATATTTTATTTGTTTGTCTAATAAGCGTGCTAATGAATGGAATGATACTTCTATAACCTGAGACAAAAAAGGTGAATTAGATTTAGTTAGCGGTTCTCTTAATTCATAGTTAATATACTCTGATTTCCTCCCCACAATAGGGTGTGCAAAAGCTTTTCTTTATCTGCTGAATTAAGATATGTTGCATAAAACTTATCCAGCCAAAGTTGGACTTAATGAATTTGAACAATATGATGTATGCTGAATCTAGTGCCCTTTCATTTTTTTGTTTCAAAGGACCGACTGATATAGGGTCCTTTTGTCTCTGTTTCTAAGCTGCAGAATTATTTTATCTTAGAATTTTGTTGAGTTAAAACTTACACTTTGAATTGAAAATGTTAAACTAAAGAGGATTGAAACTCTGTCTTTTCCGTTGCTGTTTAGTGTTTCTCTAATATTGAAAATTGTTTCCTAACCAGGTAATGAGCAAGGTGGAAAGGCGCACTGTTGCTTACCACGAATCAGGCCATGCTGTTGCGGGTTGGTTCTTGGAACACGCCGAGCCCTTGTTAAAAGTAACTATCGTTCCACGTGGCTCAGCAGCTCTTGGATTTGCACAATATGTTCCAAGCGAAAACCTTCTCATGACAAAGGAGCAGCTTTTCGATATCAGTTGCATGACACTTGGTGGTCGGGCTGCTGAGCAGGTCATTTTTCTTAACTTTCTTATGTTTCTCTTGTATATTTTTGCTGTATGGCTATTTCTTTCTATCTTGTTATGTCGTTCATTGCATTTATATCTTTGAGGTGTAAATCTTGTTACTGCTCAAATGCATGAAAATTATGTTTCCCTCCCTTGTCACTGCAGGTTCTAATAGGGAGAATATCAACAGGAGCACAGAATGACTTAGAAAAAGTTACCAAGATGACATATGCCCAAGTAGCAGTTTATGGTTTCAGCGACAAAGTGGGTCTCCTTTCGTTCCCTCCAAGAGAGGACTCATTTGAGATGTCCAAACCATACAGCAATAAAACTGCCGCAATCATCGATAGCGAAGTGCGCGATTGGGTGAACAAAGCATACGAACGAACGGTACAACTAATCGAGGAACACAAGGAACAAGTTACCCAAGTTGCTGAGTTGTTGCTTGAAAAAGAAGTACTTCACCAGGAGGACTTGCTTCGAATTTTGGGTGAGCGACCATTCAAGGCTATTGAACCTTCCAATTATGATAGGTTTAAGGAAGGGTTCCAAGAAGAGGAGGAAAAGGCAGCAGAAACTAACGTTGTAGATGTGCCCGAGGAAGGTGGCGGCTCCTCTCCCTTAGAACCCCAGGTTGTTGCCAGATAGTTGCCAAATATATGTTTCCTCATTATGCTCACAGGGACAACCAAACCTCATGGTAACTGCTAAATATTTATTTTCACTTTTTTTAGTTTTTTATCTCGGTATTATTAAAGACTGAAAGTAAAAGTGTCAAAATAAAAATTATAATAATCTATATGTACTATTATGTAGTAAAAAATTATACAGTAAATTAATTCAGAACATTATCATTTATATAACTTTAAGATAAGTATTACAAAAATTAATAAGTTTATTTTGTATATTAGTTTATGATTAAAAATAATAAAGTTTTTACAGTTTCATACTTGTACTGCTTTTTTCAATAAAAATTCAGTCAACACAAGAATCTAAAAGAAATCTCTGCCTTTCAAAGTTGCACAAGTCATTTGGTGAACGTCGCTATCAAGAAAACCTCCCAATGCTTAATAATTAATTAAATAACTGCAATTATACAGACTATATGATTTATGCACGTGAAGCAATATGATGTTTTTTTTTTTTTTTTTTTTTTTTTTTTTCTTTTTGTGGTTTTTTTTTTTTTTTTTTTTTTTTTTGGTTGGACCTTTCGTGGTTTCCTCAGCATGTTATTGATTTGTCTGAGATAGATATAGAAGTAGAAACATGTAATGTAGTGTGAAAGAATATTTTCTCAATTAATTATGAATTAATTTTAAGATTTTTTAGATACATATAATAGAGATAACAATAAAAAAATGTAATTAAATAAAACTTATTCATAAATTATGACAAGTTTAGTATCAGTTAAATAAAAATTTATAATAATTAAAATAATTTTTATTAACTAATTTTTAAATATGAAAATAATACACAAATGCTTTAAAAATGTTTGTTAAGAAATTGGTGTAGTAAAACAACAACCATTGGTGTGGATCAGATCACACTAAGTTATTTTTTTATAAATGTTATAAAAATTGGACTCGGTCTATCTAGATTAAACTTGTGGATGACCTACCAATCTATTAAAAAAACCACTAATTGTAAAGATGATGTTAATTTAAAAATTTAATTATTTAGATCATTGTGTATTATATAAAGCTTCAAAAATTTGGATTTGATTGATAAAAGTAATGTTAAAATTTAGAAATCTTAAAAAATTTATGAAAACTAAGGAGTGGCACGATATTTTTATTTTTTTAATTATTATGCATCATGCACTATATGAAATCTTTAATTACTCATTATGAGGTCTTAATTTTCATATATTTAGTTTTGTTGAATATATAAAAAGTCAAAATATTTTTTTTATTTTCTTATGCTAAAATTAATTATTTTAAAATTTAGGTGGACTGGTTTGTTTAAACCGTCATATTGATATTTTATGATCACTAAGTTAGTTGGATCAATCCATTTAAAGGATTAATTAAGGGGATTCACACCTAAGAATTTGAATCAACATCTTTTGACAACTAACTATAGAGATGATATGAGTGTAATTAGTTCCTTTCTATATGATCTAAATTGTGTTTAATTTGAGGATTTTTTTATATATAATGATAAGATATTACTTCATTTTAAATTTAATTATTTTTAATTTGAAATAATAAAAATGGTTTCATTATATGATTTTAATATGTAACTTTTTCAAATTAAAATTCATAAATATAATAAATGAATGCAGGAATTTTAACATTAAAATTACATGTTTTTGACCGAAAACGTTCAAATTAATAAAAATAAAATATCTTGTTTACGATAATATTGTTTTATTTTTTATTATTACTTAAAAAAAATCTTATAAGAAAGTAATTTATATCACTTTTGGAATATGTTATTAAGTTTTAATATTTGAGACTACTTCATATTATATCTTTCATTGTATACATGAATTGTCTAACAAATATGTTTCCAATAGGAACCTAACATGACATGGTAATTCTTAGTGTACTTCATTTAGTTTCAGTGACTATTCGTCCCTGAATAGGCTGTAAAATTCTCTATTAACTTCTTATTCTTACATTCTATAGCCTAATACATATCATACTCTACTTATACAATGTTATATTGTCTCTTTATTAAATAACTCACACAATTCATATAAATAATTCTCATCTCATTTAATATTAAAGAAATATTTATACAACTACAAATATAAATAATTTATATGAATCAAAACATTATAATATAATTATATAACAGTGAAACCTTAGTATTCCTTGTACTTAAGTACAAAAGGTTTTGTAGAAAACAAACATGTCAAATCTTAATCACCTAGAAATGGTTTTTAACCGTCAAAACACCATAAATAAAACTCTAAACTCATAACTTCTTTCTTATTCAACAACTTTGATAATATTGTTGGATGCAAAATTTTAAAAAGTTTATAATTTTTCTAGGTGATTTGAAGCATTTTTATGATAAAATATGTTGTTTTAAAAAGAAATTTTAAAAAAATAGTTTAAATTTTGATAATTTAAATTTTTACACATTAATTATGAATTTGAATTTCTTTTTATAATTTAAACTGGTATATCTTATATTTGTAATCCCTCATAAATTCAGTTTCTATTGAATTGTCATAAAGTTGGATAAAATTAAGATTAAGATGTTACCAATTTGACTAAATTAAAGTATCATAAATTTGACATAATTTTTAACTAATATGACAAATGTTTAACTTTTTTTTTAATCAAACTCTTTATTATTTTCCTAATAGTTAAGCATTAATCAACTTTTTAAAAAAATACTATAAAAGAAAAATGAAATGTATGCTTAATGTGAGGAGATTTTTTTTTTTTTTTTTACATTTACTGATAAAATATTGCTTTATTTTAAATTTAATTTTTCTAAATAAAATAATAAAATGGTTTTATTACATGATTTTGATTGTAACTTTTCAAATTAAAATTCATAAATATAATAAATGAATGCACTAATTTAAACATTAAAACGTTTTTGACCGGAAACGTTTAAATTAATAAAAACTAAAATTCTTGTTTATGAGAATACTATTTTATTTTTTTATCATAATTACTTCCAAAATAAATAAAAGTTGACATAAGAGAATAATTTATTTAGTGTTTACATGTTATGTTTTTAAATAATTAAAGTATATTAATATTTTAAAATTTTAAAATTCAATATGAATCATGAATTTATAAATATACCAAATTAATAAATAATTCAAAATAACTAATAAATGAATACTAGAATTCAAATGCCTAGTAATGAAATCACTAAGATCTATTGTCCTCTCTACAATATTGAGTAATTACTCATTTTTCCTAATTGGACAAACTAAAATTGTCATGATTGAGAAAATTAGGTAATGTAATTAATAACATTAAATTTATCTTAAAAGTGTGTTTTTTAATTTACTCCTGCATTGTTTTTTTATAATATAAGGATAGACCGCCAATTATTTGTTGGTTTGTCTCTTAATTTTATTCTTTTACTTTTCATATTTTATTTTATGGATAAATTAGTTTGGTGATTTGTTTTTCTTTATTCTCTCCATATGTTTAATTTAGTCAAATAATCTTGTTTCCTTATTTTTTTTAATACTACTTTTCAATTTAATTATAAAAAAATTAATTTGTTTAAGAATAATAATAAATAAATTGTATTTATGTCATAAAAAGGATATTTTAAATTATATATTTTTCATTTCTTTTTAAAAGGATACATTTTTAAATAATTTTATTTCTATTTAGTTGTTAGTTGTTAAAGTTTGTATTCTTTTGTTATTTATACCATCACCCTTCATTTTATCTTTATTTATATTTGACGTACAAAATAAAAAGATAAAATAAAAAAATTATAACTATTTTATTAAAGTCAAAAAAATTATTTTATTTCTTGACCTTAAAAAAAAAAGAAAACATTAATTTGAGAGATAAAGACATATTCAAAATAGTAGTATTAAATCAAATTTAGAAAATTGAAATTTACTTATATTTAAGTTCACTAAATATATAATTATTTTTATACATATATAATTTATATATATATATATATATATAT
>Ga0209489_104401_pt1 | contig 26024 bp, 11 predicted proteins | sample SiratrowhiteBW_FD_187527 | JGI IMG/M metagenome (GOLD analysis project Ga0209489, IMG submission 187527) | Root nodule microbial communities of legume samples collected from California, USA - Siratro white BW (SPAdes) (version 2) | ecosystem: Host-associated > Plants > Roots > Nodule | place... | reverse complement strand
TCTACGGTTTGTAGAAGCCGTAAGAAGTAAAAAAAATGCAAATGCTTCTACGGTTTCTACAAACCGTAGAACATTTTTTTTGTCTACGGTTTGTAGAAGCCGTAAGAAGTAAAAGGGGTGGTGGAGGGTATAATGGGATATGAAATATTTTAAAAAGGGTTAAATGGTAAATTTGCCTAGAGTATGGAGGTGCAGGAAGATGATATGGAGGTGCAGGAAGAAGCAGTCCCTAGGTATTGCGTCACATTTGGAATCAAATTCTTTCGGGTAATAGTAGGGAATCTGCGTCTGATTTTTCAACTACGAACATATTTTCAAGTTTTTCTAATAAACATGTCTTTGCTTTCAAGACATTCTTATATGAAAATTTTAATCAATTAGTAATCAGCTAAGGAATTAACTTAGGTATTTACTCATTAAACGCCTTATTTTCTATATTTTCAGGAACGTTTAAACATTTTAAGATTTTTAAAACACCCTCTCACTAATAAAATTTTAATTATTTACCTTAAAAGTTGGAATAGACTATTTTTATATTTTGCTATTTTATTGAATAAGAGTTTTAGAAAAGCTGAAACTTACATGTAACTCCCATGTTCCTTTATAATAGTAATCCCTTAAGGTTACGTTATTCAAAGTAAGTTATTTATTATATTCCTTTTAATTTCCAGTTTTATATCTATGTCTCATTAATTTTTATCTGTCTATTATTATAATTATTTTTTTATCTCTATTATAGGATAAATTGGATGCGGTGTCATTCTTTGGACCTATGTCTTCCTTACCGTTTTGGGTCAGTAGTGACTTTCACCTCTCGATCAAAGCTTCAAACTAAAATAATTAAAGAATTAATTAAATTTTAAGTAAAATTAATTTTTAATTAAATTTTTATTAAAAAATATTTTATTGAATATATAAATTTTTTTATTTTTCAATTAAATCTATATTTTCAATTGATGTAACCATTTCATTTTGGAGCTCTAATGAAACATTTAGATGATAAAAAGATAAAGTTCTAGACCTCTAATTAATTATTTCTAAAGACATTGTTTTATTTCATAAATAAAATACTAAAAAATTATTTAATTATGTAAAAAATATGTAAAATAATGATATTCAGTAAAGATAATTAGATTTCAAATTTTAGCTTTTCTCTTTTATTTAAGTGTCTAATTATAAAATCAAACAATCATATTGTCACAACTGACTTTGCAGTTTAAAAAAAATAAAGATTTTAAAAAACTCAAATAAATAATATTTAAATTTATGATAAACATAAGACTTAATTAAATTTTTTCTTTTATTCTTCACCTGGAGATGTGTAAGTAAGGATGATGGAAAGTAACGACCATATCACCCTAATTAATAGCAAAATCAAATAATAATAACTTAGTTGGAAATTATACAAAAATTTAAGTACTTAATATAATATAATTTTTAAATAAAAATAATTAAAAATATTCAAATTTATCATAAAATTTAAATTTAATTAAATCTAAATTATATAACTTATAGAAATTAAATAGGTACATGGGAGCTTAGCCACCTCGTGAAGCTAACAATTTGTCGTCATAATTTTATATGTATTAACTAAGATAAATTTTTACATAATTAATTGAATTAAAATAAAAATGTTTATTTTTATGAAATGTTATTCTGGTATCTGTTTTCCTTCTGGGCTGAGGTTGTATTTATTAGTCTTTGCACTTTTATAGCTATTTGTCTCTTGCCAGTTACTTATTTGCACTATAGAAATTGTCACCAGCGCTTATAAGTTTTTAAAATATCGAAACTGTCCTTGGCATCCATAAATATATTTTTTTTCTATTCATTCTTTCTTTTAAGCATTTTGCTATTTTTCACCGTTATTTATTCACCACAATTTTTATAGTGTATGATATTATTTTCTTTCAACTTAGTGTTAGTTTCTTCATCATATCCACAGTTTGATGAAACCACAACAAAGAACGCGACAAGAAGATAAGGAACAACTATAGAGAACAAATGAAAAAAATAAAAATTTTAATTTATTATTTTAAAACTTAAGGTATTTTGATATTTTACCTGTCTTATATAATGCAGCTCACAATTTTGTAAGTGCAGGAAGCTACTGCATTATCTCTTTCATCATTTGGATGGGCTGAGTCCACAATTTGAACTTTAACACAAATATTAAGACGAATTGCCAACGTTCTACCGGCCCAAATTAATGGCCAGTTCTTCTTATTTTGGACCAATTCTTCTTCCACCTTCGTCATCTCACCTTCATATTAAATTTGAAAAGTATATTATATCTTTAATTTAATATTATAAAAAAATCAAATAATATCTTTTATTAAAAAATTATATAAATGGAATAGAGCCAATTTACATTCTATTTAAAAATATAAATGCGATTATATAATTTTTTTAAACTTTAACATGAATGTGTCATCCTATTTACAATTATATATATATATATATATATATATATATATATATATATATATATATATATATATATAATTAATTAATGTAATGTATATATCATTATCCAATTCATTCACTTAATATAATAAAAGGTTTATTATGTATATTTACTCATCTCCGTATTTTTTAATAACATCTCCTTATTTTTTAATAACATTTTAAATGAAAAGTTATTTACTTTGTCTGCTCTCTTATCCTTTTTAAATGAATTTCATTTTAAATTTAATTAAAATTAAATTAAATTAATTAAATTTTATATTATTTTGTGGTTTATATTTTTAAAAAAAAATTGCAAAATGGATAATGTCCACCCAGTGATCATTCTGTTTACAATTTCTTTTAAATATAAACGAGTTGGGGTGATATCCCATTTATAAATTACATATTTATTTTATTTGGTATCAATTTTTTTATGTATGTAAGGTGGATATCTTAATTTTTCTCCACTAAACTGGAATAAAAAGAATATGATCAAAACATGTCTATCACCATTAAAAAAAAAAAACAAAGATTATAATAAATAATCGACTATGAATCTATCATTATATTTAAAGTGTAGGTCGAAATACTACCTAAATTATTTCTATGCATATATGGCTTATAAAGACTGAAATACGAGTACAAGTGTGTCTTCGTCGTGACGATGATTTGCCACCAAAGAAAACGGTGATGGTGGTTATTGGCTTCCTTGTTAATAAGTAACACGTATGCATATGAATCTACATTTAGTTTTTTTTAATTATTCTTAGTAAATCAACCCAGTAATTTATCCATTTTAATTATTTTTTGTTTTTGAAGGATCACCTCTGTCCTATTTTTCACGTCTCAGAAAATTCTCGATAATCCTGGAGTTCATTTGTTTTACTGTCATATAATTAATTATTATATTTCTATAAAAACTATACAGTTGGATATCTTTTTAATGAATTAATAAAAATTGAAATTTATTATTAAGATAAACTTTTAGATACATTTTTAATCATGTCAATAATTTAAAAATTGATTATGTTAAAATGAGCTTTATTTATAATATGAGAAGCATAAACGTTAAAATGTTAAAATGATTATGTTAAAACGTTAAAAGAGTGATTATTTTAGAATGTTAAAAATAAATGTTTTGTATTACATTTCTTTCGAACTGAGTGACACACTGGTCACATGTATAATAGATTAGACAGACGGAAATGGGATGCTGCATTTATAATATGAGTTTTATTTTTTCTTAACCCATGGTGTTAAACTATAAAATATATGATATGTAGCTTTTGAAATACAATGAATAAGGGTTTTTAAATTATATTTAAAAAAATTTAAATTTTAGAAAGTAAATTTTAAGTATGATTTGATCTCAAAAAATGAATTCATAAAATAAAATTTATACTTATTTATATATTATAATTTAAATCATATTTGTCATAAATTTAAAATCAGATTTATTATTTTGCATAATAATAATAATATTAAATTTGTAGATTTGGACAAATGTGAGGTACGTCTATTCCTGACTCAGTCATTAGATGAGATGTGACACATTAGCAATTCAGATACGATGGATTTAAATTTCTGATATCTCAAAATTGAAATGGAGTTCATTTGTCTTAGTTAAGCGATTTCATTTATAATCTTTTTCATTTTTCTGAAGGATAAATTCTTTGTTTTAATTTTTGGTGAGTATAAAAATTAAATTATGAAAACGACGCTTATCTTTATATATTTAATGAACAATTAATATCTTCATAAAGTCTACGGGATATTATGAAATTTCCATCCTAGGATAAAAAAGAATTGAAAGTTGTGCTTGCGTGTTGGTTTCTACTTCGTTCCAATAATCTATGATGAATAATTAGTAATTATTATTATATTGGTTTAAAATAATTTAGAAGAAAATGTCTTGTGGGCCCCTTTGATGACAATGGCACCTCCTTTCAACTCAGTAGTCTCGTCACTGACTAGGTCTGGGTGACGTCGTCCTTTAGAATTTTATAAATGACAAATTCAATCTTATTAGTTTTTTGAAAGACAATATTATTAGTTAATTCATTACAACAAAGTATTTGATGGTGATTTTAGACAACTTATTTAAGTCAATTTACTATTTGTTTATTGGTCTATACTTCCTTCGAGAAAACTTCCTAAAAATGGATAAAATAAAGTATTTAGAATGAAGATGCTTTAAAATGCATTTGTTACTATATATTTGAAGGTTATATTACGGTTATTTTGATTCAATAAAAAATTATTCAGTGTTATTTTTTTATTATTATTTCATACAAGTTGAAATTAGAATTTCCACTGAGTCTCATCGAGATAAGTAAATCACAACTTAATTTTACTTGAAGAAAGTGCAACACAAAGATGAATAATGGGAGATTTAAGTCAAAAATTTTCAATATAATGATCTGCGTTGTGATTATTAGAGTAAAATAATGAAAGATATTTTTCATGCCAATGGTCTATAGATCTTGCTTAAAATTAATGTAAGGAATTTAATAAAAAGTGTTGACTGGTGCAGAATCACAACAGTTAGATAAAACCAAAATCAAAATTAATCACCATTTTTTTAATTATTAACAGAACAATCCTTGAACAAGTTTTTGATAAACACACAATAAAAATAGTTTGTGACTTCTTGAATAAAAGTTTGAAATTTCTTGAATGAAAATTTGGAGACAACAATCATAAAAAAATTCACTTCTTAATTCTTTGATAAGAGAGTTTGAGGTATTTATAATAAAAGAATCTAAAACTATTATTATATATTTTGCTAGAACAATGGTAGTAGTCTAACAAAATGAGAAGCATTGAAAAAAAAAATGTGTTGATCCGAAAGTTGTAGAGAAAATCTTTCAAATATTAACCGAGATATGTATCTATATTGTGATTTCAATTAAAGAGTCAAAGGACCCAAGAATAATTTTCAGTAACAAATTATAAAGCTATCTAGTAATTTATGAACAAAAGTTTAAAATAATTAATAGGGACGTTGAACAAGTACTCAAAGATAAAAAAAAAAAAAAATAGAGAATAAGAAAGAGATTTTGAACGAAGGTTTAAAATAATTAGTAAAAGTGTTGAACAAGTATTCAAAGAGAAAAATAACAGAAGATAAGAAAGATGAGCATATTTGTATTAGGTACATATACGGGTGAGACACCTAAATTATGTTTTAGTATTAAATATGAATACTCTAAATATGTTTTAGTATTAAATATAAATTCATCATTTTAGAAGGAAAATATAGTTTTTGTTCACTTTAGACACCAATGAGAGATATAATAAAGAAATTGGTCAAATATATATAAAAAAATAAAATTACTTTTAATCAAAAACTTTAAAATAATAAGTTTATAAATTTTTTTTTATATATTATTTAACTTTATTATTTTTATTCACGTTAAACTTAGACCGACGTTGACTCACTTTGAATACTCGACTCATACCAAAATCTGATTTTAATATTTAATACAATAATAATATATCCTAGAAAAATCTTGACCACTTCATTTTTTCTTTATTATTATTTTCTTAACTGAAATATATGCTTAAAAAAGTGTTTCCTGCTGGTGAAACAGGCGTTCTCTATGTGTAATGTAATAACGTAAATTATTGAAGTTTCTGACAGTGGTACGTATCATTTTCAGTTTCCCATACTTTTCCAACGGCAACAAACGCTGAACCACTTCTGCACGTCAATACCGTCAACAATCTCACCTTAATTTTCATATCAAACTGTCCGTTTTTACATAACTTTTACATAATTCATTAATTTCTGAACGTCAAGGCTATATAATTATATTATCCTTGACGCTACCATCTTTCTTCTGTTTGAATTTAACTACATTACTTCAAAAATATAAATGAATTTAAAACTTATCTTCTTGAAACAATGCTCGAAATTTGTCAAAAAAATATACTCACTCCTGCAGTTAGGTAAGAGGGATAATGACAGAATAAAAAATACATAAATACTTAAGTAGTGTGTTATTTTATATATATTAAAAATGTCCTATAAAATACTAATTTTTTGTTGTCGTTGGTACCTTCGTAAATTCATTCATTTTAAATAATCCGTTTGGTTGTTGGAAAGTCCATAAATCGATGTTAAATAATTTTTTATTGTTCATGTTAAATAAAATTTTGGTTGTTGGAAAGTTCATAAGCTATGTTAAATAAATTTCTACTCAGGGTAACGTTAACGTATCAACATGTGATACACGTAAAATACGTATACTTAAAAGGGTAAGTTGGTAGTTAAAATACAAAACATAATAACAAGATACACGTAGAAAACGATAAAGAACGTATCAATTCTAACTAATGTCTGACGTAAGATGAAAAAAAAGGAAACATAAGGTATTATAAGTTTTCTTCATTTACTAGTTACTTCTTTAAAAGTTATGAAAACATTTACTGGGATCATGAGAAATTTTTTCTTTTATTTAATGGGTCGAGACTAATTAAATTTTGAAATAGTATTCGACAATTGAGAAATTGGTATGTTGGTTTTATTTATTTATTACATGCGAATTGACTTACCAAGATCCAAATTTTTAACGATGGAGTGGAATTTAGTCAAAATTTGTAAGTTATAAGGATGAAGATATATATACATTTTTGAATTAATTTTGGAATAGATGGATAACTATATCTTGTAATTGATCTTGATGGTTGTTTGCTTTTGGCTTAGTTATTACTTGTGTTTCTTAATTTTAGTGATTTATTATTACATATTTAGCCTTTTTCTTAAGTTTTGTAAGAATTTAAGTACGAAATAATAAGTTTTACATTAGGTAAGAAGAGTAAGAGGTAGTGTTTTTTATATTTATACATGTTTAATTTTGTTGTTCATTAACGTTGAACTAATAAGTGATATTTGAGTTTAAAATTGTTAATCCTTTTTATTGATTCGAGAAATATAATGAACTACTTGTATGGGGTTAGTTCAATCTATGTTTTAAATTTTTTTTAATAAGTTGTTATTTTTCATGCTTGTTCAGTATATATTGGACAACTAAACCATTTTGTCTTATTTAATAAAATAATTAAAAATAAAATAAATTTTAACAAAATATAAAAGTTAATTATACTTTTAAAATTTAAGTTTAGATTTAAATTTAAATTAATTTTTGTAGTATAATAATTTAATATATAAATAAATAATATAATTTATAACGCATGTATCTGCTTAAAAAAGTAATTTGGAGATTTGTTGTATCAAATTTTGTTAACATAAGTATAAGGCAAACATCTTGATGATAAAAGTAAGAATACCATTAAGATATTCATGATTAAGAAACACTTCTACTTTACTTGAGAGCGAGTATATCAATATTCACAGAATCTATCTAGTTATTTTTATAATCTATACTTTTTTCTTTCTACCTATTACTTTCATATATAATAACAATAAACATAATAATTAAAAATATAATTACATACGCTTAAAAAGTTAAATTCTTACAACTATTTCATATGTGGGGTACCAGTTGGACTCCAAATTATAGGATAATTCTATGGAATATACGCTTAAAGATACTAGAATTAGTTTTTATAACATTAAATGTTTCAACTTATTATAATATTTCAAATTATTGTATTTTTTAAAAACAAATGCATAAAAAAATTACAAATTTTATTAAAAAAATTACACATTGAGTAATAATATTTTTGATTAAATATTTGTGGACTCAGGACTTGAAAAGTCAAGCCATATTAAATTTATGGTATATTTTTATTTAAAGTTATACTTTTATTTGTGACTGCATTTTTAAAAATGAAAATAAAGATAATGTAAAACTTGACTTGCCAAATCAAATTAACTTATTATATCATTTTATTTAAATTTATATTGTAGGTATTGTACTATAAGAATTGCATGATTCCTAACATTACAGGATTAAAACGAATACATTTCTAAGTTGATATGGTAATATCCCCAAGACAGAGGATTACTAAGACTTGTGACTTCCAGCTCCACAAAACTTCTCTTCTCAAAATGTATAAAAAACCAAATATTCAACCACATTTAATTATTTATAGTATTGCTATCACGGTATCCTCTTACTAGGATTCATCAATATTTAAGATAAAAGTATAGTAGAGGTCCTAATATTTTTTATAAGTTAATTTGCGACAATATTTATACAATAATATTGGTATTTTGAGATAGTTTATCAAATACAATTTCAAACAAAATATATTTCAATAGTATAAAAAAATAATAATGACATTCTAATTTTTTAAAACTCGACAAATAATCATGAACATTCAACATTGAATTTTATCTAACAAAGTATTAATTAATTAGTAGTATATAAAAATTAATTATTTAGGGATATCTTGTCAATTCACAAAATATTTTAATAAAATATAGTTTTAAGAATGTTCTTAGACACGTTTTAATTGAAGAGATAAAATTAAATGTATTTTTTAAATTTTATTAGTCTTCTATAATATTATATGATTTTATCACTAATGAATGGAGTATTAAATATCATCTATTGACAATTTTTTGGGATCAGTTCAGTATGAACGATAATTTAGATACACTAATAAATATCCTTTCTTTCTTATCTTCTTTTTTATCACACTTTTGGTAGACTTTTTTTCTACTTTGATGTTTACTTTTTTTAGGATATATAGATTATAATCTAAAAAGAATTACCGGGAACCGCTTTAGAAATTTGAAATAAGTGAAAACATATATTCGATTCACGTATTGTAGGTAAAATCTGAGTAGTTACATAAATTTAAAATTATTTTTTTATTTTTTTTAAAATATAATATATAGTTAAATATCTTCTATAAATGGAAATATTGATAAAATAAATCAATAAAAAATATATTTCGTTCACAAAAGTCTAATTTATAACTAAATATTCTTTATAACTATCTGGTTCCATCACTGTAGTTAGCCATGAGGTTCAATTATAAAAATATTAATGAAGGTAGTTTTCAAGATTGATGAGCGATGCAAAAGTAGAATATTTAAAGATTAAAGTATTGACATTTGGACATATTATAAGTGGTTAGGCCGAATGTGGGTGAATAGTTGTTTGATAGTACATATAAAAGGAAATACTAAAAGAATCCATACTCAATATATAGCCTGAAATTAAACTTATTCGAATGAAGTGGTTAGCAATTAATCTTTGACCTTTTCCCCCTTATATCTTGTCTTTAGAATATTTTAAAGTAAATTTCATGCTTTGGTTCCACATTGGTGGTGTAGAGAGACCTATGGGAACTTTTTCATCCTCATTATTTTTGTTGTTATTTTCTTCAAGATTTAAGTTTACAAAAGTAGTGTTGATTGTAAGAATTTGCTTTTTATAAAATAATTTCGAAAGGGATAATTAAATTTAAATTCTATTTCAATTTGATGTTTTTTAATTATGTATTTAAGGTATACATAAAGATTTACATGGAATACTTTTAGACTTCCTTGAAATTTATAATTTATACTTAGAATGCAACCTTTTACTTGTGATCAAATTAGCAACCAAAACATTACGATTTTGAGTTAACTACCCAATACATCAGAGAATAATTGGATACAGTGTAGTAGGACCGAAACAAACTTATACATACGTAAATTTTCATCCCCTTACCAAACTTATTTCACGAACTAAAGTTATATTAAGAAGTATATTGTATAACTTAATTTATATTTACATTAATTATAACTTATAATTTTCTTCCTTTTAGATTTTTTCTGTTAAAAGTAACATCAAAAAAACTTTAGAAACGAACTATGCACCGAGAACTATATATGGACTTGGCTTTGGCAAGTTCGACATGAAAACAAAGTAATGTTTGGTGCGTTTATTGAGGACATGTGCGAGTGCCAATGGCAATCAATGATTCTTTAATATTTTTTTTAAAGTAAGATATTTATGTAATCAAAAGATAGGAAAACTAATGTCTTAAAATTGTGAAGCAAAAGGTAAAAGCTGGTTGCATCTAGATTGCATTCAAAGATATTTTATATTCTTAGTCAATCATGTATTATTGCCTTTTAAAAATAACATTTTCCTACATTTAAACAGTTATTGTAAATGTTAATAAATTATCATACATCAAAATATATAATAAAATAATAACATAAAAGTTTATATTATTAATATAATTTAATTAAATTTAGTTTTTATTACATACTTTATTTCATGCTACGGTTTCTGTATTTGTTTAGTGTATAAAAAAAATAAAAAAAGAGGAATGAAAAATATGTTTTAGAATTTTTGGGTTTAGTATTGGATGCGCGGTCGCAATCCTAAACCACGTAGAATACTTGGAAAATCCCCAACAATAATGACTAGTCCCAGAGTGAAACCATGTGGTACTAACATCTTTATTTAATGTTTATATACTTTAAATAAAACATTTTTTTTACTTGTTTTTAGCTTTCCAATAATTTACATAAAAAATAGAGAAAATAAAAAATGAAAACAAGAAAACATAACCACAAATAAATATTTGAAAAGATATATAATAATATTATAAATCAAATCATTAATATTTACAATTAAGTTTCATTTATTAATTACAAAGAAATAATATATGATAAAAATGTAATAATAATCTTATTTTATAAAAAAAATTAATATGTTAAGATTTGTTTATTCGATATTAAACTCTCAACTGTTATATTATTATAAAAAAATTAAACATATACATAAAATGCTCTGTGTTCAATGCTCTAAACATACCCCCATACTTCTAAACTAATAAAAATTCATTTTATCTCGTAAATAACTCATGCAACACACAAAAGTATAGGCATATTAACTTTTTTCAAAATAAACTCAGCAAAAAGAAGAAAAAATTTCTCAAATATAATTTTTAATTTCTGATAGAATAAAAATATTCTATTGTCCACCAGAATCTCTAAAATGGAATAGAAGAAAACAAAAACAAATTTAAAAATGTTAAAATAGAAACATAAGAAAAGTGATTTAGAAAGATAATATTTTCTTAAATAAAATTTAAATAGTTAATTTTTTTATTTATAACTTTTTTAAAATTTAAATAATAAATTATTCATAATACATATTTTTGAGTCAATTTTACTCTTAAATAAATTAACTGAGTCGTTACAAACAGAAATATTATATTTTTGAATTTATGATGAATAATTTATATTTTAATACATTTTTATGTTGATATTTGGTTAAAAAAATATACTCATTACAAAAATAAATATAAAATGAAAAACACAAAAAGTTAAAAAAGTCCAAAAAAATATTTTCATCGAGTAATGGTAGTAAAATAGTTTTCGTTTAATCTAGTTATTATTATAGTAAGATACTTAGGGATAGAATAAAGAGAAAACAAGAAAAGAAAGAAGAAGGAATGAAGGAAAAAAAATTAAATTAAGGTACATAGAATGAAAATGAGAAGAAATGGATAAAAAGTCTATCAGCATTTTAGGTAATGTGATAAAATAAAAAGTATATATTAATTTAATAATTTAAAAATGACCAAAATATTTTTATTAAAAACTAAGTATAATTAAATGTTATAAAATATTTAAACTTGATCACTTACCTCAATTTAAAATATTGATCTCATCAAGTTATCCGTATATAAAAATAATTGTGATTATTCGCTTATTGTGAGAATCTTGAATTTTGCAAAATAATATTATGTAAAAATAATTTTTTTTTAAATTTAAGTGAAAATTAAATAAATTTTAAATTAAACTAAAAACAATTTTTAATTATAAAGTGTAATTTTTTTTACATCTATAATTTTTTTCTGTATAATCTGTATAAGATTTGTTTTTAACATATAAACCTTATTGTTGAGTTATATACCAAAAAGAAAACGTAATAAAAAGCTTCATCAAAATTGTAAAATGACTTCATTGAGTATTTTTAATCTTTTTCCAAAATTTACGAAAAGAGTAAAATATATCAATGTAAAGTCTCATGTGGAATGAACTTTCTCCACCCGTTTTTCACGTTCTGAATAAGGTAGTCGAAAACGAATGGAGCGACCCGTGTTGTCCCAAATTACTAGAGGTGTTCCGTCGGTAGAATTTCAAAAATCCAATCCACTGAAAAAATATTAGATTAAATATGATTTTTTTAGTTTGTTTTAATGTTAAAAATAATCAAATTTAATTCATTTTTGAGTCAATTCAATTGAATTAGATTATACGGGTTTGTTTTGACAATATTAGATATGATAAAATCAGAAATAAAATGAAATGAATATAATTAAATTGGATTATCACTGAGGAACAGTAAATTGCATGTTTAAAATGGAGAGATTGTGTTGTTATTGGAGTGGGTAGAAGAATTATGAAGTGGTGTGAAAGGACATATGAGTAATTGCACATGAAAGGAAGGAAAGAAGATGATGTGATGATGGGTGGTTTTGCTTTACCCAACAATGTGAATTATGGTAGCCGCATGTGAGTGGTCATGATCGGACACGTCATCGCACGTGTCGCATTCACAGGAACCAATCTTTCTCTCTCTTCTCTGGCTTCGGAACTAGTACTCGTACTTTTCATGAAACAAGTTACTGCTACAGGCAAAAGTGGTCCCCACCACCTCATTCCTCTGCCCCCACCAACTTGGAGGATTCCAAACGTCCAACCAATTCGTTAAATGTTCTTGTTTTTTTTTTTTTTCTTTCATCAGCTTATAACTAAATGACACTTAAATAAAAAAAATATCTACACCAATGAATATCAATCAACTACACAACTAAATTTGATGCTTTTGATAAAGTTGGAATTAAAAAAAAAATTGATCATATAAATCAATTTTAATTTCTTAAACACACAAGAATGTGTGGTCATAGGTTTTATATCCACTTGTTAGTTACTTTAGAATTTGTTAGGTTTGAGAGAAGTAAAGTGAATGATTAATTTAGACAGAGAGGCAAAGCCAAACTAGAATGAAGATAGTTCACTTTAAAAGATATAGAGAATTTAAGTAGAAATTTTATTTTTATATATTTACTGATTTAATTAAATTAATCAGTGTTGGTAGGTTATTTTTAGTATAATGTTAAAATTGTTTCTAGATATAATATTTTTTAAAATTTTATAAATAATATTTATAAGCTCCACAAAATTTTCACTTTCTTCAAATTTTGCAGATATTTTTTGTCACTCAACAATTTCTTTACAAATAATCTCAAATCAATCTATACTAAATATACACTATTCTCTCAAATTAACTTAAACGAGTCCTTCTAAATAATAAATTATCTATAGCAAGCAAAGTATAAGTGAATAAAATGTTTTGATATGATGCACGACAAAAATGTGTTGTATTCCCACGTCATGCGAAGATGATGAAGTTATCGAAAAGCCCCTGTTGTGCCTACCCCGTTAGTTGTTGATTCTTTTACTAGGTTTTCTATAAATTTAATTTAGGAGAAATTACGGTACCCTCACTCTCCTGAAATAGTTTAAATAATATTTATGTCTTTTCAGGTTTATATATATATATATATAATTTTAAGATTTTAATACAATAATAATAATATTTTTCTAGCTTTTAAAAGACATTTATATTTCTTATGTTTAAATAATAAAATAATAATAATATTTATTTTTCATATTTTTAAGAAAGTGTTGATTATTTTTTATTTTTATTTTAAAATAACATATAAGTTAAATATGTTATTTTTAAATAAAAAAAACACGAAAAAAATCAGACCAACTCAATGGGGAGAGAGGGGAAAGATAAAAAAACATGGAAAAAAGAAAAATTCTTTCCATAGTTGGCTGTGAGCTTAATAGAGAGGAAAAAGGTAAAACACGAGTAGATCTCATCTATTGTGTGTTCCCTCTCAGAGTTGAATAAGAGATTTAAATGAGAAAGAAATTGAGGAAACTTTATTAAGAGATTTAAATGAATAAATTATTTTGTATGTATTTTTTTGTTAGACATAATTGTGTCATGTTATATACATGCTTTTATTTTTTAGCTTTCATTTTTATTAAATAACATATAAAGTTGTGTTTATTACTTAACGGTTTCTTTGGTTGCATAAAGAGTGCAAGATAGTGGCAGGGATTTTGGAAATCGGTACACGCTTGTTATCAATAGAATGAAAGAAACTATTGTCCAATTAATACACTATTCATTTGTTCTTTAACATGAGTAAAAAACATGTAAAAACTTGTTTTTGTCTTAATATAAGTATATGAATTAATTTGGAAGTGTTAATTGAAGATATGGGATGCTTAAGTTATAAGTTGTTTATTTATATATTTAAGATAAGTGAGTTTTTAGATTTTGATGGAATATAGTTGTTATGTTTTAGTTATGAAATGGGGATGAAAATAGTTGATTGGGGTAATGAAAATCGTAAATAGTTTGAACTTGCTTTTGGGCTACACCAAAAAGTCAAAATAATGAGGGATGTTAGTAAGAAGGAGAGCAAATAAAAATCTGACATTTTTATTTTTCTACATTCTTTCCTTTTTTAATTATCTTTTCCTTTCTATATGAAGCTTCACAAGATAATTTATTTCTCCTCTCTTTTGATGATTTAAGTTACTACCTGGTAAAGAGGAAGTAAATAACACCAGTTTTGATTTGACTTTTGTAAGATTATTTTTCTTTCCTAATTTTTAATATTTTCCTATATTATTGTACATGTAAAAAAAAACTTTAGGATTCTTGAAGATGCATAGGGGCTTTCCAGTTTTTTAGTAGAGAATTTTAGTATAGAGATTAGGATTTTTGAATTAATCAAAAAAACTTTTGTGGAGTTGTGCTTCTTTAAATTACTTTGTTTACTGTATTTTATATTTTTCTGTTTTCAAAATTTCAAGTATTTTCTAACAATTTTACTTTACATTGTAAAAAAAAAAAAAAGAGTTAAGGTGTAGCATCTTAAACTGATAATAATTCAAATAATTTTTGTACAAAAACAGTAGCTCACCTGGAAATGATGTAATTTTGACATTATACTTACATGTAATATATTTAATACATGGAGCTAAAAACAATAACCCTGTGTTTGTTTTCTACCAAGAAAAGGTGAATAAAAAAAAGACATAAAATCACAAAAAAAAAAAAAATCTTCTCTCAAGTTTTGCCTTCAATTAAATAAAGAATTAATCAATTACAATTAAATAAATATAGCAAAATATCCATTCTTTTATTCTAAAACAATAAATAATTAGAAATATATATAATAATCAAATTTATAGTTAAATACAAATATTAAAATAATTAATAAAATAAAATAAACTAAATATTTTGTTAGTATATGTTTTATGTTAAATAAATAAATTTAATAAAATTATAAAATAATAATATTGATAAAATATTAATAAAAATTAGAAATTAAAAATATCGATAATAAATTTATAAAATAATAATAAAATTAAAATAAATTCATAAAATAAAAACAATATTTTATTTTTAACTTTAATCTCATGTTATGAATTACACCTATTTTTATTTTATTTATTAAAAAAATATTTATCAATTACATATTCACAAATTTTCATAACCTTTTCTTTTATTTGTTACTATTTAAAAAATTCAAATATATGTAATTTTCACGCAATTCCATTTTAAATCTACTGTTTCTCATCTTCCCAAATTTATCTTCAAATTCAAATATATTATAAAAACATAATTAAATGATTGATAAAGCAAATATTATAAAAGTAAAAGTAAAATTCGAATATTTGAAATTAATAAAAAAATAAAAAAAACTACAATTGAGTTTTATAGAAATATCAAATATTAGAAAATACTTTAATTATACAGAAATGTTATATATATTTCCCAATTGCTTATAAGGCAGCTCGCCTAACCTATGACATGATTGAGTGAAGAGTGAGATGTTTGGGTTGGATTTGAGAAGGCAAAAGAAGTATGGTTTTGTTTTTGAAATTTATATTTAAATGTAGAAAAGTGGATGGCACCCAAACAGATCCTGGGGCAGTGAGAAAAGGGTGATGTTATTAAAAATTGAAGGCCCAAAGTGATGATGAGTATCAGAGGGACAAGAGAATTGGACAAATGGACAATAACTGAACAACCAAAAACAGCTATTTTGGCTTCACTCATCTCTCACCTTCAACCAAAAGCTGTTTTGTTTGGTGAGAGTGCAGTACACTGCACACTATGCAATGCAATTCTCTTTAATCATTCCAACAAATCAGAAAAAGTAAATCAATCAATGGACAAAAACATTTTGCTACAATATTTTTTATATTTCTTCATTTTCTTATTAATATTTATTGTACATTTAAATAAATTTTTATTATATATTTTCTATAACTCACCTAGTATGAATACACAAAATATAATTAAAGATAATAAGTTTTCTTTTTCAAACTTTCTATCTTTCATTTACATGACATTTTAACAACAAATACAGGTTTTGTATCTTGAAGTTTTATTAAAATGTAAATTTAATTTTTCTTACCTATTTAGTATAACAACCACTAATAAAAGATTTTCAATCTTTTGGGATTGAAAGGATATCTTATCTTATACTAAGAGTTTTTGTTTTTACGGAGTCTGAAGGCCTAGAATAATAAAAGTTCTTGCGAAGTCTTGAGACTGAGAACAAAACTTCGAGGTGTCAACTACCCTGGTCTCTATCTTCCTGGTATTCTCAGAAGTACACTCTCAGTTACCAGAAGTATATCGTATAACGTGTTAAGGCAGATTTTTCCCAAAAAGTCCTTTGACCATGTTCGTCATTACCTATTTATACTGTTATGCCCAGCCCGTCGGGAAGACGCACAACCTCTTGGCTCTCAGGAATACGATAATTGCGCTGCGCTGTGTCAGGGGGAGACGTGTAGTCTTCCTTGCGCGGGGCTGCTATTCTGCACAATGTCAGAGGGAAGACTGCAGTCTCTGATATTGAGAAGGCATGTGATCTCTCCTTTGTCAGGTACCGCAAGCGCCGTTTATTGGGATTTGCTCCTTTGTCAGATGTAAGGTGTCTGTTTCCAATACAAAGAAGACACTGATTCGTGGGCATTGGTTTGGGGACTTCTCGGCCCGGTACTTCTCGGGCGCCCTTTAAGCTTGGGCACTTGCCAACTTGAATTCTTTGAGGACTTCTCGGCCTGGTACTTCTCGGCCTCTCCTGTAGATTTGGACACTTGTCAGCCTGATTTCTTTGGGGACTTCTCGGCCTGGTACTCCTCGACCTAAGTACTTGTTAATGGCCATACGATACAGTTTTAATGATTTATTCGTATTATTAAAACTCTAAATTAAGAAAGACTTATCTTGAATCATAAAATATCACATGTAAGAACATTTATCTAGATAAAATAAATAAATAAAAACTAATAAAAATAAATAAATAACATAAATTAAATTTATTCTATTTAAATTTTTGATCGAATAATTTAATAATACTCAATGTTACTGTCGTGTTTGATATTTAGGATATTTAATCTGATGAAAGGTAAAACAAAAAAGTTAAAAAGAAATCAGAAAAAAAGAGAAAATACATTTTCAAATGACTAACTTAAAATGAGTAATATTTCATTAAAAATTAACACATCAACTAACTTGAAGGTTTTTATTGAATAAAATTATAATCATTATATGAAATAGAAAGGATAAAGTAAAAAAAAAAAAAACAACATATTTTATCCTGAAAATTTCGATATAGTATATAACAACATTGATGTTATTAACTTTAGCTATTATTCGTAGACAGAAAAAAAAATAGCTATTATTCTCTTCTCTTTAAACCAATTGTTTTTTAAAATTTCACGTACCATTAATTCAGAAATATTCGATTAATATAAATTTAATGAAAACATTCTTATCTTTTCGATTTCTTTGGTATTATTTTTATATGAAAAAGTTAAATAATTAGATCCTTAAAGTTTAGAACAAAAGCTTATCTCAAAATTAGAAAACATTTAATTAATTATTGACAATATTTAAATATCAATAACTAGAAGATAATGTACGTGGGATATGTATGTTAGTATTAATAAGTAAATAAATATTTGTTGGTGTCTAAGGAATCTTTGACATAACACACAAAACAATTACATGATACTATTCCTAACACATTAAATAAACATTGAATATAAATGCTAAAAAAGTTATATGAACAGTTCTATCCTACCTAATTTCGAATCAGGTCAAACATAAAAATATTTAAAAAATTATATAAACATACTTACAATGCATTGCACTCAAAGAGGAAATAAAAATAATAATTTATATCGTTTAAGATCTCGTATTAATAAAAAATAAAATCAATTTATAATATGAAAATAAAGTTAATTATCGTCTTATAAATCAATTTTGTAAATATAAATTATGTTTAATTTATTTTTTAATTATAAATTAATTTGTAATATATAAATAAAATAATTATCATTTCATAAGCCAAATGTAGGAAGATTAGTTTTTTCTTAATATCGATAATTTGAATGGGATGATATATGGAGAAATTTCATGACATTTTATAAACATATTAGATTTCACTGGAAAGTCCGTCTAACACAATCATTGATTATTTTGCCTTTGGTTCACTCACAAATCATGTGCCAATATTTCAATATGTGCACAATTACAACATTGTCCACTTATGATTTTAGCCGCCACACTTCATGTGACATTGTATGCGAAAACTTAGGATCTCCAACAATGAAAAACTAAACATAACGACCTAATTGATTGGATTCAAACGTATTTAGTTTATTTTTTATATATATAGTTTCATGATAGTATTTGAATTATATTGAAAACCAAATCTTGTCGGTATATATATATATAATAATAAAATAATATTTTGAAAATAACATTCTTTAAATTTATGTAAAATAAATATAATTTTGTTACAAGCATGCATGGGACCATAGATATTGTCAAATAATTCGCATGTATTATTGTAATAAGGACAAATATTTTTAAATGATGCAAATAATAAATAGTTAAACATTCATGCATATTTAATAATGCTTAGCTTTAATTAAGGACATTCTGGTAATCATTTAAAAATTGTTTGATTGTCATTTTTTTGTAATTAAATAATACAAAATATATATATTTTTGAGCCCCTTGTTTGGGTTAAAGAATGAAAAAGGAAGGAAGGAAAAAGGGACAAAGATGGTGTGCTTCTTTATCCACCAAAATATGCTCCTTCATTTTTTCTATAAAGAGTTGCCCTCCTATTTAAAGACACCGTGAATATAAGAACCTTATTATCTATTTTATTTATTTCGGACTGCCCTTAAAACTATTTTGAGTGAAGTTTAGATCGAAACAGTGTTGTTCACTGATTTAGGGGGTAGACTTTTATTTACGATCCTTGTGTTTGATTTCAATTATTCATTTATTGTTTTTATTTTAATTATTCAAGCATATCCCGACATAATTTGCTAACATTCGCGCTTATATTAATGTTTCGTTCACACATTTTTGAAATTAGAAAATGCTTTTTTATGACAGTGTTGATGTTGATAAGTATAGCAGATAAGACACCGTCAATAGCATGTATCCGTTTGCATGGTGAAGATTGAATTTTCAATTGAAGATCAATTAATAAGTATCTCATCTACGTCTCCAAGGAATGAAAGGTAGAGAGATATTTGACAAACAAAAAATTTAAAGGAAAGACAGACAAAAGCTAAATAAAAAAAGGCAAAATAATGTGCTACGGAAGCATAAGAAATAGAAAAAAAATAAAATAAAGGTGTGATGAATAATAGAACGCTACAAAAGGAAAATGAAAGAGAAAAAATGTTTTAAATTCATGATTACTGCTGTCGACTGATTCTTGGTAATTGCATGGAAGAAACCATTGGCACCACGTAGATGACTTTTTGGGCCTAAAGTACTAAACACTTAAAAGAAGAATAAAATTTATTGCGTAAAAAATGAAAAAAAATTAATATATTCTATTTTTATTCTTCAACAATTGACTCTTTTGGCCAGTCACGAATAAAATTCATAGTAATATTCTTTTCTTGAAATATCACTTTACCTTTTGATAATTGTCGCGGAAAAAAGTAGATAATAATAATAAAAGCTTGTGGATATGGTCTTAGGTTTGGGAGAAGATAAACAGAAAAAGAAAAAAAAAAAAAAAAAAAAAAAAAAAAAAAAAAAGTCAAAACAGGAAAAATCAAAAGGCAAAAACCGCCAACACGACGAGACTCAATCGTAACAAACGCCAGACAATTGGCGCCAGCCAACAACATTAACAGCATCAACAGCGTATGTTTGAAGGCTCAAACACTTGTTAGTTGTTTCGATTGAAAACTCAGCATGAATTTGTCAAAACTTGAAAATCATGAACCTATTTTTTATTTTATTTCTGAAAATAATAAAAATGGAAAAAAAGGAAAATCCCAGAATCCAACAACAGCGCTCCTCCAGCGGTGGGGTAGGCCAAGAGCAGTGACCACTCCAAAATTCGAAACCCAGAAAAGTAAAAAAGAAAATAAATAAATAAAAAAAAAAAACAAAACCAACCACATGATTCCCCGATGTCGGTGGGCCCTCACCCACGGACTTCACACAGCATTCAAATATAGTTAAAGTGCCATAAATGAAACAAAAAATATCCTCCTCTTACCCCGCAATAATGACCAACGGATCCCACACGCAAATTTTCATAATCCTTTTATTATTCAATTTATTTATTTATTAAATATTATAAAATGAAATTAAAAAAAAAAGGAAGAAGAAAGCAGAATGCGGGTTTTTCTGCTACGCACGCGCCTGTCTCTATCTGCCGTTAATGAATGAATTAAAGCAAAGTAATCCTATCTATCTCACTTTTCTCACCACTATATATACCCTTCACCCTATATTTCTCCCTCCACCCAAACATTTTCATTTTCTCTCTCTACACTCTCTTCTCCAAGCTTCACAAACACTAAACCCTCCTTCAAAAATGGACCAACCCAAACCCAACAACACCGACAAGAAGAAACGAGTTCGGGACGATTCCGACTCGCTCTCCAACTCCTCCAAACTCCCCCGAGTTCTCAACAACACCTCCGAGTCTCACCGAGTTGACTCCGCCGAGTTCCAACTCGACCGAGTCGACCCGGACTTCTTCAGCATGCTCAACGACGCGGAGAATGTGACGGAGCGTGACTCCGCCGTGGAGGTGGAGGATCTCGACTCTTTCATCAAGAGTTTCGAAGAGGAAATACTCGCTCCTCCTTCCAACCCCGACCAACCACCCGAACCGGAGGTTTTTAAACCGAACCTAGGGTACTTGCTGGAAGCATCCGACGACGAGCTAGGGTTGCCGCCGACGGTGGCGCCCTGGGAGGACGAGCCAAAACACGGAACCTTTGATTCGGGTCGGGTTGGACCCGAGGGAGTGGATCTGACGGGATTTTTAGGGTTTGAGGATGATATTGGGAACTACGAAGGTTTTGGTTTCGTTGGGTACGATGATGTGGGTGATAACGGTGGTGGTTACGTGACTATAGATGGGTTGTTTGACCATGCGGAACCTGGCGCCGATATTTTGTGGCGGTCGGAGTCGTTGCAGGCGATGTAGGGTGGTTTTTGGAGATTAATTAATTAATTAATTAGTTAATTAAGCTAATGGAAAATTTGGAAGGTGTAAAAAGATGTTAGCCGCCACCACCGGTAACAAGGGTGGTTAGTTAGATGTGAAATTACTATGTTAGGATTATGTAAATTTGTTGTTTTGGTTTGTTCTATTAGACTGAAACAAACAAATAGGCCTTGACCCAGACATGCTTTTTAATCTTTTTGTAAGATGTTCTTGGCGAAAAAGAAAATGACTCAGTTTGATGTTGGTATTTAACCAGATTTAATCTTTTTTTAAGTTTTGTCTACGTTTTTTATTGGATAGTTTCATCTAAAAATATGTTACAAAGGGTTACGTATGCTTTGTTTATGGAATTAGTCGTCTTCTCTTTTTCATTTATCTATTTTTAGTCTTTAAAACATTTTTATGAAATATTGATGAAGATTAAAAGTAAATTATATATAGATCTATAGATAACTTGATGAACATGTTTTAAAATAAGTATTTTATAAAGACACAAACTGAAAAAAAGAATCACAAATAATTATTTTGATAAAATAAAAAAAATAAGTGATTTTTTTTTTTTTAAAAAAACGCAGGACTATATTCTAGGAAAAAATCATTTAATGTGAAAACATGTTCAGCAAAATATACAATGAATGCAAAAGCGTAATTTGACCCTCCAATATTGAGTTAAAACATCACAGTTGGTTTTATGTTTACATATAAAGAAACAGAGTACCACTTAAAAAAGGAGAAACAGAATATGAACGGATTGATTTTGAAAATAATAAAAGAATTACTGTTTCTTTGTTGGAGAAGTTAACATTTTTTACGTTAATATGTAAATTTTTTCGCATATATTATTTAAGGAATCGGATTATGATGTGAATTAAATATAAATAATTTCAGTTATTCTTGAAGTAATGTTTAATAATAATCCGATTATGTTTATATTATTTATGTGTTTTAATTAATTTGTTTGAAAACAATTCAAAATGACTGTAATACGAAATGTATAGATTTCTTGACGTTATTAAAAATGAAAGGTTTAGAATGTTATTTTCTACGAGATTTTTTAAGATTTTTCTTTTTTTACTTTTTTACAGCATTGAAACTAAGCAATTCTGGACTCTTTCTGAACATGTTTAACCATGGTGGTGGTATCTCAAGTCTATGTTTTGTTTGTGTCTTGTCCTTTTCTTTTTGTATCTCGAATGTTTCATGTTTAAACAAATTTATTTTTATATTTTTATATTCAAGGCTTTATATTTAACATCTACACTCGGATATATAATAATATTTGTACTCGAGTGTGATATATACAAACAAGTTTTTACACTTTTAAACTATTTTAATTATCTTTATTATATTTTATGGGTAAAAACTCAGGGATTGAGTACAACAAAATTTAAAGAGATAAAAAAAAATCTATAAAGAAAATTATAAATATTCATTTTTATTTTATTAAAGCTTTAGTTTAAGACTATTAATTTAGAAAATAACTAAGATTCTACCATGTTCATAAAATATAATTAGTTTTTTTTTTTCTATTTGATAAGTAGATTTTACTTATAAGAAATTCATCCATTTTTTTTTTGAATATTTTGTAAATGAGAGATAATATTGGCGTGAAGCTTAAAATTCTGACTTATCAAAATTACAAAAGAAAATATTTTGTTAGTACCCACACTATTTTTAATTAAAGAGGATTAATGGTAGTTTCTTAAATTTTATATTATTTAAATGTATAAACAACTTGGTTTGTATATGTTTATATAAAAAAAATGGTATAAATATATTCTTAAGAGACGGAGTATGTTTTTTTGGACTATATGTATGATATATAAGTGATGTTTGTATTTTAAGTAGTACAATAGAATATTTTTATATAATATTAAGTGTTAAAAATGAAAATTGTTTGATAGTTTTGTGAAAATGATATTATTTAAATTGATGTAGCTCAAGAGGTAACATAATGTCGAAGTGAAATTTACAAAAACGAAATAAGATTGATATTATTTTCAAAATGTTGAGACAATAAATTTATAAGTTTTTTTTATATGTTACTTAATTTTCTTTTTTCATTTATATTCAACGAGAGGCAAACTCATACTTAAATAATTAAACTATGATTTTTGACTATAATTCATACTTAAATAATTAGGCTATGATTATTGACTATAATTCATACTTAAATAATTAGACTATGATTTTTGACTATAATTCTTAACTTAATTCTAAACGCTTGATTTAACAATTAGTATAAAGTCAAACTTATTAATTCAATTCTTAATGAAATAATTGTTGATAAAAGAGATTATTGCATAAGACAAATGATTAATTATTGATAGAAGAATTCTTGCAGAAGACAATTGATTCTTTGATAAAAATAGGATTGATTCTTAATAAAAATATTGTTGCAGAAGATAATTGTCCCATGAGAGAAGTAACGTGAACCAAAATAAGTAATATTATAATATTTTTATAAGTAAATTACTATTGAATTTCAATGTTACGTATAATAAATAGCTTTAACCTAAATTTTTCAGTTTAAATTTTTATAGTAATCTTATAAGTGTTAGCGTGTCATGACATTAGTAAATTTATACGATTTTTTACTTAATATAATATAATAAAAGTATAAGAAAATATTTTATTTATAAAAATATGAATGATGTGAGTAATATTTAACTCGATTTCTTTAAATGAAGTTTTAAACTTAAATAACGTAGATGAAAAAAAAATTGAGATAAGATATTGTGACCAGTTATATATATTTTTTATAAATATTAATTATCGATAAAGATTAGTTATTTAAAAATATATTTCGTAACAATTACGTAAAAAATAATTTTGGAAATGTGTATACATGTTGAGTTGATAGAGAAGAAGTTATAGATTTGAAGAGTCTTTTTCTATGTTTGATATTAGCACTAAGTTAGGTGTATGTCTTAATTAAAACAAACGCATGTGGTAACCTTCCATTTTCAGTTTGGCAATCCGTAAACCTCTTTTATCAAATTAAGTTAAGAGTTTAGGACACCATCTTTACACCAAAAAAATGCTTTACTTATTAACCAATATAACTTACCATAAATCTATATTTTTTTTCTTAATTTTTTAAGATGATGTTATAATTTTTTATAAAAAATCACTATAATATTTCAATTAACAACAAAAATTTATTCATATAATTATATAAGAATCACAAACTTACGACATATACTTTGTAATTAACATTACAAAATGGTTGGTATTAAAGAAACAGTATAGAAGTAAGTTAAAGAGGAAAAAAGAATGATTAAAGTACGAATTTCGTCAAATTTACTTCTTTTAATTTTTATATTTAATTTAATTTTAAAAATATTCTCTTTTTTTTTTTTCAATCTTTGGTGAGAATGTATACACTATTTATTCATTTTATTTGCATACCGAATTTATTGTTAACGATTGGGCTGAGGCGCTGCACTAATGGGCCATAATTTTGCATTAGTGATGAATTACGTTGTTTCGTTATTAAATCTATTTCGACCAAGAAAAAATAATGAATCTCAAATCTCTTTAGACCAAACTACAATTTTACTTTTACACACATCGATTCTGGAATAACTTTGAAGAAGAAAAGTAGTTGTGGAATTTTGGAATAAATTGTTAACTTACATTTACAATTTTTTTAGGCTCTCACTGATTTAATGTATATTAAATAAGAAACAGACACAAATTTTCCATAATTTTATCATCCAAACTTTTCATGCAAAAAGATTTATTCTCACCCCAGTAGGAAAAAAAAAAAATGATGCCATTTCAACTCACATTTGTTTCACCCTTTTCCTTTAAAGAATTCTTTTATCTTTTACATGATGGGAATATCGAGAGGAGATAAAATACTTTCATATAGTACGGACATCTTTAGATATTTTTTTTTTTTTTTTTGATGACTTACAAGGAAGAAAAAAGTTATAACTAAATTAATTTATACGAAAACTAATATATAGAATCTTTTTCACGGGATTTTCTTTTTTATAAGTTATGTATAAAATATTTTTAATGTATGAATT
>Ga0209489_104400_pt1 | contig 26026 bp, 10 predicted proteins | sample SiratrowhiteBW_FD_187527 | JGI IMG/M metagenome (GOLD analysis project Ga0209489, IMG submission 187527) | Root nodule microbial communities of legume samples collected from California, USA - Siratro white BW (SPAdes) (version 2) | ecosystem: Host-associated > Plants > Roots > Nodule | place... | reverse complement strand
ACAAATCAAAACAACCAACAATCTTATCATCAAAGAACTACGTAACCCTGATTCTCCACCCTTAAATGGAGATACGTAGGAGCAAGGTCAAACCTTGTCGGGCTCCCTAAAACCAAAAAAAAATATTTTGTTTGTTTTATTTAATCTCTTTCTTGGGAAAATAAATATTTTAAAAAAATCACACTCAGATTACTTATTTAATTAAAGGTACCGTCTTAGGACGGGCGTTGTGGGGGTGCTAACACCTTCCCCACACGTAACCGACTCCCGAACTCTAAATCCGGTTTGCAAACTTGCCTTATCTTGTTTTTGGTTTTCCATAATTTTTCCTAATAAACTATGGTGGCGACTCCTCTGTTTTGAAAACGAAAATTATTTTTTGTTCGCCGTCCCCGTCGTGACCCCGGTTGTGACACCAATAAATATGTTTATAATTTAAATAATTAAATATTTTTTATATATTTATTGTAAAAAATTGTTTAGATGTACATAAATTGATATCTTTCTAATACATTTACATATTATATTTATTCATTTGTAGATATTTTTTCTACTTAAAAACTCGTATCACGGTGATCGTGTTTTCTCATATAACATATGTAAGTATAACGTGTTATAAGAGTAATGTATTTTGATATCTAATTCATAAGCGTAGTGTGTTTTTATATTTGATATATAAGTATAGTATTATTTTTCATATATGATTTTTTATATTTGATATATAAGTATAGTATTGTTTTTCATATATGATTGGTAAGCGTAGTGCATTTTTAGATATGATATAGTGTGTTTTCAGATCTGATATGTAAGTGTAGCATATTTCTAGATTTGATTCATAAGCGTAACGTGTTTTCATATCTTACCCGTAAGCGTAGCGCGGTTCTAGATCTGTAAGCATAACGCGTTTCTAAATCTGATTTGAATTGTAAGTGTAGCGCGTTTTCACATTTGATCTATAAGCATAGCGCATTTCTAGATCTGATGTGTAACATATTTTCAAGCGCGTAGTACGTTTCCATATCTATAAGCATAGTGCTTTTCTAAACTTGATCTGTAAGCGTAACATATTTCCGAGCATAGCGCGTTTCTAAATTTGATTTGTAAGCGTAACATATCTCCATATCTAATTTGTAAGCGTAGTGTCGCATTCCAAATTTGTAACCATAGCACATTTTTAGATATGACTCGTAAGCGTAGCACGTTCCCATATCTGATCCATAAGTGTAGTGTGTTTCCAGATCTGATATATAAGCATATTGCATTCCTATATCTAATCTCTAAGCATAATGCATTGTCATATTAGATATGTCATATTAGATATGTAATATTAGCGTTCACACATCCCTAGATCTATAACAATATCATTTTCTAGATACTATGATGCATGAATACAATACAATATACACTTTATGTAAATCCAAATTAAAATCATATTTGCTAAACATTGTCAAAATAAAAAATTATAAATTATTTTCATCATAAAAATATTAGTGTTTTGTATATTATGGAAACATGATATAGATCGAAGTATCGGTATATCATAGCCTAAGTCTATAATAATATATCACAACAGTCACTTAGTGTTTTTCATATCCCAAGACCTATAATAATATTATAGTGTTTCCAGGTCTATATTAGTAATGTAATTTTTTTATATCTATAATAATAGTTTAACATTTTCTAAATATATAATAGTAGCATAGTAGTTCACTCAAATCTATAAGAGTAAGTTCTCACATGTCTATAACAGTATCATAACATTTTTCTTTTATCTATAACAATAGTATAGAGTTTCATAGATCTATAATAGTAGCATTGTTTCCTAGATCTATAATAGTTGTATAGCCTTTTCCATATTTATAACAATAATATAACATTTCCCAAACATATAAAAATAGCTTAACATTTCCCATATATATAAGATAATAGTGGAACATTTCCCAAATCTATGACAGTATTTTCTATCCAAATCTATGACATAGTATTTCTTAGATGTATAATAACAGTATTTGTAATAGTAGCATTTAACAATGGACTTTTAATCCCATTGGTGCAATTTAAAAAAAAAATCCAAAATGAGTAGGTTTTGAAAATTTTATCCATTTCAATAAATCATGTCAATATGAGATGAGTTTGAATTTGTGAACATGACTTCAATTTGAGAAGAGAAATTGTGTTTGACCTATACGACTTTGATTGATGTTAATTGAGATTTTATTTTTTATTTTAAATAAAGTCGTGTCAAGATACAATTTTAGTTTAAATTGGATTATATCGAAATTGTACCACACTTAAAAGTTGTGTCAAGCTAACATAACTTCGCTTTCACAAATCCAAACTCATTCATGACTTCTTCAAAATAAAGTAATGTCATGTTGGCACAACTTAACCATATGGATAAATTTATCAAAATTTGTCCATTTTGATAATTTTTTTTTATAAAATTTTGTCAATCCAATTAAAAAATCATTTAATAATAGTATACTATTCTCCAAATTAGTAGGATTCAATAGTATCAAAGCATTTCTCATATCTACACAAAAGTAGTATTTTTCATTCATATCTATAACAAAGTAGTTTTCATATATTTGTAATAATAGTAACACTATTCTTTCAAATGAATATTACAAAAGAGTATTGTTTTTCATATCTATAATAATACTTTTAGTACTTTTCATATCTACAATAATAATAATACTATTCTTTTAAATGAATATTATTAATGACATAATTTTACATATTTATATTTATAATAATATAGTTATTCGAAATAATAATAATAATTATTCAAATTGATGATAACTATTGATAACAATAAGTAATATCGTTGTTATCTAAATCTACAACAACGAGATGAACATTATTTTTATATTTAGAAACGCATTCTTGTTATGCAATAATAATAATTTTTTTTTCTTGTTTTTGCAATAGTGACACTATTTTTTCACAACAAGGACACTAACATCTATATTTATAATAATTAAAATAATAATAATAATAATATAATAACATTATTATTATGAAATTATTTTATAAATTTTTTGTAACACTAGAAAATAACATCATTTATTTGTTCAATCACAAATAGTGACAATATCGTTTTGATCTTACAAATGACATTACTTTATATTTTTCATTAATAGTGCTACCTTTCCAGTAGTTTTAGTAAATATAAAAAGAATTTTTAAATAAATATTTAAATGTAGTGAAAAATAATTAAGAATCAAAACTGAATAATTAATTTTTATTTCTTAAAATTAATAAGAGAAAGAGAATATCACATTTTAATATTTAAAAACATAATATTATGTTTTTTAATTTATGTTTTACATTTTTTATTATTGTTTGAAAATTTCTATTTCTTTTTTCATCTTTTTAGTTATTCATAATTTTTTTTCCTTGAGGTTATAGATATGAATTAACTTTGAAAACTTGCGTGAAATCATTCTATTGAAGACTTGAAAATCTAATACTACTTTTAAATCCTAATACAAAATCTGTGATATCTAATTTTTCGAGATCTATCATATGATATTTGGTTTGTACTACTTCAAAGATATTTTATACATTTCTACATAATATTAAATGTATCACTTATTATTCATTATTTTTTAAGTAACCTAACATATACGAAAGTCTGACCTATTATTTATCATAAAATATTTACTTATAAACCAATTCTTTTTCCTTCGAGTTTGGTTTTTTTGTAAAAATGTTTAATAATTATAAAAATAAATGAATATATAATTTTAATATATTATTACAAATTGAATATAATAATAACAACATATTTTTAATATGAAAAAGATATTATTTATCTAAAAGATATTTTAAATTAAATTTCTATAAAAATCTAAACCTGACATGGGTTTTACTTACTGCACCCAATTTTTAATTTGCACCCACGTAATCAAGTTAAATGATGAAATTATTTTGTCCGCATGTTATTTTTATTATATGTATTATTTAATAAATATTATTACTTTATTGTTTTAGTTTGACATTATTAATCTTGCAGTGATGTATTATTGACTGTTAAAATATATGTCTAGTTTTATAAAAATAAAAAGTGTTATTATGAATTTAACTCAATTCTTTTAGTACTATTTTCTATTTTAAAATTTAAATTTATTTTAATAATAAGTAGGTTTTTTAAATAAAAGAAATGAGTTAATGTAACTCTTCTATGATTTTAATTAGAAAACTATAACAATGAACACATAAAAATCACATTTTGAAACATCATTTTATTTTATTTTTTCTAAATTTAAAAATAAATTTTTGTTTTAAAAGTAGGTTTTTACGTTAGGAGTGTGTTTTTAAATACTGGTTACTAAATAAATTAGATAACTTATATTAACTCTAGTTATTTCTTCATTTCATTAAAACTTAGTGTCTTAAATTATAACTTTATAATTTTTTTTAAATAAATACTTTGAAAATATAAAATACCTTGTTAGAAATATTTTATTTCTTTATAGTTTTCTTGTTCACATTAAAATGTTGTTTTTCTATTTTCAAAAACGAAAATTTTATCAATATATAAGTTGTTATAAAAGTGTTGTTCATGAACTAATTACTAGTTAGGAAATGTTATAATGAAAATGACATGTTAGATGAGAAAATAAAACCTTAACATTAATTATAATAAATGTTATTTTTAACTAGGTATTTTTAATGTTTTTATTGAAGGGTCAAACCAAACAACAACTTTTAAAAAATTATGGTACACTAAAGGAAAAATCTCCTTCTACACCAAGATAAAACGTCATATAGGATACTTTTGACATATCAAAATATATGATAATATCATGTGGTTTTTATTTTTTAATAAAATATTTAATTGATATTTGTCAACAAAATAAATAAGAACTTGAATATAAATATACTCACTGCGCTCAAACAGGATGAAACATAAATTTTATTCCTTTCTAATAATACCTCAAACGCATTATTCTTATAAATTATAGATTACCAAGTCTAAGAAATATAAAATAAAAATCCAAATAAGACCATGAGAATAAAAAAATACTATATTAGAGAATTTACAAAGCTCTAAAATAAAAAGTTCATTCTAGAATAGCGGGTGTGAATGAAATAAAAAAGGAATTGATGAAGTAAAATAAAAAGAGTGAGATAAATAAAGAGTTTAATAATGATGAAACTATTTTGTACAGATTATAAATTTTACTCAAATAAAAAGAAAACAAAAATCCTAAAGAATGGGAATGCATCGAAACAAAAGATTCTTTAGCGTTGCCCCACGCCTCAACGGCCGGACCAGTTCCCAGCAACTCTCTCCGCCGTCGTCGACGTCGTCCTTCGGCGGAACCCTAGGCGGAAGCGGCGGCGGCAGACATTCTCTTCGATCCTGCCTCATCTTAATGTCACTCAGTTCCATTTGCAGCGGAAATTTCAGTACAGTTCCAAACATCTCGCTTTTGTGCTTCCGGCAACTCTCACTCCTCCGCCACCGTTTTTCCTTCCCGGAAGGCGACCGGAGCCACGTCACGATCCCGTTGGTCCCACCCGAGGACTCGGACCTCGGCAGAACCCGGGTTTTGGTTTGGCTTTGCGGCGCTGGACCGGGTTCGGTTCGGCGCGTTATGACTTTGCCGCAGAAAACGACGTCGTCGGCGACGGCAGTGGCAAAATCAGTTGCGGGAAATTCAAATTCAGAACTTTGCATAGCGGGAAAAACAATTAATCAATCACAAGAGAAAAGGAGTGTGTAGAAGAATTGAGAATAACGGAAGTGAAACACTATAACAGATATATATAGATTTCAACGAAAAGGGACACAAGACACATAGGTTAATGATACGAGGTTTTTTTCTAGAAAGCATTGAGATCGAGAATAAGGGACATTGACGCGGTTGAAGTGATCGTTTTTGTATATTTTCTCGGATCTTTCCTTCGCCACGTCAGCGTCATTCTAGATTTTCTCTCTCTATATATATAATATATATAACATGACATTATTTCAACTTTGTACTACAAGTTCAGAAATACAAGGATGTAATAACTGTTGTTAAAATGCATGTAGGACTAAACTTAGTTTTGATTAAATATTATAACAGAGAGTTGAAACACATTTGTATTTTTTAATAGTTTATTTTCAGAAAATATGTATTATTCACAGAAGATAATCTCACTGTATATAATCACGGTTTGCAGTGATGTTTTTCTTTCAGACATTTATTTATTTCGTGGTATTTTAATATTCAATCCATAACTTTAGTAATTATAGTTCTACCAAGCTTTCACACCACACTCGAATTCTTTAATAGTTAAAACAACTCAAGATTAGAAGGATTTATCAAGGGACTAATTAAGATATGTTTGTTTTGAGGTAGCATCGAGATTTCGTGTCTAATTTTGAAAATTAATTCAATAATTTGCTGATTTTTATTTTTGTTTAATATATTTTCATTAATAAAAATGTTGCATATTTTCATGAAGTGATCACTTTGTAGAAATAACTATATTTCAAAAGATTTCTCAAAATATTAATAAAAATAAGTTGAAGTAAATGTACACTTTATTTCTTGTGTTTTAAGAGTTTATAAAGAATAAAGGGAAAACAATTTTTTTTATAAAACATGAATTAAAAAGTCAAATAACATGATATTTTTTTAATTGTAAACAATAATATATTCATTAAATGAAATGTCACCTTAATGACCTCATGCATTTTGAAATGATTGTTTAAGTAATTATCTTTTTTGAATCTTTTCTTCTGATTTCAGGATACTAGAAGCTTTTGACTTCAATTTGCTATATGGATGAGTTCGTTGTCATTTCTTCACATACAGTGTGAAGACATTTGGTGATTATGGTCCCACGTAAGAAAAGTCTAGTTCATTTTTTAAATCATCAAGAGGGAAAGGAAATTGGCACTTAAAGGATAGGACTCTCTTATAGTCCCTCTAGAAGGAAGGTTCACTTGAGGTAGGTATATATTGTTTTTATAAATTATATCAACCTTTTGAAACCTTAAACCACCCTTTTCGATAAAACAATTCAATTTTTCAATCGTTAATAAATAATATTGTGAACGCATATTCAGTCTTTCATAATTTCATTATCATGAGGTTTTGACAAAGTGGTAAAATAATTAAAATATCTATTAAATCTTATTTCTAAAATAAGTCATAAATCATTACAAGAAAATTTCCAATTAACTATTTTACCATAGCATCTGTTGATAACGAGATGCTATTAATGTCGGTCGATAGGATGTAAAACCAACACAAAAATAAATTTTAAAATATAGAATCGGCTCAACGCATTTAAAACAGACAGTAAACATTTTTAAATTTAAAAATAAAATAAAAATTAACTAAAATTGGCTATTGAAACACAAACTGAACGCGAATTTATACTTAAAAATAATAAAAGGATCGGACGAATACTTTTATATTAATTAATTATAGAAATATTACTAAAATTTTAACGTGGGTCTCGGCTTATTAGGCAAAATTAATAAAATAAATAAATTTATTTTATTTGTGAAATAAATAAAGTGGGTAGATGTGACATTTAAATTAAAATATTTAGTCCAGCATCGGTTATACTCACGCAAAGTAATTAATGTTTTAATACTTAAGAGTTAGTGGGACAAATATATTAAATTAAAACTTACTTTTGTGTTAAAAGAGTTTTTTTATGAGGTTTTCCTTTGAATCGCTCCGAGATCCTCTGAATTGCAAGGGTTCAGTGCAGGAACAGCGGAAGTTGTATGGCTGCATGGATCCTTGTGCTTCTTCCTGATTTTCATGTTCGCGAGAGATTGTAAATTTTTCATGTTCATGATAGATTTTTATGATTTAAATAGTTTTATTTTAATCTTATATCATTCTAATTGTATCTTTGCGGTTTTATTTTAATATTTAAATGTAGTTAGATAAATAGTAAAATTTATATTTTGCATCAGTTGTACAAATCATACATTTTATTGGATTATCTGTCTTACTGTACTATTAAATGATATTAAATTTGAAAATCTAACTTAAGCCATGATTTTCTTACCTGCATCTATCCCTCCCATGATTTCTTTACTCGTGTCTTCATGAGCAATTCCTGTTAAAACTTTACATTATATTTTCTACATAGATAAATTACTAACATGTAACTATTCATGAAGATGAGTCTTTTTAATATGATTTGTTTTGTAATTTATATTTACTCTTGAAAAAATCTTGATTTATTGGTTCACCTTATTTTACCTTTATAAGGGAGATCCTAATATTTTTAGATTTTTTTTATTGTTGTTAAGTGTTAACTAGTTTGACCTATGTTAATGTTATGAATTTGTGAAATAGAATTAACTTCCTTCAAGCTTTGAATATGTCCAAGTCTTTATTTTGTTAATTTTTTTTAATTTGTCCAAGTTTCTATTTTGTTAATCTTATTGTTAATAATTAATTATTAGAGATTTGAAATTAAATTTTGACTAATTCTCATATTTTATATAATAAATGAATAAGAAATATCTAGGTAGAGAAAAGTAAGATTATAGACCGGAAATAAGAATAAAATATAAAATAAAATCTAAATCAAGACAGTTACATCTGATACCAAGCGCCACTGAGGCCTAGAACAATCAAAGGAATTACATCCAGTGCCAAGGAACTGTGTTGGATGGTGACAAGGCTAAAAACCCTTGGACTAAATTGTGTTGGGCGCGGACGTCGTTGACTGGACATTTTTAAAATGTATTTAAGAGGGTTTCTACCTTAGGGTTGGGAACTTCTCATCTTGGGAAAGAAAAAGTCATACTTGAAATGCATGACAGGGTTTCAAGAAGTTCTCGTTGATACTTTCGGTGTAATCATCTTCATCCTAATGTTTGGTCTCTTTCATGGAAATGAGAAACTAAACCCATTTTTGTTCAGGTTAGATATAACCAATTAAACTCTCATGTAATCGATATTATTTTTAATATATATATATATATATATATATATATATATATATATGTTTTATTCATTCAATGTTAGTATTTTGATTCTATGTTTAATGCATGTTTTGAGTTGATTATTCATAACTTGATGGTTGGTTTTAGTGGTATTGGAAAATATCGTTTGTAATTTGGAACTGAATCAAAATATCTAATTATGCTTTTTTTTTATGAATAGAACTTGAATCATAGTTGTCTTAAAACCCTTGTGCGGAAAGCAAGTTTTGTTTATTCATTGTTCAACGAATTGACTTTTAATAGGTAAACTAGGCTCATTCAACTAAGGGATTAAGGTTTGAGTATTCTAGCGGATTGACATTCACATTAACTTGGAAAGAAAATAAATGGTTTTACGCATGAGAGTGAGGTTTGATGAAATTTAACCCTAGCAATTGCATTTCATATTCTTCTTAATCTTTTTCACGTTCTAAATGTTCAACAAAAATACAAAAAATAATTTAATTACTTTTTGTTCTCGTTCATCAAAAGAAATATTAGAACTATTCTTTAGTCTAATTTAGTTATAAATTGCAATTGTTATCGTGTATTGCACAAATCCTTTAAGAGACGATATTTATTTATCACTTGCTACATGTACGACTGGTCCACTTGTCATCGAACAAGTTTTTGATAGTGTTGTTGGGGACTTGTATTCTAATACGTAGCAATTTTAAATTTATAATTATGTTAGACTTAATTCTTTTATTTTTTATTATTTTATCTTTTTTATTTTATTTTTTTCTATATATATAAGCATTATTTGGACTAACTCGTGGTTCTAGTATTTGGTGTGTTCTTCTATATGCATGGTACCATCCAAACAAGAAGGATTGTTTCTTCATAACCTTTACTTGAAGATTTAAAGATAGAAAGGACTATTAAAAGGAACTTGAGCAACACAATAAGACAGTGTGTACTAGCTCAACAAGTTATTCTTCAATCTTCTTCCACTCTCACTGTCACTCAGTATATTGACTTGCCTTTAGAAGAACAGATGGCTAAAGAGAATCAGAATCAGGAGAGAACCACATAAGACTTAATCATGTATGCAATTCCTAGAGACTTTTTTAGCTTTATGAGACCCCTATGAATGATAAGATTGCAGAGATGAAGCTCTAGTCAATTTTCTGCTTGGATCATGAAGACCCACATACTCATCTCTACACCTTTTATGAGTTGTGTGGCTTGGTTGAAATTATGGAAACTGATGAGAAAACACTATTCTTGAAATTATTTCCATTCTCTCATCAGAAAGGATAAGGCTTGGCTTCAGTCTCAACCTAACCAAAGACTGACTAGTTGGAAGGATGTTGAAATCAAGTTATTGTCTCGTTTCTTTCCACTATCAAAGAATATTGAGGCAATGGCAATCATAACTACATTTATGCAAGGTATAGATGAACAGTTGTGTGAAGCATGGGAGAGATTTAAAGCTTTGTTGAGGAAGTGTCCCAACTATGGGTTTGAAGTGGAGATGCAAGTGCAGACTTTTTGTAATGAACTTCAACCAAAGACAAAGGTGATTTTGGATGCTTCTTTTGGTGGCTTAGTCGTGTTCAAAACTACAAAGGAAGCTATCACTATTATTGAGTCTATGACTTTTATTGATTTGAGAAGTCAACATGAAACATAAAAGAGGAGAGTATTAGAGTTAAATTTTGTTGATGCCCTCTTAGCTCAACATAAACTTATGTCCCAAAAAATAGAAGTTCTCAACTAGTAGATGACAAAGCTCGCCCAACAACTACAAGTCGTGCAGACCAATTCTTTTCCAACCCAACAAGTGATGAGGTGTGATTTTTGTGAAGGTAATCACTCCAATGTTTACTGCCAAGTTCCTAGTGACACCTAGAATGAAGAGTTGAATAACATGGGAGATCAAGGACAACTACAATTCTTCCACAACTCTTACAACCAAGGATGGAAAAAAATAATGTTAATTTTGGTGGAAAGCAAGATCGTGGAACATCAAGTAGTGGATCCCATCAACAACACCATTGTATGAGAGAATTAATAAATTGGAAGACATGTTATAACAATTCATGTAATTGATCCTCCAAAGTTAAAAGAACACGGATGCTTCTATCAAAAATTTTGAGGTTCAACTAGGTTAACTAGCAAAACAAATAGCGAACCAATTAGAGGAATCATTTTCTGCAAACACCCAAGTCAACCCGAAAGAACAATGTAAAGCTATTGTTACTAGAAGTGGGAAAGGGTTTGGGTTGAGTGAGATAAAGGAAACCAGTGCAGATGATAGAAAGTGTTAAGGAAAGGAATACATAATGAGGAGACCCTAGTAGAGGAAAAAAAAATGAAAGATAACAAATGAAAGAGAGAAAAACAAAAAGGAGAAAAAGAAAGGAGAGGCTGGAGCCCTACAAATGAGAGATCTCCCTTATCATCATACTCCTTCAAGAAAAGATAAAGAAAGACAATTTGTAAGATTTCAAGATATTTTTAGGAAGTTGCATATTAACATTCCTCTTGCAAAGGCTTTAAAGCAAATGCATATGTATGCAAAGTTTATAAAGAAGTTACTGACAAAGAAGAGGATATTCATAAAAGAGGAGACTATAGAATTTGAGGCTAGTTGTAGTGCATCTTTCATAAATCCTTGCCTTTCAAATCCAAGGATCCAGAAAGTTTTACCATTTCAATGACCATAGGTGCTTTACATATGAAAATGCTTTATTGGATTTAGGGACTAACATTAACCTAATGTTCTTATCTATGTTGAAGAGGATAGTTAACCTGGAGTTTCAACCCACTAGGATGACATTACAGCTAGCTGACAAATCAATCAAGTATCCACACGGTGGTCGAAGATATCCTTGTTAAGGTGGGTAAGTTCATTTTTCCTGTCTAATACTTGACAGGCCCTTTATGAAAACTGTTAAAGTTATTATTGATATAGATGAAGGGAAGCTGAAAGTAAGAGCACAAAATGATGAAGTGAAGTTTAATATTTTTGAAGTTTTGAAACCTTCAAATAAATTTGAACACCTTTCCTGTGAATAGATGCATCAAAAGATTTGAAGGGAAGGATTGTCTGCGAATAGATGCATCAAAAGAAACCTTTCATGTGATAAATAAGCTTTTGAACATCTGAAGTAGGTTGAAAAAAGCTCTCAATTGTTTTATTCTACAGGTAATTGAGGAAAAGGAAGAGTCATCGAAGCAAGAACTTATGAAAATCAAAGATAATGAGCTAGTTATATTATTAAAAGATAAGAGAGTTAAGGAGCACAATAACATAAACGTGAAGAAGGATAAGCTTGACCTGGGCCAACCAATCATATTTGGTAGCTCCAAGATGATAAGCCTCTTTAGAAGGTTAAAATTAAAACGGATAAGTATATAGGTAATTAAGAAAATCAAAATTGACTATGAAGATTGAAAGTCTATATTTCCAAAAAATAAAACTTATCTCTAAGGATATGTTGAAATCAAAGATTTTTTCAAAATGATTAAATTATCGGTCAGACTCGAAATGATAAATAAACATTTTATAATAAAGTAACCAAGAAATTTTAACCGTTGTAAAAAAAATAAATTAGTTAAAATAAAAGTAATTTAAACTTGTTATTATTTTTCTTTCTCATGTTTAGAGAGTCCTTTTTAATAGAATTTGACTTTAATAATTTTGAAAATATATTTAAATCAAATATAAAAATTATATGTGATTCAATTTGATTCGGTTCAAATATAAAAAAATTCAAATTAAATTAATTTAAATCAATTTTGTAATTTTATTTATAATTTTTTATTAGTATATTTATTAGAACTCTTTTTAACATGACACTATTAATTATCTTGAACATTAAATTATATATCAAAACAATTTGTTTCCGTATATTAGGAACTTTTTTTGTGCTTTAACACTTTTATTGAGACTAGTCATGTAGTTCACATATCACATTAAGAACTCTTTCTCCTCTCCCTTCACTTCATCCATATCTTACTCATTATATGGATAAACCAAAATAGCTAAATGTACAATAAATTTTTCTTATGTAGATATACATCTATGAATGAAATGACACATGATATAATAACATTCAAATAATTGATTTCATTTTCGATTGCAGTGTCAAATTACAAATCAAACAAAATCTTTTATTCTTAAAAGAAAATCAATTCAAAAATATTTTGTTTTAATTCATTATCGATTTGATTCTAAAAAATTCTAAATCAATCCACAAATATTTTATTTTAATCCTTTATCGATTATTTTATAATCGCTTTTAATACCCGCAACAATAACAATAGGAAAAATAGCAATTATATATATATATATATATATATATGTTATAAAAAATAAAAATAAAAACAACATAATAAAAATCATATTAACTAGTAGTATTTAAAAAAATGTAGAAATTATTTCAAAACGTAATAATTTCTCTATTCAATACTCTTACTTTTAGTCACGTTCTAAAATAATAAATATTTATTTTAAAAACGGATGAATGAACGAAACATACCAGGTGGATAAATAAATAAGGAATTCACAAAATGGAATGAGATAAATAGAGTTTATTTTAGTACTAATGAAAAAATTTTATACAGATCCTAAATCTTACTCTTAAATAAAAAGAAAAAAAAATCCTAAAGAATGGGAATGCATTGAAACAAAAGATTCTTAAACGTTCCCCCACGCCTCAAAGGCCGGACCAGTTCCCAGCAACTCTCTCCGCCGTCGTCGTCGTCGCACTGCGGCGGAACCCTAGGCGGAGTCGGCGGCGGCAGACATTCTCTCCGATCCTGCCTCATCTTAATGTCACTCAGTTCCATCTGCAGCGGAAACTTCAGTACCGTTCCAAACATCTCGCTTTTGTGCTTCCGGCAACTCTCACTCCTCCGCCACCGTTTTCCCTTCCCGGAAGGCGACCGGAGCCACGTCATGATCCCGTTGGTCCGAGCCGAGGACTCGGACCTCGGTAAAACCCGGGTTTTGCTTTGGCTTTCCGGTGCTGGACCGGGTTCGGTTCGGCGCGTTATGACTTTGCCACAGAAAACGACGTCGTCGGCGACGGCAGTAGAAAAATCAGTTGCGGGAAATTCAAATTCAGAGCGTTGCATAATGAACAGTAGTGATTGTTGTATGAAGAAAAGAGAATTAGAAAGTGTTGAACTGTGGAAGATGTAACAACTGAGAGAAATATTTATAGAGAAAAGGAGTTAAAAAAAAAAAACATACCCAGTGACGCGTAACCTAGTTGGTTTCATGTGTTTTTTCTAGAATTAGTTACATAGTCTATTGCGTATAGAAAGAAGAACATTGTTGTTTTTGACGCAGTCGTTCGAGTTAAGGTTTTTGGTTTGTTTTCGAATTCTAGAACTCTGCACTTATTTTATTACAAAAACATGAAGATGGGCACTCTTTCTCAGTTTGCACCTTAATCTATTTTTTCAAAGCAAACAGTCAAACAAAAACGCAATTAATTACTCATAGATACACCAAATCTTCTAGTCCTTCCTTCGCACGTATCTAACAACAACAACACCAACTTTTTGGTAGTTAGGGAATTTTATTATATTTCCACGTTAAAACAAGACAAGAACTTACATATGGTTCAAATGAAGACAATGTTCCTTCTTTATTTTCACCAAATGCATTTTCATTAATGAGTCACTTTATTTTAATGCTAGCGTGTTTGATTGGGATTATTTTATATGGAAAATAATTTCTGAGTGATCCAAAAAGTTAAGACAATAAGAGATTATTATTTTGAAAAAGAAATTGAATTAAATATGGAATTTTTTTTTTGTTTTTTAGAAATTTTAAATAAAATGGAAAAGTTGACAAAAATATAGTATAAATTCTTAAAAGTATAATGAAATGTAAAATAGTATGATGCTTTTTTGTAGTTTATCTATTATTTATTATTAGCACTTTCAAAGTCTTTCATCTTAAATTTATTGCTTAATAATGATTTCAACTCCTATATCTCCAAATTATGCATAGACTCTTTAAGTATATAGTTTGCTTACCCTGAAGGACTTTCAAATTAAAATTGGATGATGCATCTGAACAGTCCCATCTTCGTATTTTGACTAGTGCAGATGTCCACGTCCTCCTTGAAAATCTCTTTCAGGATGTTTTTTGTTTCTGAAGATGAAAACATAAAAAGCAGAGAAAGCATGGAAAGTGTAAAATATGAGATATGAAATTACAAAAATTGAGAATAATGTGTATCAGTAACTTTCATCCCAAATTAGATCGGATTTGCGAGTAAAGTTTATATATAATCAATTATACTTTTTGTATAATCTATTAGAATTCATTACAATTAAAAATATAGTATAAAGTAATATTAAATGTTGTTGATTTAAATATTTATAAAAATTATTATTTTTATTATTATTAATTTACATAAAATTTTATTATAAGATAAAATTTATGTAATGATAATATTAAGTATTCGTTTAACATATTAAAGTTAAATTTATTTTTGTTATAAAATAATTTTATAAATTCTTACTAATAATATAGTGTTATTATTAAAAACTATTATTATTATTATTAATACAAGTAAAATTTGTAATTTATTATTAATAATTAGCTTTTTGAGGTCAACCGATTCATAAATTATCCTTCTTTTGTAAATTTGAAGGAAACGTCAATATTATATTCTCATAACTTCTTTTCAATCACCATAATAATGTAGCGGTTGTGAGATTTTTCGAATTAGGTGAACGAAGGTGCATGTATGTTAGAGCACAAATTTAATGGACTAAAAATGGATGTATTTTACAATGAAGCCATTAGAACTTTCACATTTTGGGATTGATATTTTGGGAAGAACTTGTCGTAGCTTATGGTTTAAAGAAAGTATGAAATAATGTGTTTAATTTGAATGTTTTGATGTGTGTATTAACTAGATTCATAATTTATTTATATTTAGAGTGTGATTTTCTGAACTATTGAAACTGTTGATGTAGTCATGTTGGAGTTGTTGAAATACATGATGAATTCAATACCTCTCACAAATGATTTGAAGATTAAGAATGATCTTGAAGGTGTTTTAGGTTGTCTTATATTGATTAAGAATTGTTGTATTTTTTTTCATGATCTTAAATTTAAAATTATAAAGATTTTCCAATTGAATTAGAATTTGTCTCGGAGATATGTTGGTTTTCTTATTGATTAAAAGATTGTTTTAATATGTTAAAATATTTTTAGCTAGTTTGTAATGACTAAAAAAAAATTAATAGACTAGATAATACTTTTAATTGATTATAATAACTTAATAACTTGTTGCAACCGAGATCATGACGGGAATGACGATTCAAAGAGAAAAATAGTTTAAGAAGAATAGAAATAGAGTAGAATTCGTTACCATAGTTTACCATGAAAAATTGTAGAAAAAAATTAGAGAAAAATTATAGAAAAAAATTAGAGATAAAGAAATGGTCCGCGAAATTAAATTAAGGAGTCCGGAGTCAGTTACGTGTAAGGAAAGTAAGGAAAATATTAGCATCTTATAACGTCAGTCGTCATAAGATCGTACCTTTAATCAAATGAGCAAACTAAGTGTAGTCTTTAAGGACGTTTATTTTCTCAAAAAGTAAAACCAAAAATGCAAATAAAAGTAAAGAAAAAATATTGGAGTCTGATAAGGATTGACGTTGCTCCTACATATTTTTACTATGGAAAACCAGGGTTTACGTAGTTCTAGTTTAAAAATTGGTTGTTGGGGTGTTTAATGTTTTAAATTTTGAAATTTTTTAATTTTTGGAAATTTTATATTAAGAAATAAAAGAAAATAATAAAAAAAATTGTAAAAGAGTGAATTAAGGGTGTAGTGGATTTCATAGGTGTTACTCGGTTCAGCTTGGCGTGAGGTGACACTGGGTTCAGCTTGGTGACAAGTGGTGACACTTAGTTCTGCTTGCTAAAATGCACGCTCGGGCTTGGTAAGAGAGACTTGGTTCTACTTGCTAAAAGGCATACTCGGACTTGGTACGAGGCACTCAACTCGGTTTGTTAAAAGGCACACTCTTCTTGGTAAGAGGCACTCAGTTCTGTTTGCTAAAAGACACACTCGGGTTTGGTAGAAGACACTAGGTTCTGCTTGCTAGAAGACACATTTAGGCTTGGTATGAGGCACTTGGCTCGATTTGCTAAAAGGCACACTCTTCTTGGTAAGAGGCACTCGGTTTTGTTTGCTAAAAGGCACACTCCAGCTTGGTAGGAAGCACTTGGTTCTGATTGTCAAAAGGCACAGTCGCACTTGGTAAGAGGCCAACTCTGTTTGCTAAAAGGCACACTCCGGCTTGGTAGGAAGCACTTGGTTCTGATTGTCAAAAGACACAGTCGAGCTTGGTAAGAGGCCAACTCTGTTTGCTAAAAGGCACACTTGATTTAGTTAAAGGCACTCGACTCTCTTTGCTAAAAGGCACACTCCTTGGACTTGGTAGGAGGCATTTAACTCTATTAAAAGGCACTCGGTTCTGCTTGGCTTTGTGAAAGGACACTATGAAAGACACTCAGTTTCAACACTTGGGTTCGGTTTGGTAACAAGTAACTCGAGAAAGCACTCAAATTCAGTTTGGTTAAAGACACTCGAATTTTGTTTTGGTAACAAGCACTCGTATTCAACTTGGTAAAAGGCACTCGGCTCAGTTAAAGTGCATTCAGGTTCAGTTTGGTTAAAGGCACTAGTTAAAGGGCACTCGACACTCGGCTCGGTTAAAGAGTATATGACTCAGTTTGGTTAAAGGCATTCAGTTAAAGGGTACTCAGGTTCAGTTTGGTTAAAGACACTCAATTAAAGAGCACTTGGTACTCGGCTCGGTTAAAGGATACTCGACTTGACTTTGCTTTGTGAAAGTTTTTTCCATTTTCTTCCTCTCTTCTTTTTTTTCTATTTTTGTTTGACTTAGGACTAGTGTTTGTGTTGGCATTGGCAGTGTAATTGGGATTGATTTTGGTAGGTTCGTTTGTGTCTTAAGTTAGGTTGGCCGGTGGAGTGCGGCGAAGGCAGGAGGTTTGAGTAGCGGCATGGTGATGGTCACATGTTTGTGAATATATATGTGAGAAAGGGAGTGAAACCCTTGATGGGCTGGTGGTGTACAATTCATGGTCGAGAAGAATAGGGAATACTAGAGTTTGGGTGCGTGGTAGCAGCTAGATGCGAAAATGAAACAAAGAAAATAAAAAAAACGGAAACAAAAAGTACAATGTAAAAAAAAAAAAAAAAATACATGAACACACTCACAAATCACCAATTCTTCATTCTTCTGGATTCTGAGTGGGACAATGTAGATGTAATCTTAATCCTTGCTTTTACTTATAACAAGGGACAAGTTTACATGGCACAGTTTAGGTATATGACCAAAAAAAGTCCATAAAATAGTCTCATTTTTCATCTAGTATATGTGGTTAGTCGAGCAACCTAAATGTAATCTTGACCTTATTTTCACTTGACATGTGATTTAAGGTTTTGTGACACAGTTTTGGAATGTAACCATAATCAATGACTAATGACAGTGTCTTGATTTGTTTGAATAGAATCTAGTGTATCGTTTAATCTAAATGTGACTCTGGTACTTGATTTTTCCTATATCATAGGGGACAAGGTTATTTTTGCATATTACCTTTTAATCAACTAACTAGTGTTTGACCATCTCAATTTAACAATAAAATATAAATTATGAGAGAAAGTTAATCATTTCATGAATAGAATAATAGTAGGAAAAATAGGATTTTAGTATGGGGAGCACATAATTTCTAGATGTTTACTACTGCATGTAAGTAGTCAAAAAAGGTGCAAAAAAATGGCTTTTAGTGTAATTTTTGTGACTTGGGTAGTTTGAAAGGGGGTTTAGGTATAGATTTTGTGAATCTTGGTCTATCCTCAAAGTTTTATTGTCTAACAAATCCAACAATTCAATTTTCAACTCCTAAAGATGCTTGCAATTGCATGTGGCAGAAAGTACCAAAAATTGGTTTTTAGTTCAAAAGTCTGATTATTTAAGTATTTTCAGACGATTTGTTGTAGGTTTTTTTTCTTTGTCAAACAATTCAACAGTACCATTTTCAGTTAAAAAATGTTTGCAATTGCGTCTGTGGCACACTAGGCAATGGTGAAAAAATTTTAATTTTTCAGTTCAAAATTTTGGTTAATGAAGCTCTCCAATTGCTTTAGGTAAGTAGGGAAAGACATTGTTGTTAATCTTGTCCTTTAGCTCCATGAATGTGACATCAAGTCTTACCTTTATGACAGGCTTTATAATACTAAAGAACACTAACCATAATTGTGGCTAATGGTTTTCTTGCCATCGTAATAAACATAAATGTAAATGGATGTGGGACAGGAGGTAGACATAATTTTCTTTTGTTTGGCAAAAACTTGATTGCAATAGTGTATTTGTAAATAAAGTGCACTAAGACCGTACGTGAAAAAAGATGTTTCGCCCTAAGTAATTTAGATAGAAGGACATGTATCAGAGTTGCACCAACAAAAATATCTATTAATGCTTTAATTAGTATTTAATTAATTTAGTTCAACAGTTTATATAAACTTCATCAAATAAATAATTTTAAGATTTAATTTTTTCTCTTCAGGACAAAAACGAATTCTAACTACATGTTTATGTAAACTGTGTTATCAAATTTCCAATCATAAACATCATTGCAATGTTTTCATACTATTCAACGGATCTAGGATGCATGGCTTCGTCCAGCTTAGTAGGCTTAGGAAAAAGCGATAACCATTGACAAAACTTTATAAATTAAACGCAATGAAAACATCCTCAACAGCAAAAGAGAAGGGCTAAAACCCTATGGAAAACTGACTCTTAATTAAAAAAGAAAAAGAAAACAAAAATAGTACCCTCGGGAACAAAACAAAAACGAAAATTGAACGATGAACCCGGTTTTTAAGACTAAGACTCTGTAAGGATAAACTACTATAAAGGAACAAGTTTGTAACCAAGAGTATGATCACATGTAGCAGAAATGCCAACAAGATGCAATCACTTCTTCTTCTGAGCAGCCTTGGTGACCTTGGCTCCGGTGGGGTCCTTCTTCTCAACACTCTTGATGACTCCAACAGCCACGGTTTGACGCATGTCCCTCACGGCAAAACGACCAAGGGGAGGATACTCTGAGAAGGTTTCAACCACCATGGGCTTGGTTGGAATCATCTTAACGAAACCTGCATCACCATTCTTCAAAAATTTGGGCTCCTTCTCAAGCTCCTTACCTGAACGCCTGTCAATCTTGGTCACCAGTTCGGCAAACTTGACTGCAATGTGGGAAGTGTGGCAATCGAGCACTGGTGCATAGCCATTTCCGATCTGTCCAGGGTGGTTCATGATGATGACTTGGGATGTGAAGTTGGCAGCTTCCTTGGCAGGGTCATCCTTGGAGTTGGATGCAACGAAACCACGCTTGAGATCCTTGACAGCAACGTTCTTCACGTTGAAGCCAACATTGTCACCAGGAACAGCCTCTTGGAGAGCCTCGTGGTGCATCTCAACAGACTTAACTTCAGTTGTCAGACCGGTGGGAGCAAAAGTCACCACCATTCCGGGCTTCAAGACACCAGTCTCAACACGTCCCACTGGCACAGTACCAATACCACCAATCTTGTAGACATCCTGCAATGGAAGCCTGAGAGGCTTGTCTGAGGGCCTCTTGGGCTCATTGATTTGGTCAAGAGCCTCAAGGAGAGTTGGTCCCTTGTACCAGTCAAGGTTGGTTGACCTCTCAATCATGTTGTCACCCTCAAATCCAGAGATTGGAACGAATGGAATCTTGTCTGGGTTGTAACCAACCTTCTTCAAGTAGGATGAAACTTCCTTCACGATTTCATCATACCTAGCCTTGGAGTACTTGGGGGTAGTGGCATCCATCTGCAACAGTGATAATCCACGGTTAACATAAAAAATTCTACAACATTCCAAAATAAATAAAGTAATTCACATAAAAAATGTGGGTCACAGAAGAATTAGATTTATACCTTGTTACAGCAACAGATCATCTGCTTCACACCAAGGGTGAAAGCAAGAAGGGCATGCTCACGGGTTTGTCCATCCTTGGAAATACCTGCTTCAAAACCACCAGTTGTGGAATCAATAATAAGGACAGCACAATCAGCCTGGGAGGTTCCAGTGATCATGTTCTTGATAAAGTCACGATGTCCAGGGGCATCGATGACAGTGCAGTAGTACTTGGTGGTCTCGAATTTCCACAAAGCAATATCAATGGTAATTCCTCTTTCACGCTCAGCCTTGAGCTTGTCAAGCACCCAGGCGTACTTGAATGACCTCTTGTTCATCTCAGCAGCTTCCTTCTCGAACCTTTCAATCACACGCTTGTCAATACCTCCAAGCTTGTAGATCAAGTGACCAGTGGTAGTTGACTTCCCAGAGTCGACATGTCCAATGACCACAATGTTGATGTGAACCTTTTCCTTACCCATGATGAGTTAAACTGAAACCAATTCCAAGAAACACAAATCAGAACTCACATTGGCTAGAAATTTAATTATCATGCAACACAAAAAACAAGGTAAAGTTCAAATTCACACATATACTAGTAAAATAAGAGTTTCAAAAATTGTTACGCCAAAAAAAAGCTGTTTTCTAAAACATGAATCAACCTGCAACTACAAAAGCAGATTCATACAGCATAGAAACGGCTTCAATCAAGCAGAAAAATAAACAAATTATCAAGAACAAGCTTCAACTTAAAATCTCTAGCTAATAAGAAAATTAAATTAAAAAGACAGTTCAGCAATGCACAATCCGTCAGAACATAAAGAATCTGTAATTTCAAAAAAAACCCTCCCAGCAGACTTATTCATACCCAATCGTTTTCTATTGAGAAGAAACAAAGGAAAGACCTTTAATAAAACAAAAATTTAACTTCATGTTGCAACAGACTCACAAAAGGGTAACCAAAAAATCATCTGCAGAAACCAGATATATTCGCATAGAAATAAAACATTAAACAAGCTTCGTATCACAACATGGCAAACTTGGGATGAAAACCTCAGACACCATAAATAAAAATCATCCAAGACATCGACACTTTCGCATGTAAACGAACACCAGCCACAATAGTTCAGTCTTAACAGATCCACAATAAATCATTCAAACCCATCTTAACCTAGAAAAAAAATCACATAATTATGACACAAAAGCAATAGATCTGTGAACAAACGAGTCTCGTCACCGAAAAGAGAACCCTTTTCCAATTAATCGGAAGAAAGCGAAGATAATCGACAAAGAACAAACCACAAACCCAGAACCGGACATTTAAAACTAAAAAAAGAATTAAAAAAATCCGAAGAAACATCATCGTAAACAAGAAACAGAAAAGAACGGAATCAAAGAGACAGAAGAGCAGAGGTTGCTACCTTAGGAAGAAACGAAGGTAGCTTGTTGAAAAACCTCAGCCGCAAAGACTGAGCAATAGAGAGAGTAAGCACGGAGTGAGAATGAAAACTAGGGTTCCAAGAATTTTATATTGTGGAAGCTACTTTTCGTTTCCGAGAATACCCTTAGGGTTTTATCAGGTTTCCGATTATGCCCCCGGTTTTCTTATTTGAAAGTTACTGTGTACCACGCGCGTGGAATGGACGCATCTAGTTTCTCGCGAATCTTGAGCGGTTGACCTTCACGCGCCTTGAGTTTGCAGGGATGTCGGGGTTTGCGGGTTCGACATTGTCCAGTTGGCAAGGGCGAAACAGGAAGGCTGCGGTGCCATGACGACATCGTTTCAGCTAGGTAACTAGGTTAAGATACTTGAACGACGTCGTTTTAATATTTGCATGCGTATATTAACAACGTTCAACAAATCTTTGTCTTGGATTAGTTACAAATCTTATCCTATTTTTTTGTTCAGATTTTAAGTTCACAGATATTATCAGTTGTTATATTTTCAAATGAAGTATATATTATTTTTATTATAAGTTTTTAAATATTTAGGATTATGATGAGATTAAATAAATATGTAAAAAAAATTATACACGTTACAAATTAAAAATTCAACAAAAACTCAGATTTTTTTCATTTAGACTTAATTATATATTTTATAATTGAAAATAAAAAAAATAAAAAAAAATCATATTTTTTCATTTAGACTTAATTATATATTTTATAATTAAAAATTAAAAAATAAAAAAAACAATTTTTTTCATTAAGACTTAATTAATAAAAATTAAGAAAATTAATAAAAATCAAATCTTTTATATAGATATTTTTAGATTTTTTATAAAGATAATCGTTTACTTGATTTAAAATATTTTCTAAATCTTTTTACAGTATTTATTTATTGTTGTTGGAAAAAATATGTATACAAGTTAATGTGATAAAGATAAAATCAATTAATAATTAAAAGAATAATATATGAGACAAAAATAAAAAATTATTTGAAAAGGATATATCATGTGACACATAAAAAATATATTATAATTATAAAAATAATATCTGATAATTAAATTTGAATTTGATTTAACGAAAAAAAATTATAAATAAAGATGAAAAAAATATATAAACGACAAATTATTGTGTATAGTATAAATTTTAGTTTTATTTCTTTTTTTTAATTCTTTTGTTTTAATCTTCTTTATGAAAGACTCAATTTTCTTTAGTTTATTTTCTTGTGTGTTTTACTATTTAATAAAATTTTATTTTTTTACATTTTCATTGAATTTTATTGTTAGTAATTTTGAAATCTATTTTTTTATTTTAAAAAATAATTATTTTTAAATACTTGTTGAAAATTTAATTATTTTTTTAATTAAAACTATTGATTAATTTGGTTAATATTAATCAAGTATGCTTAGTAAAATATTAAATACATCTTTATATTTATTTGTTTTATTAATAATATTATATTAAAACTTGTTTGACTAAGTTTAACTTATTTTATTTATTATTTACATAGCTTATTTTAATTTTCTATATTATTATAATCTTCGACTCTTTTTAATTTATTGTTATTACTAATAATAGAAAAAAAATTTTAACATTAATTAACTACATTACTATCCATATTATAATACAATTTACTCATATTATGTTTTCATAAACATAGTAAAGGACAAAATAATTGCACAACATAACTAATAATAATAATAATAAAGAAAAAAAAAACTTACATCATTAAACACAGTCAATGTTTACGAGCAACTAAGATATCTCTTTAAGAAAACATTAAATTAGATTTCTTACAAAATCCATTATACCATATCATATATACATTATATAAAACTTAAAACTAGAATGTTAAAAACAAATTTTCTTCCAATAAAGGTGTCTTTAATATGAAATATTATTTCTAAATTATGGATTGTTGTTCGCTAAGTTTCTTCATCCTAATTAAAATATATCTTTAGATTTTATATAGTTTTTTAATAATAAATTTCATTTTAAAATCTTAAATAATTTTTTAAGTCTTAAAATGATATTTTTTTTTTCAACAGAAAGGGAATTAAAATAAGATATTTTAAATTTTTTGCTGTTACTGAAGAACTTATTTTACACACGGTAACGAATATTATATATCTCCTTTATAATGTGAGATTTTGTTAATAATAAATCTTATTTTTAATATTTTTGTTGTTAAAAGCTTTTTATTAAAGATGTTATTATTAAGTTTTAGATTTTGAATTGTTCTCTTACTTAATTAGAACTTTATTTAAAAAAAAATATAAGTAAAGGAAGCTATTTATAATTCGATAGAATCTTAAAATAGATAATTTATATAAGAAGATGATTTGGTCATAAAATTTTGATTTTTATGGAAGAATAATGTTTTGGTTTGAAAATAGTTTAAATTCTTGAAAATGAGTGAAAATGTTATTTATATTGGTTCGTATATTGCATTTGACGTCCAAATTTTTCTTTTTTAGTAAATTTATTATAATATAATATTTATTATAAAAAATAATTTTATTAATATTAGGATGATAAAATTTCTATCTTTTTATTATAAAGAAAAATGAGCGAGAGCTTACTTAAAAATAAGAATGATGAATGAGAGAAATATAAAAACTTTAATAAAGTTATAAAAAGTATATAAAAGTTATTATTATTATAAATATATATATATATATATATATATATATATATATATATATATATATATAGAATATAATTTAATGGCTTTATTATCCGGTTAAGTTAAAATTTTTAAAGAGATGAACGTAACATAAATTAGTTCCTGATCAAGTGTGAGATTATATAAAATTTATATAACTGGTTGCTATAAGAAGTATTTAGGTTTTTCAAATTATCATAGGTTTTCTTTACGTAACAACATTTGTTACGTATTAGCATATATATATATATATATATATATATATATATATATATATATATATATATATATGTAACCGTATTAAATAAAATCCATAATTTTATTCAATCTTATTAATTTATTATTATAAATAATAATATATCAAATTTTCCTTAGATGGACGGGAGATTACAGCCCGAACTAGTTATTATTTGAAATTTAAAATTTAAAATATACTTGCCTTTTCCGTAACCAATTTTGTTACGTGGTAATATATAATATTTTTTAAGTCAAATCCAATTCAGAAAAATCATACATCCTTTTTATCGGAAAATTGGCAGTGGGGAGATCATATATGCATGTTAAATTCTAACTTGGAAGAATGAAATTTTCTATATGATTACTCTCATAAAACCAAAAATCTATTGTGAATTTAAAGAGTATTTTATGAAAATAACATTTAATAAAAAAAATAGCCACGAATTTGAAGAAATTAAATACATCACCTTCATCAACAAGGTTTATATCTAATTGACAACAAAGAGTATACATGGTTGTTTCAATTCGAAATGCATCATAAATTAGTTTAAGATTAATTTAATTTAGATGGACTATTTTTGCATTATAAAGTTCTTACTACATATTGTTACATAAAATTTTTATAATATATAATTAATTGTTTCTAATACAGATCCATATACATATATCTATATCTATATATATATATATATATATATATATATATATATATATATATATATATATATATTTTTTTTTTTTTATTTAAAAAAAAATTACATATC
>Ga0209489_104396_pt1 | contig 26040 bp, 20 predicted proteins | sample SiratrowhiteBW_FD_187527 | JGI IMG/M metagenome (GOLD analysis project Ga0209489, IMG submission 187527) | Root nodule microbial communities of legume samples collected from California, USA - Siratro white BW (SPAdes) (version 2) | ecosystem: Host-associated > Plants > Roots > Nodule | place... | reverse complement strand
GAAAGTTTGTGATTGAATGTTAAACTTAGTTTTATTCGACTTAAGAATTCATATTTGCATTTGTAAATCTAATCACTTCAATTCTTTTCACTCTTATAAGCTAAAAACATTATTTCGTTAGCTTACATTTGCTTTTCTTGTTGTTTTGTGAACTGCGATGATTGTACTATGTACATGAACAGGTGCAGATGCAGGTTTAGGAGCACCTTAAAGATGATATACTCTTAAATCGATCTCCTTTTGTCTTGTATATATGTTTTTGTTGTAGTTAAAGACTCTATTATAACCTTGAGATGATTTTCCTTTTATCATGAGAATAGTTATACATAACTCTCATGTATCTGAACACTTTTTGTAGTACCTTGAACCTTCAATGGATGTTAATACTTGGTAACAAACAAAAGTTATAGAATTTTTGAACTATTCATTCAAACTACAAAAACCCTACATTACGGCCAAGAGACATATTATACTTGTTTACACATACAGTTTAAAATGTTATATATATTCTAAGTTGTGAACTTTTTATTGACATGGCAATAAATGTTTTTTTTATAAGAGTAATAAGCGAAGTCATTACAAAAATTATTATTATTAGAATACATTTAACAAAGTTTCTTAAAACTAACCTATGCATGAACATGCATTGATGAAAATGGTGTATAGTTTGAAATTTACTATAATGTTGAATGATATAATTATTTCATTGTCAGAAATGTGATTCATAAGAAACCTTTTACGTCTGAAGTTTACTATTGCTACCTGAAGAGAATCCAATCTCAACACTTACTGAAAATGAAAATAAATAATAAATAAATAAATGAAAAGCATCAATCACTTTACTCTTTATTGAGCCACAGACCATTAGTGATCTCTATAAAGGTAACATTATATATAAATATACAAGAACACGCCTAAAATAAAAACAAAATCTTCAATATAATACACTGCACTATAATAAGCAGAAAGTAACAAGAATATAGTTCGAAGATAATCTCTACCCTAAAAGGAACTGTTCTAAAAGAAGAAAAAAAGCAACCATGTTTGCACACTCTAACTCCTGCAACTTGAGATAAAGAAAGGAAAATAAAAAAACACAATAAATATAATAATTATTTTGAAAATATTAAATTATAGAATTCATAAGAGAGGTGAAAAAGTAATAAAAAGAAATGGTGACGTGGGCAATGGTGGACGTTGTCGTTTTGTGTACACAACAAGTCTTTGAATGCAGAAACTTTAAACGCCTCTTCCACTTGTTTGTTCACACTATGGCTGGTAAGTAACTGTGGTTTCCTTACTCACCAAGACAACTACAGCCACCGATGAACGCCACGTGTCGCAATCTCTTTCGGTACTTGTTTTCCACCAACTCCCATTTCCGGTTTTACCCTCCTCGCCGCGCCTTTGACAACTACCTTGTATTCAGCGCATATACGAGGAATTTATATTACCACCACTACATTCACTTTCCGAGCAACTTCCTTTACCTGTGACGACGGAAAACGAAAAAAACACCTAAATTCCCCAGAATCCCTACGATTCCCACTTCATTTTTCACCTTATTTATCTCCAAGTTTTCTCCTTTCTCCCCTTTTTCTCTCTCTTGACCCTCTGGGCGTTCTCAAAACTTATGGGTGCCGTCGTAGAGTGTTACCCGCCTGCGCAGACGGCGGTGCTGTCTCTCAACACGCTGCCGCTGGGGTTCCGTTTCCGGCCCACCGATGAAGAGCTTATTGATTACTACCTGCGCTCGAAGATCAACGGCAACGGGGACGATGTTTGGGTTATCCGTGAAATTGATGTCTGCAAATGGGAGCCTTGGGATTTGCCTGGTATTTTCTTCTCCTTGTTCTGTCTGGGAATTTTAGTTGGGGTTGTTGTGCAATTGTGAAAGTTTTGGTTTTTTGCTTTACTGATTTTTTGTGCTGTCGATGGATTAGTTCTTCTTTATTTTTATGATGCTTCGTTTGAACTGAACTTAAGTACAGCTTTTGTTGTTCTGTAATCGTAATCAGCATTTTATCTTGTTGATTAGAAGAGGCTATAAGGTGTTGATGTTAATTGTTGATCAAATTTCTATGGTAGGTAGTTTTGAATTGTTAGGCATGGAATTGGTGGTAAACATTGATGTGGAAAGTGGCTATGCTGTTTGATTTTGCTTATATTGTTCGTGGTTGTTGGGTTTTGTTGGGGTGGGGTTTGTTTGGTGTAGATTTGTCCGTGGTACGGAACAAGGATCCGGAGTGGTTCTTCTTCTGTCCGCAGGATCGGAAGTATCCCAATGGGCACAGGTTGAACCGAGCTACGAGCCTTGGGTATTGGAAAGCAACGGGGAAGGATCGAAAGATTAAGTCTGGTTCCACTTTGATTGGAATGAAGAAGACTCTTGTTTTCTATACTGGTCGTGCACCCAAGGGGAAGAGGACCAATTGGGTTATGCATGAGTACAGGCCTACCCTGAAGGAGCTCGATGGTACCAATCCTGGACAGGTCTACTCTTATCTCCTACCTTTGTTATCATGGTGTTTTGACATTAAACTGTTTGTAAACTTTAATAGCTCTATTTTTTCCCCTGAGGAGGTGCTTAAGATGTTAATCTCGTTTTTATCCCTCAGTGTTTGATGTGATGAATGATGATTTGTTTTCGTTCATTCTTCTTCCTATTTGGCTTAGGGTTGGTTGAAAGAGTGAAAGCTTTACATATTTGATTTTTGTTTTTAATGTTTGTGTCTTGTATTGTTTTCCTTTCATGATTTTTCAAGTTTGAGGGGGTTCCTCTTTCCCTACTTATTTGGTAAAACTCTCAGGTTTTGATGTGGTAATAAGTTTCTGTTTGCTGAATGAGTCAAACGATATTGACTACTGTATTTAATATCCCTTTGAATTGCTTCTCCACCTTGTTATTTTGATTCTAAATGATCTTCGTGTTCTTATGTTACATCTTTAAATGTACTATTACACATTCCGTTATCTCTGGTCCAACTGCTTGTAACCCTACCTGACAAGGTTGTAGCTATAGATCAGTATATATATATATATTCTTTAGCATAAAGCTTCTGCAATTTATGTCTATCTCAGAATGTCCATGAAATATGTTGCTGACTTTTCAATATGGTTGATTTGACTAATCACAGAATCCGTATGTCCTTTGTCGCTTGTTTAAAAAACATGATGAGAGTCTTGAAGGTTCAAATGGTGATGAGGTGGAAAGGGCTGCTTCAACAACCCCTATTACTGCCAACCACTCTCCAGATGAAATACAATCTGATTCCTCTCTGGATCCAGCATCTTCCTCACAGATTACTGAGGGTGAAAAGCCTCTAACAGTTATCCCTGAGAACTCTGAGGAAGTAATATCCAACATTATAACTCCAGTTGACTCCCATAGTGATGGATGTGATGCTCGTGATGCACAAAATCAAATTGTAGAGCTAGCTGCAGAGGTTAGATTGGCTGCTTGAGTTTTGCTCTATTCTTTCTTCCTTTTCCCTTTATTTCACCCTCCCCCTAATTTGATTTCAAAACATTGAATTTGTTGGTTTAGTAATTATTGTTGATGATGTTTACAACTGCTACAGGATCAGCCATTTAACTTTGAGGATTTTTATGACCCAACAAACCAGCAATTAGATGACAAATTATTCTCCCCAGTCCATGCTCATTTCCCACCAGAAATTTACTATCAACCAGAAATTCAGTATGGTACAAATGACAATATGTCCGACCTTTTCGACTCGGTTAATTGGGATGCGATCTCCTATGATACTAGCAGTTTAGAGCTAGGCTCATCCTTCCTCAATGTCAAGGACCATGGATCTGGCAGTGACTCAGATGTGGAAATGACCAATATGACGGTGAGTAATAGCTCTGATCCCTTTTATCCTTTAGTTATTCTAGGTTGCTGCAATCAAAATGACTTCTTTAAACACCCAATGGCAGCTCTAACCCATTATTTATTCACGTTTTTATGTTAATTGACCTCTTGTCTAAAATATATAGCATGATTTGCATGTTCCACTTGTCTAATGTCAGTGTTATTTGCTGCTGCAGAATCAGCAGGCATTGCATGGTTATCCTACGGAGGCAGTTGAGCAGAAGAGCAATGTAGGATTGTTTCAGAACAGTCCCGAGATGGCTTTCTCAAATGATGGTTCTATGGGCCAAGTGGACGATACGATCAAGAATTATGGGCAAGTAAGAAACTTTGGTGTCTTTAATAGTCGTGATACTGGAATCAGAATAAGGTCTCGTCAAGGACGAAATGAACAGCCAAACATGAATGGAATGGTACCATCACAAGGTAGTGCACCAAGGAGAATACGATTGGTTGTTGACCGTCAGTTTGCTTCCGAGCAGGCGGCAAAAGATGGAAGTTGTGCTTGTGCCCCAGAAGAAGACCATAATTCAAAAACCATCACTACCACCAGGGTAAGGAGTTTGTCTTTTTAACTAGTATATCTAACTCAGTTGTCTCTGCATGTTTTGAGATTTTTCTGATCCTGTTTTGCAGGAGTGGAAAGCTTCAGACAACCATGCTGCTGATGAGAGTTCCACAGGGAATGAATCTTCTGAGTCATCTGAGTTATGTAAGATTACTCGGCAACATGTTGCAAGTGCAGAATCCATCTCAAAAGGCCATCTACAGAGCCGAAGGGTCCACCACACCTCAAAGGTTTCATCTAACCGTGGCATGTGGTCTTATGTTCTTGCAGTTTCTGCAACCGTGTTGGTTTCAGCAATAGTCATTGTTAATATATGGGCATATGTGAGATCTTAAACTGCTTACAAGCAGTAGCTCATTCCTTTTGTGCGGAATTTGCCTCCGTTGCTTTTTTGGCCAGTTAGGGAGGTGTGTAGGATTGACTTTTCAGAGACTTCTTGTTGATAACAATGTAAAATATGTATGTGCATATGTATGTAATGAAGTAGTCATTGCAGAGTATGGTAACATAGCTGTGTAGTCTGATAGACACATGTTGCTGCAGTTAGATTCACAGTTTAACGGCTTCCATTTTTGTTTTGAGGTTAAGGTTAGTAGTGATAGCACGCAGTCATTTGTTCCCATGAGGTTTTGTTGTATCTCTTTTTGGCCACGTTAACTTCGGAAAGAGTATTCTATGTAAGCTTTTCTTAAACTACTGACCATCTTAATCCATAAAATTGGTTTTTTTCATGAAAATCAAGTGTTGAAGAAACACAGAATTCTGTTCTAGCAGTTAGATTGCAACTGCACTCAATTTTCATTGGTTCTGAATTTAGTCAAATTTGATGCAAAATTAATCAAACACGGCCAACCATAAGGGAACAAATAATAATATTATTATTACAGTTAAAGTAAAGTTGCAAGGGGCAATAAATAAATACCTACTTGAAATATACTTTAGGATGCAATTTATCAAAGACTTTACAGAAGGAATCTACAAGTTTATTATTTTTTTTTTCAATCATATTTAATTATTTATATAGGGTATGTACACATTATTAGTTTTTAAAAGAAAATTAAATATAATAAAATATATATACGCATTCATGTTTTGAAAAAGATAACTTACATTATTTCATAGTTTCTTTTTATAATTTTCGTAGTTTCTTTTTTTTATATGTATGCCTCTAAAACATGTATTTGCATATTCTCAAGACAATAATCACAACCAACAAGTGTTCTAATGACACAATAAATTTATCTTTAACTTTTCATTACTTGATGGCTATGAAGTTAAGAATCTTTGTTATAACATGATTTTTTACTTCATCTATAAATTCAAACTACAATTCATAAATTATCCTAAATTTATAATCTTACATTTTTATACATAAATACACACGTGTGTATATTATATATATAATCTAAATCATAATCACAACATCAGTTAATTCTCACAAACTATCAACCTTCAATCATTAAACAGAGACATGCAAAATATATTCATATCTTATCACAACAAATTAAAACTATTTAGATAAAAATAAACCAATAATATTTAACACAGTCTTCACATCACCATGCTCTCTTATTTCATTACATCGCATCACAATTAAAAAGCAACTCATAAAAAGCATAAAGTATTCCACAATAATAATAATAATGAAAGATAATGAGCTATAATGGATTTTACTCATCCAATTAAGTTCAAATATACCCACAAAAATTTAGAAAGATAAGCTACAACTCATGAAGACTTCAAGTTCTAAAAAAAAAAAAACTACTTAGCTTAAGAGTTCAAAAACCTCTCCAATTAAAACTGACGACTTCATCTTTGTTCACAAAATACAGTTCTAGACCTCCTTCTTAATTGATTCCACTTGGCCAAATTCTAAAAGCATTGATCCTCTAAACATATATAAATCCGCTTCGAATTTGAGAAAAGAATTTCTTTACTTGCTTTCAGGTTTGAATCTGTTGAACAAATTTTAAACCCATCTGAGAGAATTTTTGGTGTGCTGAGTGAATGTTTGATCTATTAAATAAATTTTAGATCAAAGTAGTCTTGAATCTCTGGATGAAATACACTGAGCAAATTTTTGATCCGCTGAACAAAATTATGCAAAGTTTGTCCATTTTCAGAATTTCCAAACTTCACCGAATTCTTTCTTTAATCCAAACACATTTCTAAAGTGCTTAACTTTAACTACCAACAAGTTATTTCCATTTTCACATCAATCCAACCATTTTTAAATATACAAAACCAATTGGCCAATTATAAGCAAATTCAAAAGTAGATAAAATTTAAAATTTATCATCCAATCTTAAGCATTCCTAGTTTCCTCAACTAGGTTAAACTATCCATTTTTAAGTATTATCTAAACAACTACTACAACAAAGTCCTTACACTTACTTGCTCAAATTAGACAACATCAACTACCTAAAACATGACTTCCAAATTTATATTAACATAACTAAAGTTAACCATATCAACCCAATCATACAATCTTAAACAAAATAATGAATTTTCAAGATTAACCTATCACACCTAAATTCAATTATTATGATACAATCTAAAATTCCTCATAATTTGATACTTTTATTAAGTCATAACTCTCATCTTCAATAACAACAAATTTCAATGCACAAGCATAATTGTTCAATCAACTCAAGAAGGGTACAAAAAATTCAATTCAGAGCATCTCATAAAAATTTCTTCCAAGTTCAATATCAATAATCTTTCAATTCATTCACCAACTTAAGCATTTATCTCTAACTCATTTAGAAAAGTAAATAATAATAGCTCCACTTGCCTATAATTTCTTGCTCTATAACAAGTTTCAATTCAAGTAAAAGAACACTCAAATTCCAAAAACATAGAACAAAGTATTTAAGAATAACAAAATTTTAATATAAGTTAAACCAGAGAAGATTTTTTTTCTCACTTAACCACACAAAGATTTATGACAAATTCAAAACAAAAAAAGAAAACAAAGAGTATGGAGACACTCTTATTGAAAAACTGATGGGATGAAAATGATTCTTATCTCTCTAACTTTTGCAAATGTGATCAAATTTTGAGAGATATAAGATTTAGATTAATAAAAGTAGAGAGAAGTTAGAGTGAAATTTAGTGAGAGAAAAAAATCTCTTAGAGGGAGAAAATGAAGAGTAAAGAGATTTTTTTTTAAAACTCAATTGAAAATAGAGTAGAATAAGCACACAAAAATTTTAATCTCAAATTAATTTTGTTACATATAACTTTATAATTATTATTTGGTTAACTATTTTAGTTTTGTTCCTCTAAATTGAAATTTTGGAAATTACTAATCTAAATAAAAAGAATTAAAATAATGTTAGTAGATATTTATACTAATTATATGTATGAAACAAGCTATATATATCATAGATATAGCACTAGAACAATTCACGTTAATAAAGCATAAAGTTTCCTTTCTGTGTGTTCTTATTATACTTTCTTCTATTTTTCTTTTTTCTCTTTCCCTTTATTCACATGGTATCAGAGTCTACAATAGTTACATCCTCTTCTGTTAAAAAATTTTTCTACTATCGCGAATTTTCTCCATCACACCTTCAACATCCCAATTTAATTTATTTTAAGTTGGGTGATGAGAAATTTCTAATATGACAATAAAAAGTTCTTATTACTCTCAAAGAGTGAAACTTCAACATTTTTTGAATGACAAGAATATTCCTCCAACGTTTCTCACTACTAAACATGATGACTCCAATACTGGAAGTCAAACATATCTTGATTATGATTAACAAAATTATCTGATTATCGCCTGATTATTAGTTTTTATATACACATATTCTCACCAAGAGAATAAGCTTATGTATCTCTTTCCAGATTTGGTCCAAGTTGCATACCACCCAAATATGATCGCGCCATCTCTATGTTTTTTCTTTGACATCAAAAAAATTATAGGTATATTATACATTTGATCAATGCACAACGAAATTATAATAACAACTAGATATTTCATAACTAATTCTATTATAGAATCATAACAGAATAACAAAACTACAACAGAATGGATCCAAATTCATTAAGCCCACTACTACGCCTATAAATACAAGCTCAGTCACCTTAAACAAGGTATTTCTAAACTCTAACCTAAATTACCTGCACTCTCTGCCCAATTTTAACTTAAGCATCGCTGGAGCTAACCGATCCTTTACAACACGCACACTGAGATTGCCTAACAACAATGATAAGTATCAAGAATCATAGACACCTACCGACTACCGCTGCTCATCAAAATGAAATCAATAAGATTTCGATTTGGCCTTAACCTCAAGTCACGATCACATTGCATCGTTTCTCGCTCCACGCGATTCCTTAAGCAACAAGCAATTTGGCATTACTTTTCTTTCTCTGCTCTATAAAGAGAGGTGGTTATGACGCGAGGGCTAACACTACTCCACTGTTAACAACATATTCAATTACTTTACCACACACCATTTGCAACCACTAATATCAAGTTCAAGAAGAAAACTAACCTTCAACACCGTCTCCGTCAACCTGGGCTGCGACACCTGCAGAAGGTCCAAGCTTCTCCACCACATTTTCTAGACAAATTCTTCCTGCACCCCCATATACTCTTCCTGCACCCCCATACCAATGCGGAATTTTCTATTTTACCCTTTCAGTTAAGTATGAAAAGACAAAACTAGCCTTCATCTCTCCCACCCTATATTTTCCCCAATTCGAGAAACCCTCAGCTTCTCTCAAACTGCCGCCTTTCGTCCAACCGCAGCCGTTCGTCGTCCAAGCTGTCTCCGGTGTGCCAGTGCAACAAAAAGCTTCCTCCGTCCGATTCGTTTGCAAGCCATCCGGTTCACACCAACTTCGTCCGGTTCAGTAAGCCATTCGTCCTCCCCGTTTCTTCAATATTCAAAATCTTTGAAATACTCTTTAATAAAAGCATTAGGTAAGCAATTTGTGATGTTTATTAGCAATTAGTAGGTGATATTGATTATTAGAGTAGTTAATTTGGGATTTGGGGGGCTGTCGACGGCGAAGGGGATGATTTTCCGATCTGCTGGAATGAGAACCGGACGAGGCCGTCCGGTTCGTATTTTTTTTTGCGAATGAGAACCGGATGGGGAGTCCATCCGGTTCACAATTTTAAAAAAATGCAAACCGGATGGTACCCCCCATCCGGTTCGTATTTTTTTAAAATTGTGAACCGGATGGACTCCCCATCCGGTTGTCAGTGGTCAAATTATTGTATTTGTATCTTTATGCACTGTAACTTTTTGCATTGACAGATATGGCGAGAACCAGAGGATCATCTTTACAGCCTGAAGGCCGTAGAAGGCCTACAGCATCTGTGCGTAGAGGAGATCGAGGTGCTTCATCTAGTGCTCCTCCTGTTGCTGCTGATGCTGGTGATGCTGCTAATATTGGTGGTGTAGCTCCTCACATTGGTGCGGGTGAGGGTGTTGAGTTGGTAGGTTTTCCTGGGGGACCATCTGATATGTCCCTTTTGGTAAGTTATAATCATCATGTAGCGTTGAGGCTTTGGGAGGGTGAGGTAAGATTATGTTATAAGTTTTTGTATTCAGTTTGTGTTTAATATGTGAACTTTCTGATATCATTTATTGTATTTTGTTTAGGATCGTGGAGTCCTATAGTTAGTCTCCCATGGAAGAAAAGTGAATAGCTTCGGTCTCCCTCGAACTGAGGTGTTTGCTTTAATTGTCAATAGTGGATTGTTGCCTTTGTGCAACATGTGCTACGAGGTAGCTGACAAGGGATTGATGTGTGCATTTGTTGAGAGGTGGCATCGGGACACCAATACCTTTCACATGCCATTTGGTGAGATCACAATCACACTGGATGATGTCTCAAGCCTACTCAATCTTCCAATACCTTGTGCTCCAGTTGTTTTGTCTGATCTCATTATTACAACAACAAATCCAAGCCTAAAGGCAACCTTGCGAACCCATTCAAGTAATTCATCTCGACTACCAAACACCTGCACAATATATCACATTCGTATGTAACTAATTTACAATTCATAAACATAAATAAAAACAAACATTACCTCATCAGTTATGAAATCAATAATGCAATCGTCTTCCCCACCCAAGGAACCACTTTCCAGTTCATCAGATACTTTGTTTACTTCCTCTGAATATAGATTTAGACTATCCATCTCTGTAATATAACATTTCAATAGCTAATAAGAAACAAAAGAAAAAAATAAAGAATTCGTAAAAAAAAAAAATTAAAACCGGATGGATAGTGTGATAATCCCATCCGGTTTGCAAATTGTGAACCGGATGGCCTTCCTCATCCGGTTCACAATTTTCAAACCGGATGGGATTATCACACTATCCATCCGGTTTTAATTTTGTCTTTTGAGAACCGGACAGCAACCACATTCGGTTCGTAAAATGAGACCCGGATGGCACCCCTCCCCTCTATGCCATCCGGTTCTCATTTTACGAACCGGATGTGATTGTTGTCCGGTTCTCAAAATACAAAATTACAACCGGATGACAGTAGCCCAAAACCCATCCGGTTTTCAATTTTTTTTTCCATTTAGACAACCGGATGGGATGTCATCCGGTTTGTAAATTGAGAACCGGATGGCACCCCCTTACTCTGCATCCGGTTGTCACTTTACGAACCGGACGTAGAGCTGTCCGGTTCTCAAATTTCCAAAATTGTTAACCGGATGGGCTCGTCCGGGTACTCAGCAGAAAGTTTGAAAAATCCACAAAATGCAAAAATCTTACCTCTCTGAAGTTCCTTTCCTTCAATAAACACTCTATACTTGTTGGAATGACTTTTCTACCGTTGAATCACAATTCAAACGTTGAAAAATGGCAACGCAAAAGGAGTATTGCAGAGAAGATGAAAGGAAGAAGCTTCGCGGACGGTGGTGCAGGTAAAAGAGATGAGGGTTGTTTTATTAAGGGAGGGTCATTTGTGTAATTTCAGGAAGGGTAATAATGGAATAAAAAAATTATGGGGGTGCAGGAAGAGTATATGGGGGTGCAGGAAGAATTTGTCCATTTTCCACCCCAAACGTTGCCCCAAGAGGCCCACCTTCCAAGCCCAAACCCATTACTGGTTCTACTGTTACTAATATTCTTCCTTTACATCAATATTATTTTTTGAGTTATGTTTTCGACCAAAAATTAAAATAATACTATTTTCTTAAAGTTAAAGTAACAAATGTCAAACATTATACCTTTGTTAAAACAACTAGAGAGCATCTTTCTAGCTTTATTACGAAAAGCATAATTGCTTTCAGTTGTATTGATTATTAAATTCTTTTTATACACTTATTCAAATTATTGCACGATATATTAGTAATATAGCAACAACTTAAATAATTTAATTTTATTGATATTTCAGACTAAATTAAAGTTTAACACATGTTTAATAGATAACGGTGTTATCATAATTTTAACCCTTATTTACTTGTGTCATGACATCATGCAACTACACTACATTCCCTTGTCATCTTCACCAACACCAAGATCGGTCTCCACCTTTTCACAACTGCAAGTAGTGATTGTATCTTTATTGGCCTCAAATGCAAGTGTACTGTGCCACTTAATTATTAATAGATGACTTCTCCAACCTCCGCTGCACCCTATACGACAACTGCTATCGTGCATATTCATTGCCTCCGCCGCAGCCTCGTCGGGTCGCCAGCGTCACCATGCATGTCCCCAAGCTACGTTTTAGAGTTCACTACATCCCTCAGGGTCACATTGAGCGAGCCGCCACCTCACTCTTGCTCCCAAGGTCCAGTGCACCACCTTCGTGGTTGACGAAACTGGCAGCGACAAAACCACCTCCTTCGTTGACGCGGTCATACACCTCCCTGCACTATGGCTTCATCATCTCCCTCGCCACAGCCTCCGGCACCGCCCTCTAGAACTGCCCTAAATACAGAACAGAGTACCCCAAATCATCGTCCCATGAAGTTTCTTTATGGGAGTACCCGGAGCTTGTGGGCCTGTGTTGATCATGGGTTTAGCGGGTAGTATCCGCTTTGGCATGAGAGAGTCTCAACTTTCGGTTGAATATACCACAAAATAACTGATAAAGCTCTTCATCCTTCACATCAAATGGAAGGTTGCCTACGAAAACAGTTCTCTTGTTGTCATAAAGAGGAACACTTTCCCCTTTAAGTTTCTTGTAGGGTACATAAGCCCCCATCTGGTGTAGAAGTTCATGGTGCAGAATATGCATTTGGAGCTCATAACTACCTAACACGTGCCGTTTTGGAGGTTGAACCTCGACAACGCCCTGGCTTCAATTTTAGGGAGTCAATACTCATAGGAACCAGAACTCTGACACATATCACTTAATTGAGAGTTGCTACCACTTCTGCAAAGACATCTGACGGAGAAATCCATTCCAATATACGTAAATCGATTGGCCATGTTAGGTTCAATCGGGAGTTGCATTCTTCCTGAAGCACTAAGGGCATGATCCTAATTACCAGCCTCGAGACAGCGAAAATAGAAAGCTACGAAGTAGCTTCAATTGTTCATCCTCAATCTCAACGAGTCAAAAGCACCTCTTCATTGTTTCGTCAGTCACCCCTAAAAGGTTGTTTTTCATCGTCATGGCCTTCGAAGGAATTGAGAAAATCCATCAACCTTCGTCATCTCTCTCCAGGGGCATCCCGTGGCTCACCACCACCATCTTAACTACTTTCTTTATTTTTCAATATATTATTACTCTTGAGAGACTATTGGCTGCCATATGTCAATGACCCAAGTTTTGAGTACTTTCCACTCGGCACATCAACTAACTATGCAATGTTATCTCGTGTCTCATTTATCCCCCATATTCTGGATCTGTAGGAAAGTATCGACTTACATTTGACTTATAAAGCTGCAATCTTGCCGGTTTGATATTGAAAATTGGCAACTACGTCTTTGGAGAGAGAAGTAATGAAGAAACACCTTCGGCAACACAAATCACTCAATAATTTTCGTGATCTTTTTAATTTTCGAAATAAATTATTTTATTTCAATAGTTGATGTTAAAAGCTTGTTATTATTATAACACATTTAGTCTCTGCAATATCTTTTTAATTTGATTTTCACAGGGAATCCATGGGCAACCTTACGTATCTCTCGATGAGATCTCTTGATTCTCGATCCTCTTGTTATCAGGTCCTCTTAATTTACTATTAGACTTCACGATCTGTCATGATTCAGCATCAGGTCCTCTTGGCTCATCATGAGATCTCACGATTCGTGATCATTTAGCATCAGGTCCTCTTGGCTCACTATGAGACCTCACGATCTGCGATCATTACACCGAGAGGTGTATAAACATCTCGGCACCACTCTGAGAGGTGTAAACATCTCAGCTTCATAGCTGGCTCATCAACTTCTATCAGCTTCGAGCTTCATTCTCATGCCTTTTGGGAGATAGACTTGCACAGAAAGCTATCCGTTCCAGGAGAAAAAGTAGCTCGAGCTTCTATCAACTTATATAAGCTTCTATCAGCTTCTATCAGCTTCTATCAGCTTCTATCAGTTTATTTGTTTATATCAGTTTCTCGACTTTTTAGTTTTATACCCATAGACCGTGAGGTGTATCATTATAACTTTTAACAATTCAGATGAAGAGAGTTGTCACATCACACTCAGAAAACGGGACACACGCAAATCAAGAAAAGACGAGTGTAAATCTACCTTTATCACTTATTTTCGGACGGCGAGCGCGACAAAACTAATCATTACCTACTCAATACAAATCCTCTTCAGTCGTTACTCGCCCTCGAGGACTTGGGGGGCCTATGTACTATACGGTTGACCAATGCACAACCAGATTATAATAATATCTGGATATATCTCATAACTAATTCTGTTATAGAATCATAACAGAATAACAAAATACAACAGAATGGATCTAAACTCATCAAGCTCATTACTACGCTTATCAGGCTCAGTCACCTTAATCAAGGTACTTATATACTCTGACCTAAATTATATGCACTCTCCATCTAATTTTAACTTGAGCGTCGAAGTGCCTGCAGGACCCTCTCTTGAGACAGTAAAATTCAAAGCGTTGAAAATATCGAAAACATAAAAAAAAAGAGTAATATCAAAAGCAATCAAGAAACAATTCTCTAAGATATTGTTATTGCTGGAGTCAATAGATTCGTTGTGATAAAAATTGCAAAACACATCGAGAGTGTTCTTGATGGTCTGTCACATTAATATAATCCCTTCATTACATCATGTCTAGACCCGTATACTGTTGAAGATATTAAGTCTTGTCCAAGAAAAAAGTTTGAAAGACGTCGTCTTATAACTGATAAACTTTTTCAAGCTCATAAGTCAAAGACTTTTCTAAAATTATTTTTCACCCTCCTCTAATAAGTTTGGACTGGCCAACCTCAAACCAAGAATGTCCCTCAATCTTTCTCAGAATCAAGAATTCAATATCCTCATCAAACCATTGAGTGCATTATTTGACTGGCACCGTAAATCATACAGTTTATGTGCACAAATTCTCTAATCTTCAAGCCGATATCGATTGGAAATTTCATCCAAATAACTCCACTGTCTAAATATTTGATACGTTCACCAAGCCATATCTGACACGTCTTTTAGCTATCACAAAATAATAATGAAACAAAGTTTCCTTTCTATACTTATGCCTATCTTTTTTTCTCTCCTTCCTTTTATCCACCAGTGAACTAAAATATTTATTTTTCGCGTACTCACGTATCTAATATATTAATTTACAACAAGATTGTTAAAAATTCACTTATTAGATATTCACTTATTAGATTTTTTTTATCATTTTCCAATTCCATATTAAAATTGTAAGAAACGAAACACTTCCTTATGTGAGATGCTGATAATAACAACAATATTATTATTTTCATTTAATTTGAAAACGCTAAGAAAAACATATTGAAAACAGACATAAGTATTTATCTACTTAAATCAAATCTGAAAATCTTCATGGACGAAAATAACTTAAATGAATGGGTCAAAAGAAAAGTCACAGACAAAACAGATTTAAATAACAACCTAGCTTTTTAACCATTCATTAACGTATCATTAACTAACCTTATAAGGATATTGGCAACTTGTCAATTATTTTAGAAAAATTAATTAACCAAATTCTTAATGTTTAACCTTCTCATAAAACCAAATACTTGAAATCCATTGAATATGATCACCATTTTCATGAAAATTTCAACAACTATCTTACTAGTATAGTCAGAGCCTTTAATGGAGAAAAATACGTAGACTTAGAGAAACAATTTACTAGCAGCAATATGAATGTATGTTGAATCACCCACGATTTACTAGCAGCAATATGAATGTACGTTGAATCACCCACCAGCTCTCGTGTCTTTCTCTTGATGTATGTTTTCACTTTATTAAACACCATCATTGTTTCTTTAGTTATATTTGTGAGTTTGATTTTGAAATAGATTCTCTGAAATGACTTTAAAATATTATTTAATGTAATTTTAAATAAACTGTTACACGAGAAATTACTTTGAAGTTAAAAATGGGTATACTAAGTTTTGCGATTAATTTAGTTTTTATAATTTATAATAAAAACATTTAAATATAAATCACGTTTCCTCGAATTAATTTATTAAAAATAAACTCTATTCCAAAATCAACTTTTACAATTCTAATTATAGAACACATTTCTTAGTTTAAATTCTTTTTAAGATAAAAAAAAAACCCCGAAGTTAAAGAATTTTTAAATAGTATAGCCAACTTATAGGCAATCATTATGAATATATTCATATTGATTACTCACAAAGCCTACAATTTATCGATTGTCATGATTATGCAGGACACAGACATAGAATTGTAAATAAACACGAAAAAGGAGACAGACAGAATTGTAAATAAACACAAAGCTTCGTTCAGAAAGATGGTGTCTTCCGAGAAACAAAGTAACATCCCCTCCATTTTGCACATGTTTGACCAATACATGGAAACTAAAATGAGATTGCAGAACACTAAAAGAACAAAAAGCAAAATTTCAAACGATTATTCTGGGAGGAGTCAAAGCACAATACTCAACAGCAAGAAATTCGGTTGTCACCCATAATACCGATTCCTACCCGCACTAGTCTCAAACTTTTCTCAGTACTTGTAGTTTTCAACATGGAGGCTCTCTGCGGCACCCTCACCAAGTTGTGAACTACCCTTGTAGGTTCCAAGAGTTGCCTCTGAGTTAGCCTTGGCTCTTACCAACAAGGCTTCTTGAGCCTTCTTCACATTCTCCTCTTTTCCACCCCATGCCTTGAGAGTGCTCTGTTGAAGTGCCCTTCCAAAGGAGAAAGAGAGTGTCCATGGCTTCTTCCCATTCACCTGGTTAATGGCATTCAGGTTGAGGGATGCCTCCTCCTCACTCTGCCCACCAGACAAGAAAACCACGGCAGGAACTGCAGCAGGCACAGTTCGCTGCAGGGCTCTAACAGTGTGCTCAGCAACCACCTGAGGAGAAACCTTTGCAGATTTAGATCCAGGGGTCACCATGTTTGGCTTCAGTAGAGTTCCCTCAAGAAGAGCATGGTGATCATTCAAAGCCTTGTAGCATGCTGCAAGGACACGCTCTGTGACAGCGGCACACTTGTGAATGTCATGAGGTCCATCAACAAGGATCTCAGGTTCAACAATGGGAACCAGCCCATTTTCCTGGCATATCACAGCATATCTGGCCAAGCCATAGGCATTCTCATGGATAGCGAGCTCAGATGGCTCGTTGGGACCAATCTTCAGCACGGCACGCCATTTGGCAAATCGTGCACCTGCTTCATAGTACTTGGCACACCGCTGGCCAAGGCCATCTAGACCCTGAGTGGTGGTTTCCCCATCAGTTCCGGCTAGCTCAACGGTACCCTTGTCAACCTTGATACCAGGAAGCACACCAGCCTCCTTCAACACATCAACAAAGGGCTTGCCTGCATAAAATTTATTCACAACAAGGTTAGTAGTGTAAAAGCAATGACACTATGATCCATCTGCATTCAAATTAAGGCAACTCCACTAGTAAAAAAGCATATTGGCTAGCCAAAAGGGAAAAATAAAAGAAACAAATCATGAAAATAAGGTTTCAAAAAACAGCACAAAACTTATTGCAATTTCTTAGGTATTTATAGTTTCGTTCTCAAATCAAACTTAGAAATTCACCTCAATAATATGCTTAATTACATCTAAGCAGCTTTGGGAATAAAGATTTACATAATTACATGAACATTAAAGCATCTACCAAATTGTATCTAACTTTGTACTTAAAAAACAAGTTTCCAACAAAAACGGTGGTATAATTGTGGCTGCATCTACCACATTTGACCACAATTTTCTGCAATTGACCACAATTTAGAAAACCTTGATTGACGCAACACAGTAAATCTCGATACCCAAAGATGCAATTTTTCATCACAAACTAAACCAATTAAGATCCTGGAAAATTGAGTACCTGAAGCAGTGCTCTGGTAGAGGGTTTCCTCAAAGAGGATGACACCACTGAGGTACTGAAGAGCACCAGGAGCAGTGAAAAGCAGCTCCCTAAGAGCACGCCTGTTGGATTCAACGTTCTCTACGTTGATGCTGGCCAAACGCTTACCAATGGTTCCGGTCGACTCATCAGCAGCAAGAATACCCTTTCCAGGAGTGCCAATGTAAGCAGCATTGGCAATAAGCTCATCTGAAACCAGAATCATCAATCAACACCACCACACACACATCAATTCCAAACTCCCAAAATAATAAACAGCATAGAACATAGACAAATCAAAAACATGAACAAAATAAACCGTAAACAAGTTGAACTTCATAAGATGTGGATTTGAAAACAGTTCGCAAGACAAGGAACGCAGAATTCATAAACCAGAACAAAACCCCTCGTAAGAGCACATGCATGAACAATCAGATACCATTTCTCATGAAAATTCAAATGAAAAACCAGATCTGAATCTCTCAGATCTAAATCCACACAAACAAGTTCAAACAAACGGCTAAGATAAACGGATCAGTAGATAAACACACGAAACAGTTAGATCTAGAAAAAAACGATAGGTATGAGAACAGATCGAAGTAAAAGCGAGAGAGAAAGAGACCGAGAAAGAGAAGTACCATGGTACTTGCCCTTGAAGTGAGACATGATCGAGGAGGAGGAAGAAGACGATGAGGTAGTTGAACGGAGAAAAAGAGGTAGGTATGAGGTTGTGAAGAGTGAACACAAGTAAAAAAGGGTTAAGAGGGGTTTATATAGTGGTGTGATAACGATGTTGCGTGGGGAAGACGACAACAGAAAAAAAGACTAGGGTCTTAGGAAGCGCACTCGCGAAGCGTCGACCTCGGTTTGTTGGGTTGCGTGGTGGGTGTGTTGTGTCTCTGTGGACTGCCGTTGGAATCGAAGACACCAAAACTCAATGGCGGTTTTGGTTTTCTGTGGACTGACCGGCCCACCTTTATTGGGCCCAACGCCGTTTGTACGGCGAGTCAATGCAAGCCCACCTGTCCAATGGTATTCTGCAGAGTCATGCAAAGTCTGCCTTCTTTCTGTAAAGTTTTTCCTTTTCTTTTGTCTGGTCTTAAATACCCTTTTTTTATTTCCAAATATAACTGAATTTTGGATATTTATTTTATTTAATAATTAATAACATTTTCAGGAATATTCTATCAATTTATTAAAAAACACTTTAAAATAATTACAAGAATTTTATATTCTTAGATTTTATTATTTCACTTAACCTATATATAAATTAAGTCAAACAAACTCAGTTAATTTATTGTAATTTTTAAGTGAATTAAAATTTGAGTTGATTTTTTCTTCTAACTTAATCTAAGAAAAAGAAATGTTAAATACGTTGACAGATGTTTAATGGATCTAGTAGTTGATTTGAATGTTGTAAGTGAAATTTCAAACACATTTATAATATCTTTTTAGCCATGTTTTTAGGTGAAAAATATATAACAATAAATCAAATATTAGTTGTGAGCTCTTTTTTGTTTAAACCAGCCATATTTAGACTTTCAATTTGAGTAAAAATGGATGCAAACAACCAATAAAACCTTTAAATTTAAAACAGTAGTAGAATTCAATGTAGCAACTATGTTATGAGAAAATATTTTTATATTTAATTTAGAATAATTTGATTTCATGGATTTATAGCGAATAAATAAAGCTTATACATATTGTACGTTCATTTTATATTTATAACTACTTTTTCTTTTTTTTGGCAAGAAGCTACAAAATGAGATGAATCTAAATATTTAGTGGATTTTGAAGAGTTAATTTCAAAAAAGGAAAGTTAATTGTTGTCAAAAATAAAAATGATTCACGAAGGAATGGTTTTAAGACGAAGAACACCCAAACAACATAAGAAATCCAGTTATAAGAAAATAAAAAACATGTAAATGTAAATTGTGATGCCAAGACATCACAACCTCCTTAAGGTGCTACCTATAAATTTGATGGTGATTTAATTAGATTTATTATTTGTGCTTCAATAAATAATAACCCCTCCTTTAATCTTCTTAACAACAACTTATTCTTCCATCATTTTAATTTATTATTTTAAATAATAACCTTTTCTAATTGCTTCAAATAATAATATTTTCTTTCATTTTTTTAAATATTAACTCATTCTTTAATTACTTAAATAATAACTCCTTTTTAATTAATTACACATTATTTGAATATAATATTCCTTAACTTTTATTTTTGATTTGACAGTTTTTTTTCCCTATAATTAGACCTACATACCAAATTAGTTCATTCATGCATATTTATTACCACCAACAACAAAAATATGTGAGAACATATAATATGGCTTTAACAATGAAAAAATATAATAATATGCCGTTGGTTTCTATTTTTTTTTATTGATTTAGTGTTGGTTCTTATTATTATTTTTTTTTATCAAATACTTTTTGAAGGAATTATTTAAATTTTATAGGAATTAAAATGAGAAAGTAGATCATTAGAAAGAGTAAAATTAAATAACAAAAACCTATAAAAAAAAGTGAATTTTACAGGATGTGTAAAATCTAGTTTCATTTTTCTTCTTTTTTTTCCTCTCATAAATGCAAGAAAAACTTCTAAAATTTATTTATACTTTTTCTCTAATTTCATTCTCTAAATCTGTTATTTTTAGAATTTAATTATATTTTGTAAATAGAGAATCAAATATCATCTCCAACTAATCATATCTTTAAATAGAATAAGTTTTCATTTATTTTGAAATAATACATAATACAAGTGCTTAGGATTTTAATATTAGTAGTTAAGATTCTACATATATATTTTTCATATACATTATAATACATGTATTATATATGTTGCACTTCATTCGTTTTCGATCACTCTAAGAGTACTATCCATTCTCTTTTCTAGATATTTCTTTTCTTCTACTTTATCATTTCTTCTATCTTTGTCACAAGGTATCCAGAGCCACAACGCCTCCCACTTCTTCTACTACTTAATGTGAAGATTTTCCTTCCTTCCTTCCTTATACATTTAATACACCCATCAATTTTAAGCTTGACGATGACAACTTTCTTTCTTGAAACAAGAATTTCTTGCTATGCTGGATAGAAGTGGCAAAAGTTCTTTGAAGGATTTGTTGTGCTGGAAAAATTCAAAACGCCTGAAGATGCTCAGTCTAACACCATAAATTCTGCATTTCTTGATTACGATCAACAAGACCAGTCTATTGTGAAGACAATAATGTTTTCTTTGAGTTTCACTCTCACCATTGTTGTGTTAAAAACCAGGTAACAAAGGGGCTCATATTTATTAAAGATGGGTTATATGTTTCTTTCCAAACTTTCTTCCAGCCTCTACTGTTTCAGTTTATAATACTAAACTTGTATCACAATTTTCCAATTACAATGTTTGGCACAATCATTTTGGTCATGCAAATCCTATAGTTATTCAACATATCATGAAACATTGTGTTAATACCCGATTTTGTCCGGGTAAAATATACCAATAAATTTTTTTTATTAATTTATTCAATTTTTGTAGATGCTTTAATCACAAAAAAAATAAATAAAATTGTTTTTAAATTAAATTAATTGAAGTTTCTTGGTAAAATAAAAGAAATGTTTTAAGAAAAATAATAATAATTGAATTTTTAAAGAATTAAAGGTTAATTGTTTTTTTAAAAAAAAGAAGAAACTAATTAAAGAATTAAAATAATAAATAAAAAATGCCTGCCACGTGGCAAGCTAGGAGTGGAGAATTTTCGCCTGCCACGTGGCAAGCCAGGAGTGGAGAGTTTTTGTGAATGGAATTTGACACATGAAAAAGCGGAAAACAGAATGGAATTGGGCACGTGAAGGAGCAAAAACAGAATTGAATTGGGCGTATAAAAAGAGAAGAAAAAAACAAAATTGGAGAGAGGGGCATTTTTGAAGTGCCCTGAAACTGGCGCCTTAGACCAACTAGGCCACCTTGATTTTGTTGTTACATTCTTCCAAAATAAATTCAAATGCCTATTTCGCAAGCCACTAAACTGTTCCCTGCACCCCCACATATTCTGACTTGCACCTCCAGACTTTTGGAAATTTCTGAAATGCCCTCGCCACTAGCTGGTTTGGGCCTGCTACCTGCATCTCCATTAATCAGAATTCGCACCTACAAGTACTTGAAAGCCCTAAAATACCCCTGCAGCTATTTTGGCTGAATTTGCTTCTTGCACCTCCATATTTCTGGATCTGCACCATATCTCTCTCTAATTCCTAAAACACCCTTAATTTAATTGATTTTTTTTCTTTTATCTTTTAACATTGGATTATTCTTTTAAAAAAAAGTATATTCTTCATAAAAGAATTTTGTTTGTTCTAATAAATCCTAAATGACCATTCGCGTCACGTGGGATTCTTTTTTTTTAAATAATAATAATAATAATAAATATCAATTCGTAATTTAAGTTCTAAATGACCATTCGCGTCATGTGGGATTCTTTTTTTTTTAAATAATAATAATAATAAATATCAATTCGTGATTTAAGTTCTAAATGACCACACGCGTCATGCGAAATTTAGTTTAAGGAGTTTCAATTTTCGTTTGGGATTATCAAAAGACCGAACACGTCTGTGATATGCCGAAAATGAAATTAAACTTTCAAACTAATAAATATATAATAATTAAAAAATATAAAATGTCAAAATTTCTCAAAATAACTCAAATTTTGTAGAACTACGTATTCCCTGATTCTTCACCCGTTAAGGATGTTGGTACGTAGGAGCAGGGTGAATCCTTGTCGGGTCCCTTAATTTAAAAATTATTATTTTGTTTTTAATTGTTTTTTTATATATTATATTTTTGGGAAAAATAAATATTCTAAAAACCACATTTGATTTTGATTATTTAATTAAAGGTATTGTCTTAAGACAGGAGCTGTGGGGTGCTAATACCTTCCCCACGCGTAACCGACTTCCGAACTCATTTTTAGTTCGCAGACTTATTCCTTATTCTTTTCTTAGTTTTTCCATAGTTTTTCATAAAAAAATTATGGTGGCGACTCCATTTCTTTCTTTTCATTTGTTTTTATGTGAACCGCCATACCCGTCGTGATTTTTAGGTCGCGACAGCTGGCGACTCCACTGGGGACAATTTTGAGAGTCAGGCCATTTAATTGAATGAGTGAAAACAAATGTGGTTTTATGAATGTTTGTATTTCCCTTTCTTTTTGTATTATGTGTTTTATTTTCTTTATTATGATTTGTTCTATTTGTTTTATTATTGTTGCTGAAATATTGAACCCTAGGATAGACGACATGCTTTATCTGCTATATCTGTCATATCTGCCTGGGACTTTTCTGGTTGTTTTGCAGGTGAGGGGTTGTGTGCATACAGGTTTTACTCCCTTCACACACACACACTCTGCATGCATATTTCTTGAGTGGGATCCTAAAACCCCGGATCTAAAAAGCATAGAATTAAAGGGATTCAGTGATACTGGAATGGATGTACTTTCTACTCTGGTTTTCATGAGAATCTCAGCCAGAGTCTGTTCTCTTATTGTCTGTTCATAAGCTAGTTGTTTAACGACAACTTTGGATAAGATGATAATGAGGGCCATAGCTCTAGTGGCCTTTATACATTTAGGGATTAGGGAACTTACCTTGTGAGAATGCATGTAAAGATCTTAGAACCCTAGGTGTTACACTGCCGATTTGTTTAGAGCACTAAGGGAGAAAAATCATGAACTGCAACCACTCACTGGCATGACAAGACAGAATGTTTGCTATGGAGAATGGAAAAGTGTGGAAATGAATTGTTTAATGCATATCATTCATGTTGTTTTCATGCATCATTATTTTGTTCTAAACAAAATTTTTAAAAATTGTACACCAGATCATGGAAGTTCATCCTGGATTAGAGGTTGAGAAAGGACCAGAAGTTTCTGATTTGAAAAAGAAATTGAAATGTGAACCGATACGAAATAATTTCTCTAATCTCCGGGAGCTTAGTAGGAAGTTGAAGTCTATCCAGAGGGCAGCTTTTAGAAGAAAGTATAGGAATTTGTTAGGGTTGCTGGAGCTGGACATAGAGATGGACATTGTCATCGCACTTGCTCAGTACTATGATCCATCTATGAGATGCTTCTTGTTCCAAGACTTCCAGTTAGTACCTACCATCGAGGAATATGAACAAATCCTGGATCTGCCTTTGGGTGGGAGAATCCCTTATAGACATTGTGAGCAGCATTCTTCTATTTGGACTATATCATCCATCACCAAAATTCCTCAAGACATGCTGAAGAGTCGTTTAATTTCTGTAAGAAACACTAGAGGATTTTCTCAGAGATTCTTGGAAGCGCATCTCCAACAGCTAAGCATAAAAGAAGATTGGGAGACATTCATAGATGTATTGGCTCTCATACTCTATGGAACCATATTGTTTCCTTATTCAAATGATTATGTGGAGTACGCTGCTATTGATATATTTGTGGCTGTGAGAACCAGATTTGAGAATCCCGTTACAGCAGTGTTAGCTAACACTTACCTAGCACTAGATTTGTGCTATGAAAGGAATGTGAGAAAGATGATTTGCTCGGTGCATGTTCTGTATGTCTGGTTGATGTCTCGCATAGGCGATAATATTCTTGGAGTCAGATGTCCGATAGAGCTTGTGACCCATAAGAAGCTAGATAAAAAGACAAGAAAGGAGTGGGCTTTATTTATTGTTGGTCTAAATCAAAAGAAGATCATATGGCAACCGTCATGGCAGCAAAGGTCGAAGCTCATATGTAGTTGTGAGGGCTTCCCTAATGTGCCTCTTATAGGAATAAGAAGGTGCATTAGCTATAATCCAGTTCTAGCTCAGAGGCAGTTTGGCTACCCAATCAGAGGAGCGCCTACACCTGATGTCTTAGTACCATTTGTGTGTTATTATCAGGATGGATTTGTGAATGACACTTTATGTCAGATCCGCAATGCTTGGAAGAATATATTATGTGCGAAAAAGGACACTAGATCATGGTCAGTTGACAGAGAAATCCCTTATCAGCAGTGGCTACTAGACAGAGTAAGAGAAGTCAAGTTGCCTTATAAATTGACAGATCAGGAGCCTTTGGGAGAACCTATGCTTAAGGAGCCTACACTTGACACAAGATCTGAAGAAGTTCAGAAACTGAAAGAAGAGATCGAGCAGTTGAAGAGGAAGAATGATGTGCTGAATAATGACATGCAGAGCCTTCAGCATGAATATTTGAATGTTAAGGTAGACAATGAAAGGTTGATAAAGAAGCAGAAAGTTGATAAGGAATGGGGATAACCCAGGAGTTAACTGCTACTAAGGCTGAATTGACTACGAGAGCTAGAGAATGGGAAGCAACTATGCACGCTGAGCGCCAGGAAACCAGACAGAACAGACAAAAGATTGTAGAAGAATTGTATGACTTACAGGACAGGTTCCACAACAAAGAGTTGCAAATGAAAGAAATCGTGGCGGAATATGAAGAGAAGCTGAAAGAGGAGCAGTGGCAGAAGATGGAGGCTGAAGAGAGGTACCAGATGATGATGACTCAACTGGAGAACCATGTTGCGGATCAGAAATGAGACATTACTCATTGGAAGACGTGTTTCGCACAGTTGGCTACTTTAGCCAATGGAGCTATTGAAGATGTGCCTAGAATGCTGAGAGAAGCAGATTCATCTCTGATGTTCTTTAACTTCCCGGATTCTGTCCAAATCTTTATTAATCATTGTAAATATTTAGTCGAGCAGATGAAAGTTATAATTGCTCGTTCTAGGGATTGATTTTGTTTCGTATTGGTTCGATACATTGATTTGTGATATCAGACAATTTTTTCTTCATATCAATACAAATACAGGTTCAATTTCCATGAATGTGTGCACAATTTTCACAATTATTATTTAAACAATGTGCATACATTTTTATCTTTCTCTTAGCATTCATATTGCATTTTTATTTAATTTTCTCATAATAAAAAAGTAGAAACATATAAAAACGGCAAATATTCCGTGTCATCGCTACAGAACTCGTGCCAACAGCAAAAGAATGGACAACGAAGTGCAAGAGAGCATGAAAGCTGACATAGACCAGCTGAAGACTCAGATGGGCCAGATGTTTGAAA
>Ga0209489_104393_pt1 | contig 26054 bp, 16 predicted proteins | sample SiratrowhiteBW_FD_187527 | JGI IMG/M metagenome (GOLD analysis project Ga0209489, IMG submission 187527) | Root nodule microbial communities of legume samples collected from California, USA - Siratro white BW (SPAdes) (version 2) | ecosystem: Host-associated > Plants > Roots > Nodule | place... | reverse complement strand
ACTAATTTTTCACCCTTTTTTTTTTTTTGTTGTCCCAGCTTGGTACTCTCTCCATGTAAATTGTGGAGGAAAGTCAATTTCTAATGGAAACATAAAATATGATGATGACTCACAAGAAGCTGGACCAGCAAGATTTCATCGAACAGGATCAAATTGGGTGTTTAGCAACACTGGTCATTTCTTCGATAGTGGTCGCGTGGACTACTACACTTGGTCTAACACAACTAAACTTGATATGAACAATGCCGAATTGAACATGGATGCACGTGTTTCTCCTCTTTCTCTCACATATTATGCATTTTGCATGGGAAATGGAAGCTACACAATAAGCCTTCACTTTGCAGAAATAATGTTCACAAATGATGAAACATATAGCAGCCTTGGAAGGCGTGTATTTGACATCTATGTTCAGGTGCATGGTTTCATCATCTTACCATTGTCCACCACATGTTAATGTTAACAACTTCCTCTTGATCTTCATGAACCATTTGTGTTTGGATTGAAGTATTGCAGAGAAAGTTGGTGCTGAAGGATTTCAATATTGCACAAGAAGCAGGAGGAGTTGGTAAAGCAATCATCAAAAACTTCACTGCTACAGTGGATAGCAGTACCTTAGAGATTCGCTTGCAGTGGGCTGGGAAAGGCACAACTGCTATACCATTTGGATCAGTTCATGGTCCTCTTATATCAGCTATATCTGTTGAACCTGGTTAGTGATACTTACTTCTCCATTATTGTTTTTCTTCTACCATCACCTCATCTGATCTAATATATCTACTATAATCCATTTTTACCATGAAACAGATTTTACACCCCGAGAGGAAAATGAAGATGGTGTACCTGTGCATCATTATATTGTTGCAATTGTGGTTACTGGAGCACTTGTTATCATCTTAATGTTTGCCATAGTTTGGTGGACAGGATGTTTAAGAAGAAAGGGGTCGTTAGCAAAAGGTAAGAGCTAAGAGGTTATAAGTTTCTTTTGGCTAAAAACTTTAAAGGAAATTCTTTTGGAAATTTGTTTGTGATCCAAGCTAAGCCTTATATATGACATGTTTCTATGATTCAAATATATGATTCCTAAAGATTGTATTATTTCTGAGTCCAAATATTTCATATATATAATCTCTTACCCACATACTTTTCTAAACTATTTTACTCTTATTGCCCAATACATGGTGATTCTAGACCATGCTTATTTTAAAACTAAAATTAGTTCATTGCCTTAAACTATTAAGTTTATCCATTGTGACATTAATTTCACTTTTTTATCCATGTGCTTGCATAACTTAAAAACTTCTATGTTTAGTATATGAATTACGGTTTTAATTATGTCACTACATCACTACATATAACATAATTTCTATCTTTAAACATAATAATGTAGAAAGATTCAAAAAAATATATTTAAGTTTTTCTTCTGTCTCAGCAGAATTAATGGGCTTAGATTTGCAAACCGGCTTATTTAGCTTACGACAAATCAAAACTGCAACTAACAACTTCGATATTAACTTCAAGATTGGAGAAGGAGGTTTTGGTCCGGTTTACAAGGTATTTTGGATTTTCAACATTTTGTATATAACTATCACTGAGAGGTTATTGTGGTACTTATTATAACTTTCCAATCATAAAGCAGCATTTTAATATCAAACCTGAAAATGCAGGGTGTTCTCTCAGATGGCACAGTAATAGCAGTTAAACAACTTTCTTCTAAATCAAAACAAGGGAATCGTGAGTTTATAAACGAGATTGGTATGATTTCTGCTTTGCAACACCCTTGTCTAGTTAAACTTTATGGCTGTTGCATGGAGGGAGATCAGTTGATGCTGATATATGAATACATGGAAAACAACAGTCTTGCTCGTGCTTTATTTGGTAATTCTTTCTTCTGTTTGTGTTAAGTTTGGTAACTCTATTAATAGTCTACAATTTGGAAGGCATAGCAAGTGCAAATTATAATATATTATGTGCTATACCTTTTGTGACAAATGAAAGTGCAGCACCAGAAAAATTTCAATTGAAGCTGAATTGGTCCACAAGGCAAAGGATCTGTGTTGGTATTGCTAGAGGTTTGGCTTACCTCCATGGAGAGTCAAGGTTAAAGATAGTCCACAGGGACATCAAGGCCACTAATGTGTTACTAGACAAAGATCTCAACCCAAAGATATCTGATTTTGGTTTGGCCAAACTTGATGAAGAGGGCTATACACACATAACTACCAGAGTGGCTGGCACTTAGTAAGTTATTATATGCTAGTATGCTTTTATGAATTTCTTTAGTAATATTTTTCATTTTATATTGACTATTACATGTACTATGACTTAAAATATGTGACATGTGTCACCAATTTTTTCTTTAGGTCAACTTATTTTGATTTTAGAATTGTAGTCTCAATTGTTAATATATGAGTTTTTAACACTGCAGTGGATACATGGCTCCAGAATATGCAATGCATGGTTATTTAACTGACAAAGCAGATGTGTATAGTTTTGGTATTGTTGCACTAGAAATTGTCAGTGGAAAGAGAAACACCATGAACTGGCCCAAGGAAGGATGTTTCTCTCTTGTTGATTTTGTAAGTTTTAGCCTCATGATCTCCAACTTCGATGCCCATATGATTATATTGTACAATATCTGAGAAAATTTTTGTCTCATAAACTCTACTAAAAATATCATTCAATATTAATGTTGTACATATTCAATTTTAAACTAAGTTGTTTTTATTTTGTTTCTCCAGGTACATCTCTTGAAAGAACAAGGTGATCTATTGGACCTAGTTGATGAGAGGTTGGGAAAGGATTTCAAGAAAGATGAAGTATTGGTAATGATTAATGTGGCTCTATTATGCACACAAGTTTCTCCAATGCACAGACCCACCATGGCTTCAGTTGTATGCATGCTTGAAGGAAAAACTGATGTTCAAGAAGTGGTGTTAGATACAAGTGAAGTATTGGATGGAAAGAAGTTGGAGATGCAACAATATTACCATATGAGAGAGAAAATTAAGACTGATGGAACTCAAGAAGAGAGTATCTTAATGGATGAAACTTCAGCATATATGTCTGATTCAGATCTATATTCTATCAACATGAATTCTTCTTTCCAAGAGAAAAGTCATAGATAATTATCACCACTTATTAGGAGATGATATATAACTTATACTTAGGTATCCTTCTTGTATGCTTATTCCCTATGATGGATGATTAGAGTTAATACTCCTATAGTGAAAAATGAAACCTTGTCATATTGCAATATTTTACATTATTGAAAAGGAAAACGTATTTGCATACTTTAGGATCATCTTATTGTGACTGGCAATGTTCTAAGCTAGCTAATCCTGAACAAGGTGGTAAGAAAAGTTGCATTTTGTCATTATACAAAGTTTACAATATCTATGTTTCTTAAAAAGAGAGAAGATCTAATTAATTTTTAAACCTATGAAACAAAAGAAATTGGAAAGGAAACTTAAATAATACTTCTAATATTACTTTTTAAAAGATTAACACTCAAGGCATTACTAAGAAATGTAATAAAACTGATATATCAAAATTCATCAATCATTCATTATGTCTCAAAATATCATTAAAGAAAAAAATAAAAAATACAAATATCATAAGGGTAATAGACCCAAATTCATAATAAGAACCAAATAAACCAAAATTAGATAGATCAAATTTATATTTTAAGAAACTAAATTTAATAAAATTGAAAATGAATTAAACTACTTAAAAGAATATTCTTTCCTTTAAATCAAGATTTGTAAGTTTATCCATTCACAAATTACCTTTACCAAAAATATGAGAAATTTAAAATTCATAAATGAACATTTAATCATGTACAGCTTCCGTATTGCTCTAATTTTCCTAGAAGAAAAGAGAACAATTATGAAAATTTGAATGAATAATGTCATATCACATTTCAACCCGAGTATAATCCAACCATCCATGACATTTTCAATAGTAATATTCACTCTCGTAATCTTTACATAGAAAAACATTAGCAATGCCAATATATGTTATCAAACCTCCTAAAAATTGATCTCGACTATCACAAAAAATACTAACACAAGAGGCTTAACTTAAGACAATCATGAGCAAAAGCCATTTATATTATATTAAACATATAAAGGCCAAAGTTAGTCCACAATTCAAGGAGCAATCTTAACATAATAAGCAAATATTTATGAAATTTGTCTTATAATATACTCGATATCAGTAAAAAAATATGAAATTTTCAAAAATATGAAAATGTATGTGAAGTCTACACAATCAACTATGACAAATCATTACATGTGATGACACATATAAAGAAAGAAAAAGTGTAAATGACAAGTTTGGAAGAAATACATTTTTAACCACTATACCAGACAATTTAGGTGACTATATTATGATTATTATTATTTTTATTATGATTATAATTATTAATAAAATTATTATTATTATTGTTAATATTATTATTATTTTTATTTTTATTTTTATTACAAACAACAATAATAATATTAATAAAATGTAAAATTTTAATACTAATAATAATAGTATTAATGACAACAATATTAATAATAATAATATTAAAAATATTTAATATAAATATAACTAATTTTAGTAAATATATTATTAATATTAAAAATATTTTTTGTATAAATATAAATCTAATAATAATAATAATAACAAAACTAATTCATAAATTAACATTATTAAAAATAAAATTAAAAATATTTATAATATAAATATTAATAATACAAATGAAATAATTAATAATATTAAAAATAACTTTAATAATATGAAAATTATGTAGTATTAATGATATTATTATTTATTAACAATATTATTATTAATATTAATTTTATTTTTATTAATAATAACATTAATAATATCAATAACAACATTAATAATAGTGTTTAATAGTATTGTTAAAAAACAATATTAATAATATTTATAACAATAATATTAATAATATTAATTGAATTGATAATACTAATATTAATAATAATATTAACATTAATAGTAATATATTATTATTAACTATTATTATTATTATAATAATAATTCTTAGTAATAATATCACAAATATTTTTAATATAGCCGAAATTAATATAAATATAAATATTAAAAATATTTTTCATATAAATATAAATAATATTAATAAGAATATCAGTAATATTAAAAATATCATTACTATAAATGTAAATATATTAATATAAGTAGTAATAATATTAAATATATTAAAAAAATATAATAATAATAATAATAATAATAATAATATAAATAGTAGTAATGATGTTATTAATATTAATAACAATAACTAATAATAACGTTAATATCTTTAGTAATATTTTGTAATATAAATATTAATAATATTAAAAACACCATTAATAATTTGAAAAAAAATAATATTTATAATAATAATTTAATTATATTATAACTAACAATAATAAAAATTTTAAAAAAATATTAATGATATTAATAATAATAATAATAAATATAATATTAATAATAATATTAATAATACCAATGATAATAATAATAATAATATTAATAAAACTAATAATAATATTAATAATAGTAATAAAAAAATTAAAAATACTATTAATATTAATTATAATATTAGTAATATCAATAAAAATATTAATATTATTAATAATGTCAACCTTTAATAATGTTATTATTAATAAATTAATAACAAGTTATAATATTATTATTAGTAGTAGTTTTATTTACAAACATAAGTTCGTTGGCATTATGTACGGACGTAGGTCCATAAGTATTATTCAAGGATATAGGTCTATAGGTATTACTTACGGATATAGGTCCATAGGTTTTGACTATTTTCTGGTAAGTGTACCTAGTCAAAAGTAATATAGTATGTGAAATACGAGTGTCGAACCCATAGGAAACAAGTTTAGCTCTTAACTCCAACAAGCAACGCTATCTTGAGTGCATATTTGAGAAATGTTTGATTGAAAAACAGATTGCAAAATAGAAACAAAGACTGTTTGAAATAACTCAGTAAACAGAAACTATTGGTCGAGTGTAAGACAATGTAATTAAAGATCTTGGGATTGAACTTCATTTACCACACTTGTTGTATTTTCCCCTCAAACATTTTGATAATACATATTGTTATTCCCAGATTTTGAACAAATAAAAGCCATTCAAGATAATCCCTCATGCATTGAAATTCTTAAGTTAATCTTGCGAGATACCGGTCCCCCATCTATCACGCTTATTAACCAACATTAAGAATAGTTGTAACCAACAGTTGTTACAGTGACATCCATCCCTAGTATCACACAACAACAAGTATTTTCGCTTAGGTCTGAACCTTGGAACTACTTCCCAATTAATACCCAAGGTCACATTCAAAAAGTTATTGCATAAATAAAGTCAAACATTAAGCGTAAAGCAAAAATACCCAATGTGAGTAAAATATGTTTCATCAAAATGTAGAGTTTTAATACAACCAACGTGATAAACTACATTCAATCCCAAGAAAATAAGAAAATTAGCTACTCATAGTAGCCATGAAAATATATTGAAAGAAAGGAATAAAGGACTATGTCAATACTGTAGCTGCAGTCGCCACCCTTTTCGAGAAAGATTTCCTTCCTTTTATACCTTTATCCAAAATTAGGTTATTGCATCAACGCTCTATTAGTGAGTTCTAGCCTAAGCAGAAGTCTGCACTCGAGCCTCTTTTCACTAATTGTCCTTCTCACTCTGAGCCATTTCTGTCTAAGCTTTTTCTACTCGCTCAAGCAAGTTGTTTTTCAGCTTCTTGTCCATTTCTGATGCTTTGTGCTTCCAAAACCTAAATCTTCACAAAATGTTTGTATTAGCACTGCATTATTTCGTTATTCATACTTTGAGTCCAAAAATCATTATGAGTGCCCATTCTTACACAGTTAGGGTCAAAGTTCATCCAAAATATACACCACATTATATCAAAAATTGGCGTTTATCAGTAGGTATTACTCACGACCTATTTCTGTAAGTAATACTTACCGACCTATATCCGTGAGTAATACTTATGGACCTATATCCGTGGTAATACTTACAGATTTATGTTCAATATTAACATAAATAATATTAATATTTATTATAATTATTACTATTGATATTAATAATAATATGTAATAATAATAATAATAATAATAATAAAAATAAACATAATATTAGTATTTTTAATAATAACACAAAAAAATACTAAAAATAAGAACATTTGAGGATAATAATAATAACAATAATTATTATTATTATTATTTTAATGACATATTAAAATATGAATAATATTCTCATAATTTTAATAAAATCAATAATAATATTAATATTATTAATTAAAATATAAATAATATTAATAAAAATATTGAGTAATAATTTTATATGTTATATTGAATTTACCTATGGATACAAATTAGTAGGTAATGATTTGTATGTAATGTTGAATTTACTTACAGATATAGATTTGTGAGTAATAATTCGTAAGTAATGCTGAATTTACCTACAGATACATATCCATAGGTAATAATCCATGGGTAATGTTGAGTTTACCTATAGATATAGATCTATGGACAATAATTTGTGGGTAAATTATGTTTTTCTTGTAGTGCTCTCATGTAAAAAGACCCAGATCTTTGGGAGTCTCATGACTTATGTTTATTCAATAGATACAAATTTTTTGAGGACTATACGAGTGGTCTTGAATGAAGGGAGAAATCTCTCCATTATGTCAACACCTTTTCGTCTATACCCTTTTTTTAAATAAAATTTTCTCCATCCAATGCTTAAATATGCATAAGGTAGACAAAATATTATTATCTTCTGTTCAAAGCAAAGATCTTTATAGTTCTTCTATCCATTTGTTTGTATGGTGTTTTATCCACAAGACACCACCCCTTTGATGATGATTACTAAAAAGGGGGAGAGATCAAAGGAAAATTGTCATAAGAAGAGAAGATAGATAGAGATAAAGCAAGGTGAACCCAAGCTCAAAAGAAAATAAAGGCATCATGAAACGATGTCCATCTCAGGGGTAGCCTCTAACAAGAAGAAAGGAGAGTTGTCCAAGAGAAGTCTCCAATAAGAGAAGAAGACCAATACCAGAAGCTTTAAAAAGATGCACAAGTTAAGAGGAAGCAACCCTCAAGCGTCATTGGTTGATTGAGTATTGAACTAATATCATTATAGATGTTTGTCAACAAAAATGAAAGACCAACCACTATTCATTAAGCACCATAAAAATGGGGAGATTGTTAGAGCAAAAATACAAAACCTTAAATGTTTTGATTGTTTGCTAAAACACAATAAATCGAGAGTTTGAAAGACATGAAGCAATTACCCCAATAAACATTAATTAGATCGCAAATGCATATACTTCATCTAACATGCAATAAAGCATTATGTCAAGTTTCACTTCGTTTGATAAATTAATTGAAGATTATTCAAACACAAACTAAATTACCCATGAATATTATCTATATGTAAGTTTAAAATATATATTTCTTCTAGGATTTATAGAAAATGAATATTTCCTACACACATATTTATCCATGATAATATGTGTACTTATGTATGGATTTTCTGATAGATAGTTAGTAGGTAATGCACTTTCATTTTTACTTATAACTCTACATTATCCAGGAATAATTTCATAGATAACACTAGTAGAAAAATGACTTTCTATGTCGATTCTGGATGACATTCTACGTCGATTCTGGATGACATTCCACATCAGTTCTAGAATCGACGTAGATGAAGACAACGTAGAAAGTCTTTGACATATAACATCGGTTATGCAACCGACGTAATATGTACACCACTACGTCAGTTGAAAGTAGAAACCAACATCATATATCCAACTAAAATAACTGAATTATAGTGTAAGAGGTAGATACTACGTCGGTTGGAGCATGAACTGACGTAATAGAGGACTTTTTATGTCGGTTATAGCTTGCAACCGATGTAAAAAGTCCTATATTACATCGATTGTAGCTTACAACCTACGTAAAAAGACTTATTTTTTTAAAATAATGGGTTGATAAATATCTAATTGATACAAGAAAACACCACAAAAAAATTTGAAATTTTCTAGCAAGTATAGATATGTGAAATAAAAGGCTACAATCTAAAAAATTGGGTGAAAATAACAAAAAAATAAAAAAGTAATAGTAAACGATGAAATTTTGGAATGTCCAGAGACCTAATCCCCTTCGAAAATTAGTCAGGGGCTTCGTTACTTCATTTCGAGCAACTTTCATTTTTTAAGCGTCTCAATCCGAGCTCTCTATCAACAGTTATGGTCGTTTGAAGTTTTTTCGTCCTAAATTTTTGAAACTCTAAATCTATGATAAATCTATACAATGTAAGAACTTTATCATCATGAAATATACACTAAATCAAGTTACTGATAAAAAATTTGGGTCAAAAATAAATTTCTAACTATTTTGAATGAATTTTACAAAATTGCTAACCTATTACAAATAGAAGGTGTCAAACCAAGCATTTACAGCGACGGAGAAAGGCTCAAGCATCAATTTTACAGCATCCTTAAAAACTACAATGCAATGTAAAAAATTTAGGAAATCACCTATGTCAAAAATGCTAAAGAAAGTAGATAAAAAGGCAACGAAGGAAGTAACCAAATAAACGTGAATGATGGTGAAAATGCAGAGAACCGAGAATTAAAAACTTCAATTGAGATAATCACAGAGCATGCGCACACCAAGCAACATGGAAGAAGCCAAAAATAGAGCCAAATGAACCTTAGCAAAACCAGTGAACACAAAGATGCAAATGAAAACTAGTGAGAAGAGAAAATGACACCACGGGAAATGCAAATGAAAACCAGTGAGGAAAAAAATGACACCATGTGAAACAAACCCCACAAAAAAAAAAAAAAACATGAGAAGGCAGCAAGGTTCAGTGAAGGAAAATGAAGTATAATAGAAAAAAATGTTGTCCAAGAGTTAAAATCCTTAATTTTAACTCAAGAGACATACTACGTCAGTCTCAACCGTCGTAATATCTGGCCAAATTTTATCCAATTTTCTCCCAAATTCACTCACGCGCCATGAGGAGGACATTACTTCGGTTGAAAAGTCTCAACCGATGTAATATGGGCTACATACTACGTCGGTAGGGACCTTTCAATTGACGTAGTATCTTCAGTGTCATTAAAAAGTTTTCAAATTTCAAATTTTTATTTTTTTAGTCTTTTCTATGTCAGTTATAAGTGACAAACGACGTAGAATATAATATATTATGTCGGGTTTGAGTTAACCGACGTAGTATCTCTTCAAATATTTACAAAAATGTCACTGTATTTTTGTTTTACGTCGATTCCGTGTTAACCGTCATATAATCCTATCGTAAAATGTGTTTTTTTTAGTAGTGTAGTTTTTACTCACCAAAATTTAACTGTATGGAAAAAATTTATCAATAAATAAAAAATTTATTTAGAGTGACAATATACAAGTTCATCACATATGTATTACAAAGTGAATCCTATTACTAAGAGGTTAAACCTTATTTATCTAACATTAATCAATTTAGGTCATTCATCTCATAATCAGGTCCATCATTGTAATTGTATAAAGCTAATGATATATAGTGTGAAACTAAACAACACTTACTTAATTAAGGGTAGTGATGTTTTAGCATTATTATTCACATTTTACATCCATTTAACACTAAAATATATTATCATTTTATTAATTTATAATATTTTATTAATATAAAAACAATGTAAAATTGATGTTTTTTACGTGAAAGTACCATTTTCCCTTAATTAAAACACTCATCACCTATTCTGCATATTCTCGCCGAGTGAAATAGGTCTTATTCAAGAGCATCATTATGCTTAATAAGAATATATTTACATAACTAAACTCCATTCTTTGAACTGTCACTCAATGAACTTTAACTCTATGGAAAAAAAAAATTCCTTTATAAGAATGTCTCTCATGATAAAGTAAAGTTATTTTATCTTACTAAATGAAAAACTAAAAGCAACATGTCATAATTTGAATTTTTATGAAGTAATTTCTCAAGAGTTTCTAACCCTGACACCAAACACGAATAATTTTACAACACTACCAAATAAAGTAAGATTATAACAAAATTGATTAAATAATCTAACAATTACCATTAGCAAATAACATGCTCTTTATCAATCATAAAAAAAAGGTGGGCTAAACATAAGTACAAACAAACATCTAATTTATCAACCAAAGTGGAAACTTAGGCGTAAGTTCCTGATTAAAAAAAAACATCTTGATTTGGCAGTAAATTAATAAACCAATTAATTTCTATTTTTCAAACAAATAACTTTTTATATATACCTTTTTCTTTATTTTGTGGACATGACGGACTTGTTATTTTCAGTTAAGAAATTAAGAAAAAAGAAAGGCAAGAAATCAACAAATAGTAAGCTGAAAATGAAGTGACATACAAATAGAGTCCATGAGTAAGGTGTATATAAATTGGGGACTATAAAGGATTTGCATCTGCAGCAAACCATTGTACGTAAGCTCATAAAGTGTAATTCAAATGCAACTTGCAAGCATAAAATTCTAATCCAATAAATAAAAGTTGATTAAGACCTATGTGATAATCCATGTATGGCTAACCTTCATACATATCCATATTCCATACACGATATAGTTTAAATTGATGTTGCTTCTTCTTTATTATTATTATTATTATTATTATTATTATTATTATTATTTTACACTTTCTAACAAGTTTTTTTTAAATCTAAATAAATTGACATGATAAAGTTAGAAATCGTGAGTTTGGGTTCAAACTTGGTCTTTGTAAACTAGTTTAACACACACATACACTAATAATCACGTTCAATTCAGTGTTAATTTTACGCAAAAACTATGACTTACGTCGATTTTTTGGAAGGGAAAAACACGTTTAGACTTTATATAAACTGCTAAATACGATATACTTCACCTAGTTAGGATTATGTCAATGTCTTTTTTCTAATCTATCCATGTCCAATTACTTTCAACATTGGTCAAAGATGGAACAGTTAGTTAATTCTTTCAAACTTGGATCGTATTGATTGGTTCTAACTAGAAATGAAGTTTTCATTTAATGAATGTGAAGCATATTCGACAATTAATAGTTAGGTATTAATTTCTTAAAAAAAAAAAAACGTCTTTATGAGTTGCGTCCTTCGATATAGTTCTTTTCCCATTACATATAATTTGAAATTAAACATATTTATTAATATGGCTAATAGATTTATTAACATGGCTAACATATTGAATTTATTTATTTGGATGAACTATACGCCTTTTTTATGAAATGTTTAAATCGTGTCTTCAATTATTTTGTAAAAAGTTATATTTTTTATTACATTATAATTTTTTAGATACATGAAGGCTCAGGGATAACTATTTAAGTCTTTTTAAGGGTGTTTTTCAAAGATTTCATATACCATCAATAATTAGTTTTAGATATCATATATGGTATTACTTTTAGCCTTTTAAAGGATGAAATGGTGTTTAAATGCATTAAATTTGTAACTTTAGTCCAAGTTTTTTTTTTTCTTTCATCTTATGTATACTTCAACTACTCAGGGAAAACTTTCAATCTAACAATTAAATTTATGAAATTCAACGTTCATAGAAAAAATCGTTAAACCAACTATATTTTTCTTTTTATATTAATATGTAAAAGATGGTAATTGTAGAAATTTTCTTACCGAGGATGATGTGATTACAGTATTATAGATAAAAAAAATTGAAAGTAATTGTCAGTTTGTAATTAAATAAAATGAATAAATGATTATTTTTAGGAGCTCTGAAGACCTCTGAAGTTGTCGAAATTCAAACATTTATTTAGTTCTCAATTTTTACTCTTTTCAAATAAAATCTGAGGGAATGAATTCAATTTTTTGTTTTTGAATCGAGTGATTTATTTTCCAATAATGTTATTTTTTATATTTTAAATACAAAATTATAGAATGAACTCTAAGGCCAATTATTCCTACCCTTTATTATATATTTAAAAAAATAGAATTCAGATTACGGAAACAGAAAAAGAGTGAGATAGAGAATTCAAATTTAAAAGGTAGAGATTATTTTTGAAAATAAAATAAGATGTATAGTAATGAATCAAAACGAAAGAATAAAAAAAAAATATATTATTATATATATATATATATATATATATATATATATATATACATATTTTCAATTTTTTTATTTTTAAGTAATGACTATATTTTTTTTTTATATTTTAGTAAATGATAGTTGTAGAGCTGGCGCGAATGGCACGCTACACGAAAGTAGAAGCCATTCAATTAAAACCCAAGTTTGGGAATTCCGTTTCACCAAATAAACTCTATTTTTTCTATAAAATAAATAAATAAATTATATTGAGAGAAAAATACTTCTACTCAATATTTCTAACAATTATTTACGATAACGAATATTTAATATTAGAATTAAAATTAAAAAAGAAAGTAGAAATTGATGTGTAAATATTCTTTTTCTTAAATTACAAAATCCCTTATCATGTCGATTAGAAAGGCAAACATCAAATTACCATTTTTTATGCACAAATATTACACCATTTCCAAATAATTTTAAAAGATATATTTCGTATACACGATTCCTTTTATTCCTTCAATAATTAAAATATTTCCTTACACATTTATGATGAATCCCTTTTGAGTTGATATTTGATAGGGAGAATATTTAATGATGAATCTTCTTAGAAACATAATTTGATGATAGGATAAGAATGGTGAATCAATCGTAAAGAGATAAGAATGATATATGTCATTTTTGCAGAAAGAACATTTTCTTATTTTTATTGAATGATGCAATAAAATAATATTCGGAATTATAGGTATTCATTAGTCCAGTTCTTAAGATTTTAAACAAATATATTTGATTCTTAAAATTATTAAAAAAAAAAGTAATATTTAGCATTATTAACTGACAATCACTTTGCTCTCCAAAATTGCAAATAAAATAATTAAAATGACCCCAGTTTTTTTTTTTTTTTTTGACATTAAATTAACACTTTTAATATATAAATTAAATCGATCACTCCATTTAAATACGGGGGGACAATGATTTCGAACTCTTTCTTGTAATTGACGAGTTATGGCTTGAATCTTATCTTTCTCTCAATTATATTATAATATTAAATTTTAAAATATATTAAGCTAATATAGAAATTACACATAGATTAAATTTTTTATTTTAATAATTTAAAGTTATAACTTGTAACAATATGAAAATTTTATAATATTTCTTATTCAACTTTATAGAGAACGTTATATATATATATATATATATATATATATATATATATATATATATATATATATATATATATATATGATTTCAAATTCTAAAATAATCTATAAATTGAGCAAAAATAATTTAATTTGGGTAAAAATATCATAATAAACTTTTACAAAACCAATTTTTATCTATGTCCAAGTATTAATATATATTAAGATTAAAGTGTTTTTAAAAGGTTTTCAAATACATCATACATATACACAACTAGTTACATGGCAAAAGAAGAGAAAAAACATAATTAAAATCAAACTAATAACTTATATTCTTCTAGATGTTTTTGTATTTGTACATGTCTCTTCTCGTGTACATAGCACATCATAGTTCAAAATAGAACAAGAAAAGCAAGAGTAAGCTAGTGAAATAATATTTCAACTTGTGAAAGTAAAATGAATTGAAATAAATAGATTTAAAATTTATGTTCTTTTATAATTTAAGAATTCAAATATCAATAATCAATTATCATCTAGTCACAATCCTTCATACTCCATTCCAAGCATATTGACTTTATACAAATTCATTTACAATCATCATACCTTGATTTTCTTTCAATATCTAGTACTCTGGTTTCATTTTAACCAAAGTGATTGCATATAAACTCATCTATTAGTCATGACACATATCATATTAAGCCAACCATATTGAAGCATGTAGATTATATGTAACCATAATATCTTGATTTCCTTTCAATCTCCAATACTCTAGTTTCATTTCAACTAAAATGGTTACTTATGAACATATAATTCAGTCATCACAAATCATATTAATTTAATACTAAAGCATATAGATGCATATGTACATGGTACCTTCATTTCCTTTTAATACCCAGTACTCTGGTTTCATTTCAACCAAAATTATTACATATAAACATATAATTCAATTATCACACATATCATTTCAATTCCATCATGCAGAACCATATCTATCCAACAATTCAAAATTCACAATATTTAGAAACAACTCTTGTTTATCAAGCTATCAATATAACAATTCATACTAGATATATAATCAACCAATTTTATCATAAACATCTTTGTAATAGAAATTGAAACTCAGTACTAGGTATTTTCATAGTCAGAACTTCTAACCTAATTACTATTGAAAACTTAAAACTACCTTATATGAGATGACGATCCCCAAAACAATTCCTTCAAATTAGTCAGTGACACTAATCCAATCTCTAAGGATCTAGAACAAGTTCTCCAAACAAAACGAAATTTCAGTATGATCTTAGTTAAGTTGAGAGAAATACTTTTCTCAATTGTCCTTACCAAGATTGATGACAAAAAATTAAAGAAAAGCATAGAACAACGGATCTTTAAAGCAAATAGGAACTTACTCTGTTTGAAATTCTAATCGAATAGAAATTGTCCATGACTCCTCGACTACTGTAAGGTGTGATCAAATTTTGGAATAAATGAGATATGGAAAGAGAGAAAAACTAGAGAGAATGTTGAACATTAGACGATCCAAAGTCCCTTTAGATGATCAAATCACACGGTAAAGTTTTGATGATAACAAAACTCAAGTATATATTTATATTTGATGATTATATACATTGTGCAGTTAACATTATTATTAAAGCAAGCACACACATGGTCCATAAAGAGATAAGTTTTATTATTATTTACTTTTATGTTATTGATGTGATTAATTGATTTTATATCATATTGTGCTTTAACGTTCAAATTTGTTCATAATGGAAATTATTCAAATTATTATAGAGTATTAAAATGTGATTAATTGGTTTTATATCATATTGTGCTTTAACGTTCAAATTCGTTCATAATGGAAATTATTCAAATTATTGATGGGTATATCAAATATAATTTCTCTATATTATTTTAAATTATTTCTGATACAGAATTAATCAAGTTTAATGCAGTATAAAAATTAGAGAAATATTTCCAGTTTGAGCTCCTTACATCAAAAAGTCAAGATTGCTCTACTCAAGCATCCCAACGACTAGTTTCTAAAAGGCTACATATAGAGGAACAATTTCAAGTTAAAGAACAAGAAGGAAAAAGAGAAATATATCATACAATACATTGAAGAACTAGAGTATCTACTACTGAGCGTTTATTGTCAATCTGTTATTGAGAGCATTTAGATTTTTGGGTGGTGTGAAACCATTGTGTAATTCTTCATCATTGTGAAGTAAATCCTTGTGAGCTTTGTCATTGTTCTCTCTTTTGAGAGTGTTTCTTTAAATATTGAGTGGTCTTGATCTCAGGGAGAGATTGGGACTGGTATAACCTGGAGAGGATTGTGTACTCGGATAACCTAAAGAGGTTTGTGTACTCGTTATAACTTGGAGAGATTTGTGTACTCGTTGTAACCATTTATTATATAGTGGAACTTCTTGAATAGTTTGTTCAATGGAGAACTAGACGTAGCCCAAGAGATTAGGGTGAACCAATATAAAACTACTTCATTTGTGTTTATATATTATTGCCTTGGACAATCTTACTTCGTGGTTTTTGTTTATAGCCAATTGAGTTTAGGCTTTATTCAACCCCCTCCCTTTTGGAGCCAGTTGTTCCTAAAGAGAAGAAGAAGCTTGGGAGGTAGAGAGAGAAGAAATTAAAAAAAAAAAGGCATGAGTTGCAGGTTTTACGGTGCCTTACACAACTCACATCCAAGTTCTTTAGAATTTTCTGGAGGTTGGTTAAATAGTGATGGTCCTAAGGTTAATGGTGATGGTGCTAATGTTTCAGTTTTTCAGAGTGCTTGTATCTTTAGAGGTAGTCAAGAAAATACAATGGTGACTTATATACTTTCTAGGGGTTCAAAAATCCTTTTATGTTTAGATTATGAGGACTATTTTTGCTATTGAGCATTCGTAGGTTGCCAGTTGTAGCCGTGTTTAGTTGGAATATGGCTCTACTTTGTTGTGTCAAGTTTTCTCCTCTCCTAAGGTGGTTCCTTGGTCGCTTAGAGGTAGATGGAATTTAGGTAGACTTGAATGAATTTTAAGTTTAAGATATCACATATTTTTCGTAAAGGAACCATTATATTGATAAACTAGCTAATTTAGGAATTGAAAATAATTTAGAATATAAATGGCATGATATGTTGCAACCCTCACTTAATCTTGATTTTTTTTTATAATAGGTGATGAAAACCATATAGCTTCAAAACCATTGGCTAATAAGATAGAATAATATAAGTCTCATGAAGCAAGACTCTACAATTAATAAATAAAATACTAGAATTTTCTTCCTTAATCTTAGTCTCTTCGATATTGTATAGGTATAGTTTCTTTTGTAATTGTTATAGGTTTTTGTAGAGGCGTATGTGGACTTCCTTTAACCTTAATTGGATCTTGATTTGGGCTTGAAAACTTAGATAAATAACCTATAAATCAAGCTCAAATTTGACCAAACACACAAGGAGAAGAGTGTGAAAGTAGAAGTTCCACATCAACTGGAATAGGCCATTGTTGTAAGGGCTTTGTTTGGCATGTAGGGGCTTAAATTTTTCTTACTTTGCAACTACATTTTATCTTGTTTTTAAGCCCCACATCCCTTAGGATATAAAGAGAAGGGTGCTTATGCATCTATAAATAAGACTTATTGTCCCCTTGCACACTCACACTTTGCTTGAATAAGAATTTAATTACTTAAATGCTTTGTTCTTATTCTCTTGAGCCATAAATGAAAGTAATCTTCTCCTTATTCTCTCCAAGGAACCTTCTTTGGAAGAGAAAAATTCGAGCTTCTTTTGAAGCTTCACAAGTTTTAAATAACTTATAGTATGATCATCCCATTAGTTAGTATTAGGTCTAGGTGGGAGGTCTAGAAGAGATAACTCATCCTTTCTTTCTTTCTTTCTTTCTTTCTTGTCTTAGGTTTTTGTCTTGCTCATATTTTCTTTGGTTCTAGGTTAGTTTAATTTTCTTACGTGAATTTTATAATAATGATCTTTAAGAAATCAACGGATTAAAGTATTTTAGAATACAAAGACAACCAATTAAAAAAACCGATTACAATGTAGGTTAATAAAAAATCAATTTGTAGTCAATTTTCTATTCAATCAAGAATATACAAAAAACTTAGTGCAAAAACTTCAAAGAAGAGAAAAATTTACACACAAATCTATATTGGTTCACTTTTTTCTCAAGAGCTATATCTAGTTTTATTGTCACACTAGCAAAGATTTCACTAAAATAAGTACTTTTAGAAACATTCACACACACAAAGGTTTTCAAGAAGATCAATCTTGAATGCTATGAGAATGATCATTCACCAACTAACACCGTGTTACTCTTCTGCAATAAGAAACTTTATCCGGTCACATATATACTTTATAAAAACAAAAGAAAATACAAAAACAACAACACCTTAATAAAAAGAAAAACTAGTTCAACAATTAAGGTTACTTCTCTTTACAAAGGTTGAATGATCTAAAAAATCTATCAAATAATTTCTTTAAAAAAGCTGAATCTTTGCACAAAAAACAATTTTGCTCAGAAAGGTTTTGTGTATCACTCGAAAAGATTTTTTTGAAAGTGTTACTCAAAAACTTATAAAAACAAATATTTATAAAGTATGTGTATTGTTAGTTTCAATATATCAAAGCCTTGATTTAATTGGTTGATTTCACTTAAAGTAAAAAAAAAAAATAATAGAGCACTTCTAGTTTTTAATCTATTAAAGCAATATACATGGAATTTTTTGAAAAACTTAGAAACCATTTTTCTGAAGCATTTTAAAATACTTTCTTTAACCTTTTTATGGATCAAGCAATTTTTTAAGGGAATAACACACACTTTCAAACTGACAGACACTATATTAGTTAAGACTTTGATTTTAAAATCTTCATTCCAAGAAGGATTCATCAAATACACTTATCAACCTTTGTTGCATAAATGCTTTAAGATAACAAGAGATTTACTTAGACAATATTAATTCTCATTCAATTCAAAAGTGACTTTACAAGAAGCAAGGAGAAACTATTTATAGTTTTTGATAGTTTCTCTTGTACGTTGACCTAGTCAATGTGGGACTTCATGTAAAACTCTTATGAAGCTTTTTTGGTCAAAATTTCTTGTCTTCTTTAAGATCTCTTTTAAGCAATGTGATATTTCTGTGGAGCACTTCTCTCATGCTTTGTGACACTCAATTTTTATCTCTTTTAGGCATCTCTTAAACCAACGTCAGACATCTTTATAAAGAATTCCTTTCATGTATGGGACACTCATCTAATCAATTATGTAAGTTCTAATATATTATTTTATATAAAAATTAATTTCAAACATTTCAGATATAACCAATTATCTTAAATTTCAGATATAACCAATTATCTTAAGACATAATTAATTATACCAAGTTTTTTCAAAAACTCAAAACTTTCAAGCATAATCTATTAGGTTTAAAAGAAGATTTGCTCCATATTCATCAACATGGATGATCATACTATAAGTTATTTATCTGTGAATTTGTCACATTCTATCTAGTACTTGTCTTTTCTTTTGTAATCTATTTTGAAAATCTCATATCGATGTTTGGTGGGTGAATTGTAGGTAATTAACTTATTTTCATAATCTTTGTAAAGCTTTTTGAAGGATGTATGAAGGGAAAATATATACTTTTTGTACTAGTCATATAAGATTACTTGAAATTGGATAATTCAAGATTGTTTGTAAAAAATCCTGTTAACATTTCTTTAATTAATTGGATGTAAATTCAGCTAAAATTAAAATCAATTTTTAAACCAATTCACCTGCTTTTGTTTTCACTATGCCAAACGAACAATATGATCATATTATGATTATTATTCTTATTCTTATTATGATTATATGATTATGATTATTAATAAAAAGTATTATTATTATTTATCAAAAACAACAATAATAATATTAACAATAATTTAAATAATATCAACAATAGTATTAATAATATCAATAAAAACAATATTAATAAGATTCATAATAATAATAATATTAATAAAATTTAAAATATTAATAATAATAATAATAATAATAATAATAACAATAATATTAATTACAATGACAATAATATTATTAACAATATTAAAAATACTTTAATATAAATATAAATAATTTTAATAAATATATTATTAAAATAAAAATATTTGTAATAAAAGTATTAATAATACAAAAATAAATAGTTAATAATATTAAAAAAATACTTTTCATATAAATATAAACAATGTTAATAAAAATATTAGTAATATTAAAAATATTATTAATATAAATATAAATGATATTAATAGAAATGGTAACAATATTCAATATATTAAAATAATATAATAATAATAATATAATATAAATAGTAATAATAATGTTATTAATATTACTAACAATAAAATAATTAATAATATCATTAAAATCATTAATAATATTTTTTAATATAAATGTTCATAATATTAAAAATTAAAAGTATTAAAGCCAACATTTATAATTTAAAAAATATAATATTCATAATAATTTCCATAATATTATAACTAATAATAATAAAAATAATAATATTAATAATATTAACACTAATAATAATAATAATAATAATAATATTAATAATACCAATGATAATAAAAATATTAATAAAACTAATAATGATATTAATAATAGTAATAAAATATTAGAAATACTATTGATATTAATTATAATATTAGTAATATAAATGAAAATATTAATATTGTTAATAATATTATTATTAAGAAATTAATATGAATATCATTATTAAGGTAGAATATTATTATTAGTTGTAGCTTTATTCACGATATAAGTTTATAAGCATTACCTATGAATATAGCTTCGTAGGTATTATTCACAGATATAGGTCATGGATAATACCTACAAACCCATATCTGTAAATAATATTATTAATCATAATAATATTAACATAAATAATATTAATATTATTAATCATAATATAAGTAATATTAATAATATTATTAATATATATTATTATTGTTATTATTGATGTCAATAACAATATTAACATTAATAACAATAATAAAAATAAACATAGTATTAGTACTTTTAATAATAATACTAAAAAAATATTAAAATAATAATATTTGAGAGTAATAATAATAATATTAATGTTAATGATAATTTTAATAATATATTAAAATATGAATGATATTCTCATAATATTAATAAAATTAATAATAATATTCATATTATTAATGTGAATAAGAACAATAATATTAATATTATTAATTAAAATATAAATAATATTAATAAAAGTTTAGTTTTTTTTGTAATAATTTCATATTATGTTGAATTCAGATACAAATCAGTGAATAATATAGGTTCATGAATAATAATCCATAGATAATGCTAAATTTATCTATAAATACAAATCTGTAAGTAATAATCCGTAAGTAATGTTGAATTTACTTAAGAAAAACAAATTTGTAGATAATAATTCATGAATAAATTTTTTTTATAATGTTTCATTGATTCAATATTTTACCATAAAAGCTAATCAAAAACTATTTTTTTATTAATTACTTCTTTTAAGAAAATATTCTAATTTCTTAATTATCCCAAATTAAAGCTCCTATTGTTCTTTTTTAAGTGTAGTCTTCTTAAAAATGTTTAAATTGACTTAAACTTTTATTTTCTACGAAATATTTATTGTCTATCTTCTAACTTATTTTTAAATTAATCATATTAATGTTTGTATTTAATGCTATAACGCATTTATAAAGAATGTAAATAATTTTTTAGAGAATAATATATTTGTTCGTCATTCTTAACAATCTTGTTTTAAATGTTTTCGTTTATTTAGTAAAAGACAAACTATTATTATAACACCTAAAAATGTCTATCATTGATTCTTCACAAGGAACAAAATTTGTAAATTTATTTACAAAATGTCTATATTGATTCTTCATCAAAGTAGGTAGCTTATATCAATCCGAAATTTATATAAAAATGTTTTATTAACAAAAAATTTATTCTTTCCAAAGAAAGGGATAAAGGTTGAAAGATCAAACTCAATTGTAAGTAAACAATCAAAATAAAACTAAAATTAATTATTACAATAGTTTCTATAAATAACAAATTTGAGATGAACAATTACATTAAGAGAATATATATATATATATATATATATATATATATATATATATATATATTATTTAAGTATTAAATTTAATTGTAATAACCATATTACTAAATAAATATTTAGGTGATTTAAAAATAATATATAAATATAAATTTTAGTTTTGAAATAAATCATAAACATTATATTAAGTATTAAATTTAATTGTAATAGATATTACCAAATATTTAAATTAATTAAAATAAAATTCCGTTTAACTATTATAACATTATATTTATTTTTAACATAGGAAATTATTTATATTGTTTTTTTTATATTAATACGTTTTGGTATATTTGTAAAATTAATAATATATTTTTTATTAATATATTGTCATATATATTTTAAATTACTTTGAACAAATGTATTTAAATACCTATTAATTATTTTACATAATTTTAATATAGTATTTTAATTTTAATTTCTTATTAATCAGTTTCACAGATTCAATTTTTTATTTTTTATTTAATTTATTATTTAAAAACTCAATATAAAAAATTGATTTTTATTAATTACTTATTAAATTACTTTTTTTAGAAAAATGTGGAAAGTCAAGTCAAAATTCAGTTACAAAAATTGACCTTTTTTACACAGTAAAACTAAGAATATCTTCATTATAAGAGTAATTTGGTGAGGTATTAATTTCAGTCTTGTGAATTATATTAATTTTAAAATCTTTTTACATGTTTAATGTAATACTTGGCATAAATATATATCTTTAAGATAGAAAAATAATATTTTATTTGTTATGATCTATTATAACTTTATTTAAGATTACGGGTTTACTTTTTTATTTTTTGTATGTTGTACCAGAACTCGTCAATAAGAAAATTTTATAAGACTAATGTCTTAATATTGTAACTAGTATATGATACCTACGAATATGTTCTAGATTTATTTAGATAAAAAGACGGTGTAAATATCGAAACCACTGAGAAAAAGTTAATTCAGAATTTAAGATTACGAAATGTTGACTTACTTAAACAAAATAAATTACTGAGTACGCTTTAAAGGCTCTGACAGAATTTAAATCCAAACAGGGAAGAGCATTTAGAAAATATACTTTTTAATATTAAAAAAATTAAATGACCTTGGCTGTATTCATAATGAATAATTAATACAAATTAATTCGATATATTTAACACTTAACAATCAACTTTAACGCTTCATGAAAATCGAGTTTCACCTCCACAAGTAGAAGAAGAATCCCATAAGCTTCCCTAATTCCCTTTCATGGCTCCATTATTTGGTGGTAACAACCAATTTCTCAATTTCTTTTCTAAAAATAAAATAAATAAAACAAAATGAAAAAAATAAAATTAAATAAATCCCTCTCTCTCTCTCTCTCTCTCTTCTGTGTGTGAAAACGCATAAACACATGCAGCCACACTTGTATAAATTCATAGAGAGAGAGCTTAGTTCGAAGAACAACACAGATTTGTAAGAGACAGAGAGAGAGGGGCAGAAGGAGAAAAACCTCTCCTCAGCCTTTCCGCATTACCACCTTTGTGTCTCATTTTCTCTCTCCTCGTATCGTTTTCGGCAGAGAGAGAGAGAGAAAGAGATTGAGAAATGAGTGAGCGTGTAAAACATGCTTTGTTCTTTTTCTTCTTCTTCTTCCTGCTTCTTGCGTCGAAGGTGAGAGGTTCCGATTATGCGAAGTGTGATTTTTTCACGGGCACATGGGTGGCGGATCCATCGTATCCGCTCTATCAGCCGTCCACGTGTCCCTTCATCGAGCGCGAGTTCAGGTGCCAAGGGAATGGACGGCCTGATCTGCTTTACACCCATTATCGATGGCACCCACTCGGCTGCAATTTACTCAGGTTGGTACTCCCTTATCATTGTTCTCTCTTTTTCTCTCACACACTTTTCAGAATAATAACTAAACCTATTTTTATTTATTCTCAATCTTTTCTTTTCAAATGAAAAAGCTTCAACTCTGTTTCTCGGTTTCTGACGCAGACTTTTTTCTTTTTACTCTTTATTTTATATTTATACCATCTTTTTTAGATAATCTAGTTTAATTCCTTGCTATAGATTATAATAAAAATGTAATGGCTTCATTATGTTTTCCTCTTGGGTCTCTCAAATTCCTTAATTTCATAAATTTTGTCTTCTTTTGTTTTGGATTTCATACGTTTTATATTAGTTCTTTTGTTTAGTTAACGTCAAACTCTACGTTTAACGAAAATACGTGTTACATGTAATTTTTCGTATGTTACGTTGAAAATTAAGAGTTATGTCTAGTCAACGATTTATTTTTGCGAGCATTGAGTGAAGATTCTTTAAAGATTAATATTTGTTCTCTGGTTTTTCTTCTAAATGTAGTTTAAGGTTATTTTTAAAATTTAAAAATATAATAAATTTTCTTAACTTTAATAAAATATTTATAAGATTTTTCTTTTTCCTTTTTGTTTCTACATCGTATCATATATTAAAACTAATTGAAATTGAATCATAGTATAAATAACAAAAAATTAATATCATTTAAAAGTTTAACAATGAGAGTTAAATAAAAACAAAAAATTTCATCAATATAATACTTAAAAATAAAGGGAAGATGTATATATTAATTAGCAGTTATTGGCAAGGTTTTACATATTTATTACTATAAAACCGACAAATATTGAGTAATTGTTTTTTCCTAACCGTATGTAAGTAATTATTCTCAATTGTTAAATGTATGTGGTCCTCGTTTTTATTATTAGATTATTTTGAACTCAATTAAAGGTAAGCAAAGCTAGAAATATATTAAATATTATTTTTTAATAAATAATAATATTTTATTGGTTTACTTAAATTTTAAATACTTTATACAGTTTAAGTATTTTAATTAAATTTTTACTAAAAAACTGTTCATATTCAATTTTTTTATAATTTCAAATATACTGTCATTTAATTTTTACTGTTTCGAGCATGACGTAACTATTGTTTTTAATTATTTTCCATTTTCTTTTTAAGAAAAAATTGGAAAACATTAGTTAGAGAAAATTAGAGTTTTAAATATATAAAAAGCTTATTTTATAATCTTTTGCTTGAAATTTTTTCCCTTATAGCATATCATGTGACCTTTTTGGGAAGATCCCACCATCCAGCCTGTAAAATGCTACTAACGGGAGTTTTCATCTTAAAAAAACGAAAAAAGACATTAGCGAGGAAACAGATGCTGCGAATGTTTGTTTGGCTCGGGTTGGAAAACGCGGTTTCACTTGCACCCATAAAAGCACTTTTGCACGCTAGGCAAAAGTGCTTTTTGTAACATGTCAGTTACAAACCAACAACCCAACATCTCACTAGATTTCCATTTGTTTTCTCCATTTTTTAACGTAGAAACTAAAACATCTGCGCCCTAAAAACAGTGTCAGTTGATTCACTCAGGTTCTTTCGTCCCTGGTCGGAAACTCTTGCTTTTATTTTCCATTTGCCACCCTCAACATTTCATCTAATTCCCAACATGTCCCCGTTCCTTCTGTACCCATTTTTGGAGAAAATGAAAACAACTTGAACTGAAAAGTGAAGTCAGCGACAGATTGTAACAGTGGTTGACGTTTCGTATGTGGTTGTTTCATTAACTTTTTCTGAAAAGTGAAGTCAGTGTACTCAATTGTGTCCTTGTCCTTTTTTTTTTTTTTTCTTGTTTGTTTGCAGT
>Ga0209489_104392_pt1 | contig 26057 bp, 19 predicted proteins | sample SiratrowhiteBW_FD_187527 | JGI IMG/M metagenome (GOLD analysis project Ga0209489, IMG submission 187527) | Root nodule microbial communities of legume samples collected from California, USA - Siratro white BW (SPAdes) (version 2) | ecosystem: Host-associated > Plants > Roots > Nodule | place... | reverse complement strand
ATAATGGGTAAGTGAGTGCTAGTTAAATATTGCTCTAATTTTAAATTATTTTGTATATATAATGTTATTGGTGAAATGATTCTTTATAAGCACCTGTCCAAGCCTACCAGACAGAAAATAATTTCTTCTTTGTGCCTCTTGGTTAATAGTTGTACAAAAATGTAAATAACATTAATATTTCCATTTATATGTTAATTAATTTTTTTATTTAACGTAATCTTTAATATCACATTTGTATTCCAATAGATTTAAAGTGTATATAATTCGGATAACCACATTCGAAATATTATTTATTTTTATAATATTTTTTTTTACAATTTTGATAAACTCTTTTAAAAATAGTATGTTTCAGTATAGAGATTTAAGGTTCCATGTATAGATAAAATTATTTTTGTGTATATAAATTTGTTAGTGAAATGATTCTTTGGAAGCAACCAAGAAGAAAGACAAGGAAAAACTCCTCATTTCTTACAGAGGCTGTTGTGCCTCTTGGGGTGCTGGTTGCTAGAGTAACCACCAATGGACATACAAATAATCTCATTCCACACTGAAGTTCGAGAACAAGAACATTAATAATTTTTTCATTTTTCTATATCTATACATGGAACGTTAAATCTCTAGGACGGCAAAACTATAATTTTCAAAAGTCTAACAACTCTTCGTATAGAAATAAATTATTGTAAATGAATTTGAGAGGTTTTCAAAGGTTCATATTATACTACCTTAAAATTTAGTTTTAGAAACAAATAAGATAAAGAAAAATTGTTTAAGTAAAAATTAGTTATTTTCTTTTTATTTTTATAATAACTATAACTCTCTCATATAAGAAGATATTCTGTTTTATTCTAATCAAAATCACCAACTATCTCTAAGAAGATATCCTGTTTTATTCTTATAAAAACTACCAACTCTCTCTTTTTAAGAAGATATACAGTTTCATTCTTATGAAAATCACCATCTCTCAAACAATTCCTCTTAAAGTTTCCTACATTCTCTTTAGATTTTTGATCTCATAGGTTATCATATTGACAATCAGAGGACACCTCTAGATTCCTAGCGTTGAGTAGATCAAGAGTGTCCAGTCAGATTCTTGAACAGAGTTGGGTTGCCTGTGATTTTAGGATTTTTGAGTATTTCTACTCTATAGAGGTAAGAGAAGATAGTTTGATTATTTTTCATAAATATTGTAATTATTTGTTTATTAATGAATTGGATGAATGTTTATCTATTGTATTATGTAATATCAATGTTTGTGAATGATGTGGTGTGTGATAGAGACATAGTATATTCAGGAAAGGAGATACCCATGTTGAGATTATTAGGATGTGCATTGTTTGAGGATTATAAGGAGGTATCCTAACTCTACTGGTACATTGGATTCAGATGGATGAAGATTACTAGTTAGTGAAGAGTCGAAGGAGGTTCATATGGTTTTGTCCGAGATTTGAAATATGAGCCCGATCAGAATAGGACATATGGATTAACCCTGTGCATACGGGATCCAAGGTTTGAAATATGAGTCCAATCGGAACAGTTGGGTGCTATATGACAGGTGCACACCTCTGAGTCTAACTCAATGCACGAGTGTCTTTCGAAAGTAGAGAGTCTAGTGTCTTTGTTTGTGAGTCAGTGTATGTATGATATGAGATGAATTATGAAAGATTGAATTGTTGTTTTGTTGAGATAGAAATCCAATTTATGAAAATATATATTTTTTGAAAACTCTCGAGCTTATCCTTCTTTTTGTGTGTTGTTTGTTTTATTTTTACAACTGCGATGATCGTGTATATATTACACGTGAGCAGAGGATTTTACATATGGTGTGAGTCTCAAGTGAATTGTTGGAGAAACTTTATTTTATTTTATTTTATTTGTAATTTTACGAAGATATTTTTATTAAATCTTATTTGGATAAGTATATTTTGAAATACATGATGAATGTATAAATTTTTTATTCAAATTTATTACATAATTTTTATGCAATAAAGTTCTTATTATATGAAAAATATAGAATGTTACACATTGTGTTATATGTTCACGATGTGTTATCTACCACTCTTAATATTAAAAAAATATTTAATTAAAAATGAGAGTGATTTTTTTAGTTAAATTTCAGAAAAGCTTATACAGTAAAAACTTAATTATAACATACTTTCCTAGAATTATATATATATATATATATATATATATATATATATATATATATATTATTACTATTATTATAATAATAAAATTAATAGTAATAATAATATTAATAATATTCAGGATGATAATAATAATATTATTATTAATAATAAAAATATTAATAAAAATATCAATAATAATAATAATAATATTTATAGTAATGTTAATAACACTAGTAATAATAATATTAATATTATTATTATCATTAATAATAATAAAAATAATATTATTATTGTTATATTATTATCATTAATAATAATGACAATAATAACATTATAATATTAATATTGAGTAATTGTAATTTTGTGTAATTTCACTGTAAGATGACGTATGATTTCTTAGAAGTGTCTTAGTGATAAGATGTGAAGTAAACTAAAAAATATTCTATTGCAACGGTTATGCAGAAAAGATTTTTGCTCATTGTTTCACAGGAGTTGAGAAGCAGTGAGTTTGAATCTCAGATCTCTTGAATCTCGTACTGCTGTCGCCGCAGTTGCAGTTGTATCCACTGCTATCACCGAAGCTGCTGTCGTCGCCGTCAATTCTCGACTACCGTCGCTCGCCACAGTCGATTCTCTCACCACCGTCACTCGCCAGCGTCGCTCACCACCGTCGATGGTCTCCCACCGTTGCTCACCACCGTCGATGGTCTCCCACTATCACTCGCCACTGCAACCACTCTTACACGAAATCTCCCTTATACAAATGGGTGCACTGGACTCCTATCAGGTTTGAAATCTTAAATTTAGATACTTAAAATCTAATTATGTCATTTCATAACAAAATATCCTAAATGTCCTTTAAAAAGAAAAGTCTCGTTTTACCTTACCTTTATCCACGTGTACAACTAAACCATGTCAGCAGTTGGCATCTAGTTGTATGCCAGGTGTGGTTGTCAAACCAAAATTTTCCTTTATTAAAATAAACTCAATAGTCTAAAATAACAAAAATGATAATTTAAGATGTTTTAACTTATGAAAATTTTAGTAAACTTTATTAACAACTTAATATTTTCACGGACCACTTTTTAGGCTAGATGAAAAAAAAAAAAAAACAAACCTTGAAACATTGAGATATAAAAAAGTCTATATTATTCATGAAAAATTACTTGTAATTGAACACATCAGTTCCATTTGTAGCATTTGCTCACGCATGATCCTGAAATACAATTTTCATTCCTACATGGTCCAGCTTTATGAATATACCAAAGACAATTTTCACATACATCGAAATCCCTAGTTTGTAGGTATACATCATAATGCAATAAAGGACCATTTCCCCATTTAAAAGAACAAAAGAATAATGTTTTCCAAAAGATGTGAGTTCCAAAACTCCAATGGAAAGTTTGATTAAAATGGAGAAGTTGTAGTCCAAGATCATTTTCTTTAGATTTGCAGTGAAGATTCAGATCTTCTTTTCCTTCCAGATTGTTACTAATCGTCATATTGACTTGTTTTGCCCACCCTAATGTAAGCATGGATAGTAAGAGAATGCTTCTCACAAACAGAGACATTGCAACTCACACTCTTCTTCTACTAATCAATCTCTTAAATTTTTGACAAAAATATAATAATGACAAAACGTTGAAGAATGTTGGAAACAGAACAATAAGTTGATATATATATATATAAAGTTTGTTGACTAATAATGAACTAAAGTTTATTGTTGGTCAAAGTCCAAATTTATTAGCTTTATTAACTATAAAGATTTATATTAAAGTCTTTTATATTAATACAAGATTTGACTAGTTGAAAGAAAAAAAATGTTTTTCTTTTCATATTTTAAGTGAAATGCTGTAACGTTGTTACATTATTTTACTTTATATTATAAATTGTTATCATATTATATTATATTACGTTATGTGATGTCATATTATTATATTATATTATACTATTTTATGTGATATCATATTATGTTATTATATTATATTATAAACTATATTATATTATATTATAAACCGGTAAAATAAGTATATTGAATTATGTATGACTAGACCCATTTATTCTTAGAATAAATATACATAAATATTCTTAATCTTGACTTTTTATTTTATTTTATATTACTATGTTAGATTAATTACATTATATATGTATTATATGATATCTCACTTAAATGTTTATAAATTGATGGTCAGTTTATATGTATATTGTTATAGGTCATAAATGTTTAGTGACCAAAATGAAAGATAACATAAAGGAAAAAGGTAAATTGAAACTTTGATCTTTTTTATGCTTTGCTTAATTGGGGAGGTGGATTTGAAAAAATTTGAGTGAATTGTGTGTGGATAGTAAGGTTGTTTAGATTAATGGATAAATGGTAAGATTTGAAGAAATTTGAGGAAAATGTTTGTGAAAGTATAAAATGATTTGATAGATGTTATAACTTTTTTTTTAATTGTTATATTTATGAAATTACTAATTGACTCTTGTAGAATAAATTGTAAAAATTAAATATAATGAATTTGTTGTGTAAGATTTATAACTTTTTTTTAAATGATAAAGTATAATTACAAATTTACCCTTTGAATTAAAATAAACAATTTAAACATTTATAAACATTTATAAACTTTGTACTCAAATCTTAGTATCTTTCCCTTAATCCAAACAACTAAACTTTTCATACACTTTCATCTCAAATTCACTCAAATCCACTCCCTCAAATCCACCCTCTCTTCCAAACATACCCTAAGTGTTATTCCTTTTCAAAAGTATTCATTTCAAAGTTTATGTTAATGGTAATTATTTTTTATTTTTCTTTCCGAAATGAATTTTAATTTTTTAAATTGATTCCTAAACTTTATCATCTCTGTAAACAAACATATATTGAATATTATCTTCACTATATATAGTATTTAAAATATATCTTTTTATAAATATATGTTGTGATTATATTCACACTATACATATGAATTGCCAAATAATAGATATCTCTCTTAATTTCTTATATTTATTTAACCATTTGTAACAAAATATATATATATATATATATATATATATATATATATATATATATATATATATATTAACTGCAATGCAATATATTCAGTAGGTTATAATTGATACCTAATTTACTCAAGAGTGGTGATATTTTGACATCATTATTCATATATAATATCAATAATATTATATTATTATTTATATATATTTTGACACCATTTAACACTAATTTATATTATTATTTTATTCATATATAATATTTTATTAATAAAATACAGTGTCAAATAGGAGTATAAATAAATAGTTGTGTCAAACTAGCATTTTCCTTTACCATTAAACCATATCAACTTTCTTATTATAATATTAATATTAATATTTTTATATTTTTATTATAATAATTATTATTAGTATTATTATAATTGATATGATTAATAATAATAATAAAAATAATAAATTAATATGAATAATAATATTAACATTAATAACAATATTAATACAATAATAATAATACTTATAATAATAACATTAATAATATTATTATGAATAATAATAATAATAATATTAGTAATAATAATATCAAAATTAATATTGATAATAATATCAATAATATTAAAAATAATAATATTAATGATCGTAATAATATTAACAATATTGTTAATAATAATAACAATAATAATGTTAATAATAATATTAATAATAATATTATTATTAATAACAACAGTAATATTAATAATAATAATAATAATAATATTTATAATAATGTTAATAATACTAGTAATAATAATGTTATTATTATTATTAATGATAATAAGAACATTATTATTATCACTAATAATAATAATATTATAATATTTTATAATTTAATAATAATGTTAAAAATCTTAATAATAATGTAAAAATTTATATTAAATATGGATTGTATTATATACTGATTATATTATATTTGGATTTACATACACATTAGATTTGTATTTAAGATTCTCAATGTGAATCTGTATGTAATTTTCTATGTTATATTAATTTTATACACGACTATAAATCTATGTGTAAAATTTAATATGTAATGTAAATTGTACATACAAATCATCAGCATATAATTTTTAATGTAATATGTAATATTTTTATGATATTAAATACAATTTACTTTAGTAAATGCATAACATGATGACTTAATAACGTTAAATTCAGTTTGAAAATATAAAATGACTTGTCATTAATGAAAAAAAATTGGAACAGAGACATCACAATCAAAGGGAAAACAAGAAAATTCTAATTCTCTCTCGAAAATTAAAGTTTTTGATAATGAATTTTTTTATTATTTTTGTTCTAGTAAAAGTGTGATGATGTTTATTGAGTAATCGTATTTTTTTGTGATTTCACTTTAGGATGGTTGTATGTTCCTTATAGTGATAAGATGTGAAGTAAACTAAAAAAAATTCTACTGCAGCGATTATGCAGAAAAAGATTTTTGTTCATACGTTTGTTTGTTCAATAAGAGATATTGTATGTGATGGATCTCGAATAGTAAAAAAATGATTTAGATGATAAGATGATACTTATTCAAAGACACAAACATCTTATACTTATACAATGTATATAGATCTCTCTTAGCTCACAATTCACATCTTATTGAGAAGTAATAAACTTTTTAGCAATGACCCTCTTTTTTGTTTGGTTTTATTAGATTAATGTAAATTAATTTTAACAATTCTTTTGTCAAATTAAAATTATTTAAGTATTTTAAATTCTAAAATTAACATTGTTTTCTTTTATTAAAATACACTCAATTGGTTAGAATTACTAAAATGATATTTTAAAAGATTTTAACTTATGAAAAATTTTAATAAACTTTATAAACAACTTAATTTTTTCACATATCACTTTTCATGCTAGATGAAGAAAAAAACCTTAAAACATTGAAATATCAAAATCTGAATTATTCATGAAAGATTACATACTTGTAATCGAAGATATCAGTTCCACTTATAACATACGAGCACGAAGATATCAGTTCCACTTATAACATATGAGCACGCAAGATGTTGAAGTACATGATTCGTACCTACATGGTCCTGTTTTTCGAAAATCCCAAATGCAGTTGTCACATACCAACAAATCTCTAGTTTCTTTGTATATATCATAATACAACAAAGGACCATTTTCCCATCTAAAAGAGCAAAAGAATAATGTTCTAAAGAGGATGTTAGTCCCAAAACTCCAATGAAAGGTTTGATTAATATGAAGAAGATGTAATCCAAGATCATTATCTTTAGATTTACAATGAACGTACAAATCTTCATCTCCTTCTAGATGATTAGTAATTGTCACATTAATATGTTTTGCCCACACCAATGTAAGCATAGACACTAAGAGAATGCTTCTCACAATCAGAGACATTGCAATTAACACTTTTTTTCTGCTAATCAATCTCTTCAATTTCTGATAGACATAAAAAAAACAATGAGAAAATGTTGAATGATGTTTGAAACATAATAATAAGTTAATATTATATATATATATATATATATATATATATATATATATAAAGGAATTTTAGTTTGTTGAATAATTATGAACTAAAATTTATTATTGGTCAAAGTGAAAAATTATTGCTTTATTAACTATAAAGATTTATATTAATTATTAAAGTCTTTTTTCCTAATACAAGATTTGTCTAATTGAAAGGAAAACATGTTGGTTATTTTTTTTCATATTTTAAGTCAAATGCCTTAATGTTGTTGTATTATTTTACTTTAAAGTGTTATTATATTATATTATATTATATATCTGATGTCATATTATTATATTAATGTGATATATTATATTATAGTATTTTATGTAATATCATATTGTTTTATTATATTATATCATTTTATATTATATTATATTAAAATTATATTATATTATATTACTTTATGTGATATTGTTATATTATATTTTATTCTATTATATTTTATTTTATTATATTATATTATGTTATATTATATTATATTATATTATAAATGTGTAAAATAAGTATATTATGTATGACTAGATCCATTTATTATTAGAATAAATATACATAAACATTCTTAATCTAGATTTTTTATTTTATTTTATACTATTATGTTAGATTAATTACGTTATATATTTATTATATGATATCTTACTTAAATGTTATTTTGATAATTATATTACTTATTTCAAAAATGAGTTCAAGCTTTATATTTATAAATTTGATGGAAGGGATTTTAGTTTGTTGAATATTATAAACTAAAATTTATTGTTGGTCAAAGTCCAAAATTATTGGCTTTATTAACTATAAATATTTATATTAATTATTTTAATTAAAATCTTTTTACCTAATACAAGATTTGCCTAGTTGAAAGGAAAAATATGTTTTTTTTTTCATATATATATATGTATTATATGATATCTCACTTAAATGTTATTTTGATAATTATATTACTCATTTTAAAAATATAGCTTTATGTTTATAAATTGATGATCAATTTTTTCTATATTCGTATAGGTCATAAATATTTAGTGACCACAATGAAAGATATTATATAAGGAGAAAGTAAATTAAAATTTTGCTCTCTTCTATGCTTCCTTTGGTTGGGATAATGGATTTAAATGAATTTAAGTAGATTGTATGTGGATGGTAAGATTGTTTGAATTAATGGATAAATGGTAAGATTTGAAGAGAATGTTTGTAAAAGTTTGAAAATGATTTGATAAATGTTATATATATATATATATATATATATATATATATATATATATATATATATATATATATATATATATATTTATTTTTTTAATTGATATATTTGTGAAATTACTAATTGACCTTGTGGAATAAATTTGTAAAAAAAGTAAATATAATGAATTTGTTGTGTGAGATTTATATTTTTTTTTGAAATGATGAAGAAGTACAATTACAAATTTATCTTTTGAATTAAAATAAATAATTTTGAAAAGTTATGAGGTTTTTGTTGGGTTTAGAATTATTTTGGCATTTTGAAATTGTTAAATTAGAAATATTGTTTAAATTTTGTAGAAATTTTTATTTTAGAAGATACATGAAAATAAAAATTGTTGAATTTTATATGCTTCAAAAAGTAAAATAATAATAATAATATGTGTAACAACCTAGAAAATTTGTCATCTGAGTAGAAGTGATAAAAGTGGAATGAGCATCTGATTATTATATTATTAAACTGAAAACACATATTTATAGGAAAACTTAGTAATCAAAATCCTGTTTTCTGCCCCTTCCCTTAGAGTTAGTTTTAGGTTTTCGCTTTCCTCTAGCATATGACCTCTGAGCCATCAGACGATGCCTCTGTGAGTTCAGCTTCGTAGTCTGTTAGTCTAATTCTTTGATCAGAGGTCCTTTGATGCAGATTCGAGTTCTTGAGGACCTTAGGCTATTGGGATTGTTATAGAGAATTTCAACTACAATTCAGGTAAGGGAAGCTAACCTTAGTGCTTGTTTGATTTACAAATTTAAGTCTTGAATAGAGAAGTTAATGATTGTAGTAGTTGTACAATTTGTATCTGGTAAAGTTTTGAGGTCTAAAATGTTGGATTAATGTTGAATTGAATGTTGCATGTATGAGATAGTTGTGTGAAAATTGATGATATGTTGATCTGTTGAATAGGTCATTTGTGCTAGGGTAGTTTATTCATCGTGTATGTGGCTTGATTTTCACCCAATTTAGTTATCTGAGACATGCATGGTAACTCTGATGTAGTGGATACTGCTGATTTTTCTGCATTTTTTGCTCAGGCTAGGCAATTTCGCCTAGGAGAAGTCACTTGGAAACCTGAGAGGTGCTCTCGGGTCCAATTTCGCCCAGGCGAGAGGTGTTTCGCCTTGGCGAGAAAGTATTTTCGCCCAAGCGAGGGAATGTTCGCCAAGGCGAAAATGACCCTTGCTCTCTGGACCGATTTCGCTCAAGCGAGAAGATTTTCACTCAAGCGAGAGAGATTCTTGCTCAAGCTAGAAATTTTCGCTCAAGCTAAATCCAGAAACAAATTTTTTTTTTTGGGCCTTCTGTTTTGATTGATTGATTCTTTGGTAAAACAATGTATGGATTTAACAAGATAGATTAATTGATAATTCAAATTTAATTGTATTGATAATTTATGAATTTCTTTCATTTTTTTTTTGAGATTGAGATTGAAAAGTGAATAAATGAATTAGTAGAGCTATATATTATGATGTAATATTGATAGAGTGTTGATGAAGTTGGTCAAGGCTTAGGCATAGTATTTTCAAGAAAGAAAACACTGTGTCTGGGTTAGTTAGGAAGTGCATTGTCTAAGGATCAAGTGAACGATTGATATCCTGACTCTACTAGTAGTATGAATCAAATATACGATTATTACTAGGTGGTGAGAGTCGAAGGAGGTCTGAACTGGGTGACTGCAACCTGAAACGTAGCTGGTCAGGAAAGTCTCAAGGGGACTAACCCTGTCATACATGATTGGTGATTCATTTGTGTGGAGGTTGTGTGGGTTCACAATGTAGAGATGTATGACAGGTGCATATCTCGAGATCTATTCAATGCACGAGTTTTCCGGAAGTAGAGTCAAGTTTGTAGTGTGTCAGTGTCTTATATTGGTCTTATATTGTGATGGTGCATGTAAATGAATGAAAGACTTGAGTGGTGTTAATATTTGTATTTGAATTGAAATACTCAAGTATTATTAAAAATTTGATTAGCTTACCCTTTGTTTTGTTGTACTTGTATTTTGATATCTGTTTGCAATGATTCGTGTCAAAACACGGGAGCAGATAGTGTTGCAGATGGGTCTATGGAGAATCATTTGGAATGAGTGGTGCTTTTAGGCATAAGCTAAATTTGAAAAACAATTTAGAATTATTTTGTAATTATGTTTTAGTAGAATTCTGAAGGTAGAATTTTTAAAACTTTAGTTTTAAGGATTACTGTATATTGATGAATCTTAATAATGATTAGTAGAATGTTTAGCTTTATGCATGTTATTTTTGAGGTGTTACAATGCGTGTATGAAATTGTAAATTTCATTTAATTGAAGAAAAGAAGAAAATAACATAATTGTGTCAAAATTAGGTTAATGCAATGAGACATACACTAATGAATATAACATAATGATGTAAACATAATTCGTAGGAGTTACAGAATGAATATAACATAATGATATAAACATTGCAAGTTATGTAATTTGTTGTGCATATCCACCATCAAATTATTAAATCCTTACTACAAGTCCTAAATACTCGTCATAATCTGCGAAAACATATGATCATCATGTGGGAATGGGAGGACTAGTCCTTGGGGTGCGGGTTGTTGAACATTGTCATCTGGTTGTGATAGCTCTTCACCATTTTCTTCATCATCCTCGTCCACCAAATCATGTTGCCACCTTCACTTCAAAAATATTGAATTTGTGCAAAGTTTTTTTTAACAAAATAATTTGATCAGCTCAGGTGCACAGATGTATAGGAAAACGCCACATTATTATCTCTACATTTAAGTATGTGTTGCATAATCTGATGTGGCCAATTAATCAATATATTATTTTTAATGCACCATAACATACATATGTCTTCTTGCACCAGTTGAGAATAATTTGTGGACCGTGGATCAATACTGTGAACGTAGAAAAAATTAAGTTAATGTTAATTAATTTTTAGTTTTTCTTTTCAAAATAAATTTTAATTATTTTTAATTGATTCTTAAACTTTATCATCTTTATAAACAAGCATATGTTCGTGGTCTTTAAAATGCAATATTAAAACCAAAATGCAATGTATTTAGTAGATTACAATCCGTACATAATTTACCTTATAAGTACATATAAAGATTATTTTGTCACTACATCATGATTTCTATCATTAATCATAATAATAATAATAATAATAATAATAATATCAATAATAATAAAAATAATATTAATATTAATTTTAATAATAAAAGTAACATTAATATCAAATCATCTGTATATAATAATAAAATCAATAATATTTAGTATGTAATGTAAATTATTGTACATACAAATCATCTGTATATAATTTTTGTATGTAATATGTAATTTTTTTATGGTATTAAATATAATTTTACTATAGTAAATGCATAACACGATGACATAATTAAATTCAGTTTGAAAATATAAAATGATTTGTCATTAATGAAAAAAAATATTGGTCTAGACACTTCACGATCAAAGGGAAAATAAGAAAATTCTAATTCTCTCTCGAAAATTAAGTTTTTTGATAATGAATTTTTTTATTATATTTGTTCTAGTAAAAGTGTGATGATGTTAATTAATTAATCATATTTTTTTTTTATTTCCTTAAAAGTTGTTTTAGTGATAAGATGTGAAGTAAACTAAAAAAAATTCTATTGCTCATACATTTGTTTCATAAGAAATCTTGTATCCGACAGATCCAATAGTAAAAAATTGATTTAAATGATAGGATGATACTTATTAAAAGAGCAAACATCTTATACTTATACAATGCATATAGACTTCTCTTACGTCACAATTCACATTTTATTAGGAAGTAATAAACTTTTTAGCAATGATCTCTTTTTTTTTTATTGGTTTTATTAGATAAATGTAAATTAATTTTAACAATTCTTTTGTCAAATTAAAATCATTTAAATATTTTAAATTCTAAAATTAACATTGTTTTCTTTTATTAAATTACACTCAATTGGCTAGAATAAATAAAAAGATATTTTAAAAGATTTAACTTATAAAAATTTTAGTAAACTTTATAAACTACTTAACTTTATAAACTACTTAATTTTTTCACAAACCACTTTTCATGCTAGATGAAAAAAAAAAACCCTCCTTAAAATATTAAGATATCCAAGTTTGAATTATTATGAAAGATTACGTACTTTTAATTGAATACATCAGTTCTACTTATGAGCATACATGATGTTGAAATATATGATTCTCACCTACATTTTCAAATATTCCAAAGGCAGTTTTTACATATAAAGAAATCTCTAATTTTTTTATATATCATTATACAACAAAGGACTATTTCTCTATCTAAAGGAACAAAAGAATAATGTTTTAAAAAAAATTTGAGTCCCAAAACTCCAATAAAAAATTTGGTTATAATGGAGAAGATGTAATCTAAGATTATTTACAGTGAATGTAAAAAATCTTTATTTCTTTCCAGATTGTTAGTAATTATGACATGAACACGTTCCCAGATTGTTAGGAATTATCACATGAACACGTTGCCCCCTAAGAGAATGCTTCTCACACACAGAGACATAGCAGCTAACACTCTTTTTCTTCTAATCAATGTCTTAAATTTTTGATAAATATAAAAAAAACAATGACAAAATATTGAAGGATGGTCGAAACATACTAATAGTTGATATAAAAGGTTTAGAGTTTAAGATTCGTACTTAGAGATCAACGTTTTTTCTTTTTCATTAAATTGGAAATAAAAATGTAAATTTTTTTAAATGCCTGATTGGCCTTGCAATCAATACATGTATTTCTAATAACTTGGATCATGATCATCTCCTCTTACTTACTGGATCCTAAACATTTCACAATCAACAATAAGTTTTTCATCGATGTACCTGTCTACTTCAAATGCTCTCATTTCATATAAATCAAACCTCAAATATGAGGGTTACAATCTTTAAAATTTGAGAAGTTCTACTGATAATTTTATTTTCCTTTTCTTTTCACTGTGATCACACTAATACTATGCTGAAATATTTATTACTGAACTGTTTAACCGTTCTCTTGAAATTGTTTACCACTATAGGTATCACCATCAATAAATAATCTATTTAGAATGTGTTACTGTCAAAAGATGTCATGCAAAAGACTAACTACCCTAAACACTTGAATTTTTAGGATTTAGACCAATGAATTCTTTATTTCCTTAACATGTGGGCTTGTACAAAAGCCTTGACAACATTAAGAATAGTGTTTGACAATATAGCTTAATTAGAAGAAGGGAGGCAACAAGAATCTCATAACCACCCAGGCAGTTGGGGAATCCACTCTCAAAAGCTAGCTATATTAGAGAGAAAGAATCTTATCACACGTGGGAGTTAATGTCTTTATTAGAATCCAGGTATTGTTTGGTTATTAATGCGTGCTATGGCTTATGTACAATATATAACTACATAAGGAAAATAAGTTTCATCCTACCTTAGGTTTAGCATCTAAGACTTGTTTAAATTGTTTTATAAGTTTTGGAAGAGCGATTAAGTCATGCTCAGCTTCAGGTATAACAATTGAAACTTCGAACATCTGAAAAAATCAAACAGCATCAAAAGACATTTACTAGAAAATACAAGCCCTATGTTGTCATTATAGATTTTCATCTTTCAGAATCATTAATAATCTGGAAACTTTTTAATTATGGTTGAAGTTTTTGTTTTCTTTAGAAAACACTTTGTCAGATTGGGAAACCTATAGATTATGAAACAATCTAAAATCTTATTGAGAATTCATAATGTAATAGCACAAAAGCTTGAACAATCCTAGTTGTGAGAAAGAGAAAAACACATTATGTATGTAGTTTATACTTAACATGACCTGAAGTTGCAAAATACAAATACAAGAGGAGATAAAAGAACACCAATTTAGTGGAAGCCACTTACCACCCCAACAGAAACCAACAAATCCAACAGCAGAAGGACCTTTACGTTCTAAGGTTTCAAAATAGGTTTTGCAGTTTCAATAATAGGTTTTGTAGTTTCAATACACTTTCCCTGCATATTTAATAGGTAATGTGAGAATCAGAAAAGTCACATTTTTAATCAATTTGATAACATACCTATTAAATTTAATCAATTTAATAGTTAATCATCCACAATAACAATTTGATTGATTCCTTCCACTGACTGTGGAGATTGCCCAGCAACCTTTATGAAGACGGAAACCAATTAACTTATGAATTTTTAATCAATTTACATTGAATTTGTAATTTCTCACATAATTAAAGAAAGATTTATAATAAACAGAATGCTAACCTTGAATCAAAGGCAATGAGTTCGTTGATACTTATTTTCTTTTTATTTTTTTTACCACTCTCCCGTTACATAAAGATAAAAAAGACAAATCAGTCAATAATTAATAGAGTTTTAGATATTTTTTTAGAATTGAATCAATTAGGTTCAGTTAAAAGTTTCTTATTATTTTGACACAATTTTTTTCTTATTATTTTGACACAATTTTTGAAATTTTAACATATTTGAATGTTTGTTTCGGATTTGTAACTTAGATTTACTTTATTTTTGTTTTCTTTTGCAGATAACCTACAAATCTATAAATGTTATTAGCAGATTCGAACTGGAAAGTGATTGAAATTGGATTTAAAGTTGGTAAACAAAAGCTGAATAAAAACACCTGAATATTTTGAGCACTCGTTCCCGACACGAAAAGCGTTGCGTCCATTCTTCGTGGACGTGCCCAAGAACAACGCCCTATACTCTTCATCCCACCCCATTGTTATGTTCCTGAACGAACCTTAAAAGTCTAGAACCTTCTCTCCTTCTCCTCAATGGCATTGTAGGCCTTGGGGTGGTTCACCAGCCACGCCTCGTACGTGAGGACAAACCACAGGAAGACGAACCACAAGGGGACGAACCTAGAGACGATTTGACACCGAACCCTCCCGAACGAAAATACCTGAAACATTTCTATAACAAAAAAGCATCATTAGAAAATAATTTGTTCCATAAACAAATAACACACTAAGACTTAGTTACAAAAGTGACCTAGGATATGAAAATTGGAGGGAGAGACGACTATGAAATAGGGTTTACCTGCGCACGGGTAAGAACGTGCTCCATTTAAGAAACAATTTTTGTGCACTGAGTTAGGATTTCTAACAAGTTGAGAGTTGAAGAAGGAAAACCTCACAGATTAGGTCAAGCTTATGGAATGTTTCCTTTAAATGAAAACCTAACGCTTAATTTTTTTTTAAGTATTAAAACTATTAAAACATTAAATTAATGAATTTTACAGAGGTTTATTATAAAATGGTTCAGTTACGTATGTGGCTTAGAAGGGGTTTGGTAACCTCCAATAAAAAATATCTTTTAAAATTAATATTTTTTTTGTAATAACTTATATCGCAATATCAAATTTTAGGATATTTTACTAAAGATTTTACTTAAAAGGATGACATTGATTATAAGAAAACATTTTAATCAGTTTCTAATAAGAAAGATTATTTCAGAATCATCATGGTTTGGTACTCATTATATTCTTGAGTTGCAAATGGATGTTAGAATTGCTTTTTCTTAATGAGAATTTCTTAATGAAAATTTAGATGACGCTCATTATGATCTTGAGTTGCAAATGGAAGTTAGAACTCCTTTTTGCAATGAGAATTTAGATGATATATATATGGACCAACGAGATGGGGTTCACTTAGAAGGAAAGAAACACATTATGTGTAAATTTAAAAAATCAATATATGGACTTAAACATGCTTTTAGGTATGATATCTTAAGTTTAATGATACCATTACATCCTTTGAATTTAAGAAAATCATTATTGATCGATATATATATATATATATATCTAAAGGTCAGTGGAAGGAAGTTTATATTTTTGATTATGTATTTTGATGATATCTTCGCTTAGAGCTATTAATCTTGGTCTATTAAGTTAGAGGAAGAAGTTTCTCTATGATAACTTTAAATTTAAATATAAGTGAGACATGCTGTATTGTTGAGTCTGTCTAAATAACATATATTAATAAAGTTTTAAGGAGGTTGAAAATAAATAAATGTTCAGAATTTCCGATTCCAATACAAAAAGAGATAAATTTAATCTTATGCAATGTTTAAAAATAGATTTTTATTGATGTTACTAATATTATAATTAATATTAATAGTATATCTAATATTTTTGTTACTGTTATTAATATTATTATCAATTCATATTATATTTATCATTAGTGTTAATATTATTAATGTTACTGTTAATATTATTATTATTATTATTAATATTTAATTTTTCAATATTATTAATATTTATATTACAAATTATATTAGTGATATTAATGTTATCATTAGTTCTTTTATTGTTATCGGTATGAATAATATTATGATTATTATTTATATTAATATAATTATTATTATATAATTTTTTAATATTTTGAATATTATCATTATTTCTATTAATATCATTTATATTTATATTAAAAATATTTTTAATATTACTGCTATTTTTTAATTTTATTTATATTTATATGAAAACTATTTTTAATATTATTAATAGTTTTATTTATATTATTAGTATATATATGATATGAATTATTGTAAAGATATGATGATGACAATGTGATAAACGAGATTAATTATAAAAGTTTGATTTGTTATGATTTGGTTGAGATAGAAATTTAATTTATGAATATACATTTATTTAAAAATCTCTAGCTTATTCTTTTTTTTGTGTGATATTTGTTTTATTTTTAAATCTAGTATGATTTTGTCTTATACCTAATAAGAGAATTTGGCAAATAGTATGACTCTTCGTTGAGCTAATGAGAAATTTTATTTTATTTTATTTTATAATTATATGAAGAAATTTTTATTTGATCTTATTTGAAAAAATATATTTTAAAATATTTTTATGAATATATGAATATTTATATCCAAATTTATTATATAATTTTTATACGATAAAGTTTCTATTACATGAAAAGAGATATATTTTGATGTTCAAGTTAAAATAAAAATATAATATTTTTTTATCGAGCTGGAAAGTTGATTATTTTCGTAATTGATTTAAAACGTTTTTTCCCCTAATCAAAGTTTGTTTCAATAGTATTTCATTAGTTTTTATTCTTAAAAGCGATCTTTATTTTTAAAGAAAATTCTTGAATCATTTGACTCTTCAAACATTAATTATTAATTTGGAACTAGCTAGCATCATCCGTGACACACATACATTTTTTTTTTTATGTTAAATAAGTATATTTTATTTTATTCAAGACAGTAATTACGTTTTCCTATTTTTATTTTCGAATATTCAGGGGATAAAATTAAATATACGCTGACAACCTTCATTTATTATCTATTTAATATATTTTACTCAGATGTCAATAAATGAAAATTCAAACAGACTTAATTGTCTAACAAATTCTATAAAAATTCTTCCTTCTTCGAGTCTTTCTATTTAGGTTTTCCTATCATACCTTGACTACCTTCATTTAGTATCTATTTATTATCTTTTAATATATTTGACTCATATGTCAATAAATGAAAATTCAAATAGACTTAATTGTCTAATAAATTGATTCAGATTAGTGCCACAGAGAAGACTAGTAGAAGTAGCAATGTCTCTTTATACAAAAAGTGTGTTGTTTTTTGTTCGTGTTAGCAGTGATATGGTGGAAGACCAGTGTTTTTGGGAAGATTGTGTTATAAGTGGAACTAGTATTTGTGTTTGTTTTAATTAATATGTATTGCGTTGAGAAATAATATGTATTTATCTCAATGAAATGTTATTTTGATAACTATAATACTCATGTCTTTCCAAAATGAGTTCAAGCTTTTATCTTTATAAATTGATTTTTCAGTTTCTCTATATATGATGATACGTCAAGAAGATTTCATGACCACAATGAAATTGAGGTCCAAAATATCTTGTAGAAAAAAAGTAGATCGAAACTTTGTTTTTTTTTTTCATAGTACTCAAATTCTATAAGTATTACCTAAAATGGATAAAAAAAATTATTACTAAAATAGATAAATTACTAGACACGATTTTATTTGATTTTATTAAAGCAGAGGAGAAATCGATCATGTTAAAACAGTGAATTAATACCTTAAGTGAAATTATATCCATCTTTGTGCATATAATTTTCGTGCTTATATTTTTCATTTGTGAAAACCCCAAAACCCTAAATGTAATAACATTCATTAAAGACATTAAACTATATTTAAATAGTACAATAAAAATAATAATACATTCAACTTATTAATGTAGATTTTGATTACCATTAAATTAAATAATACAATAAATAGTAATACCATTCAACTTACTGAAATATATTTATTCTTACTAATTATCATTAAATACATTAAATATATATTTAAATAATACAATAAAAATGCTATTCATAATGATGGATTTTGTTTTAAAATCATAATCTAAGTTTATTTTATTTATTGAATTGTTAATTATATCTTTTGGTTTTTACATTTTTCTTTTCTAAAATTCAAAAACAAAAAAATATAAGCAGAAAAGATATAATTAATTATTCAATTTTCAATTAAATAAATAAAATAAACTATTAGATTATATTTTAAAGTAAAATCTATTGATTTTGAATATTATTTTTATTGTATTATTTAAACATATATTTAATATGTTTCATATTAATCAGAATCAAATATACCTTAGTAAGTTGAATGGTATTACCTACCATTTATTTTTAATGTATTATTTAAATACAGTTTAATCTATTTAATGGTAATAAAAATTAATACTACCTTGAATGATTTAACTATAGGTTTGATGTGTTTAAGGGTGAGAATTTCTAATTAATTATAATTAATTATTTTATATTTTTGAAAAAACAAGAAAAAATTATATGTAGAAAGGAAATGTATCATAGGCATTATTTTATTTAAGGTATTAATCAAAACCGTGTCAACGATACCATCTCAATGTTAACACAGAAATGTATCAAATTGACAAAATCTACCCATTCTAGTAATAAAATTTTGTTTGCTTGCCCATTTTGAGCAATACAGATACGAATTACACTATTATAAAAAAAAAAAAAAACTTTACTTTCTTAATCCCTAAGTGTTATTCTTTTTCGAAAGTATTCATTTCAAAGCAATTTTGATAATAAAATTTTTAATTATATTTGTTCTAGTAAAAGTGTTATAATGTTTATTGAGTAATCGTATTTCTTTGTAATTTCACTGCAGGATGGACGTATAATTACTTAGAAGTGTCTTAGTGATAAGATGTGAAGCAAACTAAAAAAAAAAATTCTACTGCAGCAGTTATGCAGAAAAAGATTTTTGCTCATACACTTGGTTGTTTCATAGGAGATCTTGTATGTGACGGATCTCAAATAGTGAAAACATGATTTAACTTATTAAATGAGAGAAACATCTTACACTTATATAACATCTTACACTTATGCAAATACATATTATGGACCTTTCTTCCCTTACAATTCATATTTTCTAATAATCTTTTTATCAATGACCCTTTTTTTGGTTTGGTTTTAGATTAATGTAAATTAATTTTAACAATCCTTTTGTCAAATTAAAATCATTTGTATTTTAAATTCTAAAATTAACATTATTTTCTTTTATTAAAATACACTCACTTGACTAGAATAACTAAAATGATATTTAAGAGATTTTAATTTATGAAAATTTTAGTAAACTTTATAAACAACTTAATTTTTTTTGTAAAAACCCCTTTTCATGTTAGACGAAAAAAAGAAAAACAAACCTTGAAACATTGAGATATAAAAAAGTCTATATTATTCATTGAAAATTACATACTTGTAATAAAACACATCAATTCCACTTATAGCATACGAGCCGGCATGAGTTTGAAGTACATGATTCGTATCTACATGGTCCTGCTTTTCGAATGTCCCAAACACAATTTTGACATTCATAAAAATCTTTAACTTCTTTGTATACATCATAATACACCAAAGGACCATTTCTCCATCTAAAGGAACAAAAGAATAATGTATTTAAAAAGAGGCTAGTTCCAAAACTCCAACGGAAAAATTGATTAATTTGGAGAAGATGTATTCCAAGATCATTATCTTTAGATTTGCAGTGGATATATAAATCTTCATTTCCTTCTAATTTGTTAACAATTGTCACGTTAACATGTTTTGCCCACACCATTGTAAGCATAGACACTAAGAGAATGCTTCTTACAATAGGAGACATTGCAACCAACACTTTTTTTCTGCCAATCAATCTTTTAAACAATGACAAAATGTTAAAGGATGTTTGAAACATACTAATAAGTTGATATATATAAAGGAATTTTAGTTTGTTGAATACTTATGAACTAAAATTGATTGTTGGTCAAAGTGGAAAATTATTGCTTTATTAACTATAAAGATTTATATTAATTATTTTAATTAAAGTCTTTTTTCTTAATACAAGATTTGCCTAATTGAAGGGAAAACATATTAGTTTTTTTTATATATTTTAAGTCAAATTCCTTAAAGTTGTTTTATTATTTTACTCTAAAGTGTTATTATATTATATTATATTATATTACATTACGTTATCTATGTCATATTATTATATTATATTATTTTATATTATATTATATTATATTATATTATATGATGTGATATCATATTATTCTTATATTAATTATAAATGTGTAAAATAAGTATATTGAATTATGTATGTCTAGATCCATTTATTCTTAGAATAAATATATACAAATATTCTTAATCTAGATTTTTTATTTTATTTTATACTACTATGTTAGATTAATTACCTTATATATGTATTATATGATATCTCACTTAAATGTTATTTTGATAATTATATTACTCATTCCAAAAATGAGTTAAAGCTTTATGCTTATAAATTGATGGTCAATTTGTTCTGTATATTGTTATAGGTCATAAATGTTTAGTGACCATAATTAAAGATAACAAATAGGGTAAAAGTAAATTAAAATTTTTGTTCTTTTTATGTTTTGTTTGGTTGGAGGAATGAATTTGAAAGAATTTGAGTAGAGTGTCTGTGTGTGGTAAGGTTGTTTCCATTAATGGAGGGATTTCATAGGAATGTTTGTAAAAGTGGAAATGATTTGATAAATGTTATAGATTTTTTCTTTAATTGATATATTTGTGAAATTTCTAATTGACCCTTGTGAAATAAGTTTGTAAAAAATTAAATATAATGAATTTGTTGTGTGATATTTATAAGTTTTTTTAAATGATGAAGAAGTACAATTACAAATTTATCCTTTGAATTAAAATAAAAAGTTATGAAGTTTTTGTTGGGTTTAGAATCATTTTGGCATTTTGAAATTGTTAAATTTTTAAAAGTTGTAGAAATTTTTATTTTAGATGATGGTAATAAAAATTGTTGAATTTTATATGCTTCAAAAAGTAAAAAAAAAAAATAGTAATGTGTACGAAATTGTAAATTTCATTTAATTGAAGAAAACAAGAAAATAACATAACTGTGTCAAACAGGTTAATGTAATGAGACATACACTAATGAATATAACATAATGATGTAAACATAATTGATAGTAGTTGCTGAAGTCATCAATTTTTCACTGGACTCGGTCAATCATGTTGTCCACTATGTCAAAGTTGTGCGCATATCCATGAATTGCAAGTTATCTAATCTGTTGTGCATATCTACTCTCAAATTATTAAATCATTGTTGCAAGTCCTGAATATCCATCATAATCTATGAAAACATATGATCATCTTGGAGAACTGGGAGGACTGGTCCTTGGGGTGTGGGTTGTTGAACATCGTCGTCTGGTTGTGGTGGCTCTTCACCATTTTCTTCATCATCCTCGTCCACCAAACAATGTTACCACATAGTTCACTTAAAAAATATTCAATTTGTGCAATGTTTTTTTTAAAAAAAATAATTTGAACAACCTAGGTGCACAGATGCCTTGAGAGATAAGTCCACACTAAAGACATATAGGATTCGTGCTAGAATGGCGTAGGGAAGATGCTGCCAATGCAATATAATATGTTTTTAAGTAACCATAACATACATATGTCTTCTTGTAGTAGTTAAGAATAATTTGTGAACCATGTCAATATGTGAATGTAGGCACAACTAAGTTAATGCTAATTAATTTTTGTGGACAATTTTGGCTAGTTTCTTAAAACTCATGTGAGGAAAAGTTAGTAGCACAGAAAAACAGAAATATAACACACCCAAAACAATTGTACGAACTCTCCAACTGACTTCTTACCCAAGCAAAACAATTTAGGTTCTAAGCTCCTAAGGGCTTAATACACATGATTGGACAAAGGCACAAGTCTGAATACGTGAAATTGGCCTTAGGTATCTTATTTGTTATCCAACGCCACGCCTTAACCTGTGCTAAGTTAAACCCTCAAGGTCTTTCACCCTATTCTTAATAATAATATCATTCCTATGCATCCAAATGATTCACATTATTGCTACCCACATACATCTCCAACATTGTTTATTATGGTACACATTTATAGCCACCAAAAGAAAAATTGTTTTTAATGGAGGTTATATTTAACATTTTCGACAGTTTTAACCCCTGTTAAGTGCATTACCTATTATTTGGTTTTCGCTGAAAGAACCAGTTATTACTAACGGATTACCAACAATTTTTACTAACTCCTAGAATGGTGGTTTTAAACCCCCATTATTTCTGGTGATTCAAACCCTTGCTATTTTCAGTAGTTTCAAACCCTCACTATTTTCGGCTGTTTCAAACGCCCATAACTTTTAATAATTTTGAACCTCCGTTATTTTCAACAATTTCAAATTCTGGTAATATTCATCAGTTTTGAACCCATTATTTCGTGATTTCAACCGGCATTACCAACGATTTGATAAATTCATCTGTTATGTTTATTTAAAGGAGGTTTATTAATTAATTTTATCAAACAACTTAAATAAATCATAAAAAATAAAGACTTTAAAATTGTTATTAAAGAGTAAAAATTTTAAAATATTTGTATTTATAATTAAATCTAACCTTCACACTAGTAAAAAAAAAACAAAGTTTACGACTTAATTGAAACTTCAAACTTTAAGTTTTATTATTTGTTTTGAGTTGTAAAATTAGATATAATGAAAAAACTAAATAACATTCGATTATGATTTTGATATTGATCATTTATTTTTTTTATTGGAAAAATTTCTTTAAACAGATACCTAATATATAAAAAATAATTGTAATAAAAGCATGCTTCAATTGGTGTTATATTGGTAGACGAAGACCCTCGTGGAAGAAGTTCTGTATATTAGTAAATAATTTTTTTAGACATTTTTGTTGACTGCTGAACTGTATTAAGTACAGATGGTAGTGATCCTTGCATGTGGCAGTACATTCCTTCTTTTTCCCTTTAGCGCTTAACATTGACATTTAAATTGGATTTATAATGAGAAATATATTGGTGTTTTTCAAAACTGTTTTTTTTTTTTTTTTATATCTATTATTAATTTATTGTAGAAATATATTGCTTTGCCTCCTCAGTTAGCCAATCTGCATAATATATTCTATGTATCCCGCTGAAGAAGTATGTGCCTGACCCCAATCATATCTTAGTAGAGGATGAAGTGCAAGTGAAGGAGAATTTGAGTTTTGAAGCCCAACCGATCAGAATTACAGACTAACAGATTAAGCAACTCATAGGCAAGGCCATTAGCATGGTCTAAGTGTTGTGGGATGTCAGAGTTGGTGATTCCACGTGGGAATTGGAGGAGAACATTAGAGAAAACTACCCTCACATTTTTCCTGGTAAGCCAAGCCAATTTTCGAGGATGAAAATTTTTCTTGTTGGGGAGAATGTAACAACCTAAAGAATCTGTCATTTGAGTAGAAATAGTAGAATTGGAATGAGAACTTGATTATTATATTATTAAACTAAAAATGCGTATTTATAGAAAAAGTAAGTAGTCAAGTCTCATTTCCACTCAAGTTATCATCTCTCTAAAACCCCTAACCTTCTTTTTCCTCTGACTTCTCTATAAGTCTCTACTTCCATACTTCACCAGTTTCTCAAGCGGAGCCCACCGTTGGACTCGTGACGGAGAATAGAGCAATACTACCCGATCAGAATTTCCGTTAGAGTAAGTTCGTTATCTGTCGTCTTCCCTTAGAGCCATTTTTAGGGTTTTGATTTCTTCTGCCTTATGAACTTGCATGTGGCATCTGAGTTATCAGATAGTGCCCCTGTGAGCTCAGTTCCCTAGTATTCTCGTCTGATCGTTGACCAGAGGACATTTTGATGCAAATTTGAGTTCTTGACGATCTTAGGATTTGGGGCTGTTAGAGAGAACTTCTAGTGCAATTCAGGTAAGGGAAGCTGACTTGCATGTTACCAGATTCCAGTTTGTTTGTGATTTAGGATTTCATTCAAATTATGTTTGTGAAAATGCATCTGTGATGATTTACTTGTTGGCATGAAACTTAAGTTGAGTTCTTGATTGTTTATTCATTCTGGTATGTATGATGAGTATGTGGTAATTGATGGAATGCAAGTTTAATTTCTAGTTAAGTTAGTCATCTGAGACATGTGTAGTAGCTCTGTGGTAGTAAAACCTGCATAAATTGTCTGATAAGTTATGTTTTCTGCATAATTCACTCAGACGAAAGAATTTCGCCCAAGCGATAATGGTTTCGAATAGCAAGTGTGCTCTCTGGACTATTTTTACCCAGGCGGGAAGTTTTTCGCCCAGGCGGGAATTTTTTCGCCCAGGCGAGAAAGTCTTTTCGCCCAAGCGAGGGTACATTCGCTAGGCGAAAAAGCCCCTGGAGCTAGTGTGCTCTCTGGATCAGAATCTCTTCTCAGATATGCAATCCATGGTTCAACTCCTATCTTGTTAGAGTTTTCTTAACAACAAACTTTAATAGTACTAACACGCATCCATAATAAGCAAAACTCATTCAGTATAAATTATGAAATTATGAAGAAACCTGAGCACAGAAAAAAAAAAAAAAACCAAGAAAAAAAAAAAAAAAAAAAAAAAAAAAAAAAAAACCATGAAAGTTATGATTCAAAGTATGGATTATGAAAGAACCTGAAATCCTAATACCGTAGCCAAAGATCTAAAAAGAAAAAAAGAAATCCAAATAGTCTTGAATGAAGTGCATTGTTAATTTTGGAATTCTCATACTCATTGTTATTTTATTTATTTGTGTTGTAGAATCATGGATGAATATCATAATAATGATACATGTCTTGAAATTTATATATATATA